>Ga0315338_1003851_pt1 | contig 12550 bp, 10 predicted proteins | sample ASW8metaG_FD_204518 | JGI IMG/M metagenome (GOLD analysis project Ga0315338, IMG submission 204518) | Ammonia-oxidizing marine archaeal communities from Monterey Bay, California, United States - ASW #8 | ecosystem: Environmental > Aquatic > Marine > Coastal | place: USA: California | collected... | reverse complement strand
ACGCCGCACGAGGTCGACGTACTGACCGTCCTCTCGGCCTGACGCGATCCAGCGGGCGTAGGACTCGAGGCGAGATCGGTAGACGACGAACGGGTTCGCCTCGGAGGTCATCCCAGGCCGGTTCGCGCGTTGAACTCGACGATGTGTTCATCGAGTTCGGTCATCATCGTGCGCATGCTCGACCAGAAGTCCTGGTTCCTGCGTGCCTCGAAGTCGGCGAACTCGGTGCCTTGTTGTTCGACCCACGTGAAGTAGCCGAGGTTGAAGATGCGATTCTTCTCGACCTCGCCCATCTCGAGGAAGTGTGAGGTGTCGACGGCGCCGAGGTGCTGGGCGAACACAGCGGCAGCATCGGCGTCACCGAAGCCGCCAGCGTGGTGCTCGTCGATGTATTCGCTGAGCTCGCTGGTGTACATCTCAGAGCCGTCCGTCGCGACAGTGACGATGACGTCGTCGCTGGTCATGCGGTAATGCTTCGCCGTTTTGATGGCTGCCAGCGCGTTGCAGATCGACGAGTAGCCCATGTGCACGAGCGACTCGACGAGTTCCGGCTCGCAGCCGACACTGTCGACGAGATGGGCCCTGCCTGCCGGCGTGTTGAACAAGGTGTGAAGCGCATCAGTCGACGAATCGGAGATGGCGACAGCGACGTCGGTGTTCATCACGTTGTGAATCAGCGGGATGTGCTTGTCGCCGATTCCTTGGATGTTGTGCTCTCCGAAGCCGTTGTAGAGCATCGTCGGGCACTCGAGCGCCTCGACGGCCACGATCTTTGCACCGTGGTGGTCCTTCAGATAGTCGCCGGCCCCAAGCGTGCCGCCGGAACCCGAAGCCGAGATGTACGCCGAGAGACGTGAGCCGGGTGTGGCAGCCGTCGCTGATTCGTAGACCGCTTCGAGGGCCCGACCGGTGACTGCGTAATGGCCCATGTGGTTCCAGAACTGATTGAACTGGTTGAAGATGACGTTGGTCGGATCCTTGGCGAGCTCGTTGCAGGCGTCGTAGATCTCCTTGACGTTGCTCTCTGTCCCATACGTGCGGATGACGTCACCAGGATCGCCGATCCAGCGGTCGAGCCATTCGAAACGCTCGCGGCTCATGCCTTCGGGAAGCACAGCAACTCCACGGCAGCCCATGATGCGGCTGATGGCCACGCCGCCTCGTGCGTAGTTGCCCGTCGATGGCCAGATGGCCCGGCTCGACGTCGGGTCGAACGCTCCGGTGACGATCGAAGGAGCGAGGCACGCATACGCTGCGAGCACCTTGTGGGCTCTGATCATCGGAAACCGGTTACCGAGCGCGAGCACGATCCTGGCATCGACTCCGGTCAGTTCGCTCGGCAGCTCGATGTAATCGGGGACATCGATCGGACCTGCGCCATCGAGGCTGTTGAACCAATGGACCCTGAACAGATTTCGCGGATCAGGCTCGTCTCTGTCAACACCGTCGAGCTGGGCGACAGCATCTGCAGGCAGCGTCGAAGGATCGGCCAGCTGCGCGAACGTCGGCAACCTGATGCCGTTCTCGGAGAAGCGCTGGACCGCCCTGTCGTACACCGCGGAGTCGGCCATCTCGAGCGTCATGCCCAGGTTGCTGGCTGCGTCGGTTGGTTGCGTCATGGGGCGTGATCTCGATCTCTGCGGAGCGGAGCCTCATGCTGCGGCAGTGAGGTCGGCCCCAAGAGTACGGAGAATCTGACCCGCTGCGCTACGCCCAGGATCAACAATGGATTGCGGCAACATCGTGTCGGCTGCGGCGCACAGGAACAACCCGTCGACGGGAGTGGCGTGATCGTCGTGGCGGTGTCGCCGCGGCACGGCTCCGAGCGCTGCGGTAGCGGCCAGACCCTGCTGGCGGTATGGCCGTTGCCCGTCGGCATCGAAATCGGCTGGTGTGGTGATCCGCCATCCGCTGACGGCAGCCGCCAGGTCGCGCCCGAAGGCATCTGCTGCCAGTTCGATCCAGCGCGCCGGCTCCGCTGAGCCCGGCCATCCTCCGCTCAGCTCGTGTGGTGCGTGCAGGAGTTCGATCGACAGCGTCGATGGCGGAGTGGCATTCGTCGAGTCTGCTCCGCAGCCGACCGAGATGACCATCGGTGGCCGTTGAGCAATCGCTCCGTGACGAAGCAGTCGGAACCCGTTGCTGAGTGCTGTCGCTCCTGGAGTCATGACCAGCGCCGATTGAAGGTCGCCTGCGATCCCGCATCGGCCGAGTGCTGCTGTGACATCGGCGCGCCTCGGAGGCACGTCGGTCAGCACCGCGTCGATTCGTGCAACGTGACCCTCTGAGACCGGCGTTGCCTCTGCTCGTCTCATGAGCGAAGCAGCAACGGCGGGCGCAGGCTTCAAACATTGCAAGAGGGCTCGCCGCGGATCGCATGCGACAACCACACAACCCGATTCGTACTCTTCGCCAGATTCGACGACGACGGAGTGCACGCCGTTCGTGTCGGCGACGATCCGAGACACGCTGGCAGAAGTGACGATCGATCCGCCGTTCTCTCCGATGACGGAAGCCAGAGCGGCGCTGACAGACACTGAACCGGCCCCGGTTGTCGCGGTCAGGTCTGAATGCGAGAGTGCGTATTCGAGAGCACTCAAGCCTGAACCCGGAAGGTCTGGACTTCGGCCTGCGGCGACCGGTCCTCGGACGACCGCAGCGCTCCGGAACGGTTCGGTTTCGAAGTACGAACGCAGCACGTCGGCAGCGCTGCGGCGGCTCCACTTCGCCAATGTGGCAGCGGCGGAGCCCCTTCGGTCGAGAAGTCTGCGGAGCGGAAGAGTTCGCGTATCGGTGCGTGACATCTCCTGCAGAAGCTCGATCACCGGCTTTGCTGCCTCGAGATAGCGCGTGTAGTTGGCGACCTCGTACCGATGAGTGGCCCGTAGCGCATCGTGTGTCGCTGCTTCGCTCGCGAACCTGAGGAACGGATCGCCGCCGAGCCACGACATCGCGAGCGATGGATCGTCGGCGACCGATGCGATGAGTCCGTGACGTCGAAGGTCGAGTTCGTCGGCGACTGTCGAGTTGAATCGCCCTCGCGAATCGGCGGGAACAAATTCGGCTCCGAGCGCTCTGACGCGTTCTGACGTTCCGCCGAGCTGTGTCCGCGCTTCGAGCACCTTCACCGGCACCCCTGAGCACGCCAGGTACGCAGCGCATGTGAGACCGGAGATTCCTCCGCCGACGACGATCACCGGCCGCTGATGGTCAGGAACCTCACTGTTTTCGGAGGCACGGTCTTCGAAGGCACGGTCATGGGCAGCAGCTTGGGAAGGCACGACCCAAACATTACGACTATGTTACGAAAATGTCCGCGCGCCGTAATATTCGCTGGAGCCTGGAGACCGGCGCGACCGAACGCGATGGATCAACTGAGCAGATCGGACAGGCCCCGCTTGACGAACTGGCCGTGACCCGTCCTGCCAACGAACTCACTGTTGTCGATCACCATCTGGCCTCGGGACATCACCGAATCGACGGCGCCCGTCAGATCGAATCCTTGCCAGGCAGAGATGTCGGTGTTCATGTGGTGACTCTCGACGCCGAGGGTGTGCCGTCGGGTCGGGTCATAGATCACGATGTCCGCATCGCTCCCAGGCGCAATCACACCCTTCTGCGGATACATCCCGAACAGTCGCGCCGGCGTCGTCGAACACGTCTCGACCCAGCGGGCGATACTCAAGTGACCATCGACCACGCCTTGGTGGATGAGGTCCATCCGGTGCTCGATCGAGCCGAGGCCGTTGGGCGTCAACCGGAAATCCTCGATGCCGAGCAGCTTGTCCTTCTCGCAGAACGGGCAGTGATCGGTGGACACGACAGAAAGGTCATCGGCCCTCAGCCCTGTCCACAAAGACCCAGAGTGATGGTGCTCACGCAGCGGAGGAGAACACACGTAGGTCAGACCATCGATGCCTTCCTGGGTGAGGTGCTCCTCGATCGAGAGGTACAGATACTGCGGGCATGTCTCAGCAAAGACGTTGCGGCCCCGGTCGCGAGCAGCAGCGACCTCGGCCAGGGCCTCTGTTGCCGAGAGATGGACGATGTAGACGGGCGCACCGGCGACTGCAGCCAACGAGATGGCGCGGTGTGTTGCCTCGCCCTCGAGCTCCGATGGTCGAGTTCTTCCGTGCCATACGGGACCGGTGTTGCCCCGCTCGGCAGCTTGTTCTCGGAGCACGTCGATGGCAATGCCGTTCTCGGCGTGCATCATCACCATGGCCCCTGTCTCGGCCGCAACCTGCATCGCCTGCAGAATCTGGCCGTCGTCGCTGTACACGTGGCCCGGGTATGCCATGTAGTACTTGAAGCTCGTGATGCCTTCGTCGATGAGCGCTGGCATCTCTTTCAACGCAGAGCCAGTCACGTCGCCCATGCTCATGTGAAACGCGTAGTCGATCACGCATTGGCCGTCGGCTTTGGCGAATTGCTCGTCAACCGATCGCCTGACGTCGTCACCGAGTGTCTGATTGCAGAAATCGACGACGGTCGTCGTTCCACCCCACGCCGCAGCAGCCGTTCCGGTTTCGAACGAATCGGAGACGGTGGCATCTGGGCTCATCTCGAGCGCGAGGTGAGTGTGAACATCGACGCCACCAGGGACCACGTATCGGCCATGAGCTTCGATGACTCTGTCGGACGACTCTGCGGCAGCCACGGCAAGCTCACTACCAGGGGCCAGCAGCGCAGCAATGGTCTCGCCGTCGACGACAACATCTGCAGCGCTCACGCCTGTGGCCGAGACCACCGAACCCCCTCGGATCACGATGGACACGCGCTCCCCCTTTCGACCGCCTCATCATCTCGTACCCTCATGACGATATGGCGGACAGTTCAGGGCAGGCAACGAGGGGTAATCGCGTGACGAGTGACCGCGATGCGCAGGTCATCGTGATCGGGGCCGGCCACAACGGACTCATCTGTGCCGCCTATCTGGCAAAGGCCGGCCACGATGTGCTGCTGATCGAGGCAAGGGCTGACGTCGGTGGCCTCGCATCGACGGTCAGCGATCTTGGTGCCAGATTCAACATCTGCAACTGCGACCACAACATGATCCGGGCCAATCCACTTCTCGAGGAGCTCGATCTCGCTGGCTTCGGACTGTCGTATCTCGAGCCGGAACCATCGTTCGTGAACATGCTGTGGAGCGGCGCAGAACCGTGGCTGAGCTTCTACGACGTCGATCGAACTCTCACTGCCCTGGCAAAAACGCGCCCCGACCAGGTCGAGAACTACCGGCGATACCTCGAATCAGCTGTGCCGGTCGCTGAACTGCTCGTGGAAGTTGCTGCGGTCAAACCGTCGGCGCCACAACTCATCTCGTCGGTCATGCGAAGGCGAGCTAAGGGCGCTTCAACCCTGCTGCGTTGGAGTCGATCGTCGGCGATCGAGGTGATGCGGAGCTTCTTCGACGACGACACGATGATCATGCCTGGCATCAGCGTTGGGCCGACCGTGTGGGGCGCTCCACCAGACGCGAAGGGCACGGGGCTCGCTGCAGCTGGGTACGCCATGCGGCACACAGTCCACACTGGGCGGCCCGTTGGCGGCAGCGGTGCGCTCACGGACGCGGTACGAGACGCGTTCGTGTCGTCAGGCGGAGTTGTCCGATGCAACACACGCGTCGAGACGATGCTGATCGAGAACGCAAAGGCGGTCGGGGTGGTACTCGACTCTGGCGAACAGTTACGCGCAGATCTCGTCATCGCCGCGTGCGATCCGCGGATCGTTCTCGGCGAGTGGATCACTGGCGAATCGAAGAGGGCCAGGCCAACCACGGCGAAATGGCGCAATCAGCCGGTGCTCGACGGCTATGAGTCGAAGGTCGATGCGGTGGTGAGCGCATTGCCGCGATACTCGGCCCTCGAGGCCATCGCCGACCAGTTCGGCGACGATGACCCGCTCGAGCCAACGAGTGTCATCGCCCCATCGTTCGACGACGTCATGGAAGCTCACACATTGCTGGCTGAAGGAGAGGTTGCCGAACGACCCACGTTGCTCGTCAACTTCCCTTCGGTTCTCGACGACTCGATGCGGACCGTGGACGGTCACCACATCATGAGCCTCGAAGCGCTCTTCACCCCATATGCCGTGAAGGGCGGATGGCCTTCGAGCGACGAGCCATTGCGTTGGATGACGAAGTGGGCCGAGCTGGTTCAGCCTGGATTCCTCGACCACGTCATCGACTGGCGGGCAATGACCCCCGATCGATACGAGACCGAGTTCGAGATGTACCGCGGCCACACTCCGTCCTATGCCGGTTCGCCGATCGGTGCCTTACTCGGCCGCAACAGGGAGTTGACGCGCTACGACACCCCGATCGAAGGACTCATGCTGACCGGGGCGGGCACGTACCCCGGTGCCGGTGTGTGGGGAGCATCTGGTCGCAATGCAGCATCGACAGCGACGAAGAAGCTACGGCGGCGCTGACATGGAACGTCCGTACGCCGTCACGGCCAACGTCATGCCCGATGCTCCCGCGCGTGTCGTGACTCAGGCGGCCCAGGTCGCCGAACGGCTCGGGTACGAGTCGGTGTGGATCTTCGACGAGGGCCTCGCGATGCGTGACGTCTACGTGGCGCTGACGGCCATCGCGCTCGGAACTCAAACCATCGGCCTCGGCACAGGAGTCACCAACCCGTACACACGGCATCCTGCGGTGACCGCGAACGCGATAGCCACGCTCGATGAGGTATCCGACGGGCGCGCCTTCGTCGGCATCGGCGCCGGTGGCGGCATGACACTCGATCCGCTGGCTGTGGCCAGAACAGCTCCCGTGTCCTCTGTGCGAGAGATGATGACCGCACTCCGGCTGTTGTTCGAGGGCGAGGTGGTCGACTACCACGGCAGCACTATGTCCCTCCGTGGTGCACGGCTCCCTGCTGCACGCTCATCGCTCGACATCTGGTTCGCTGGTCGGGGCCCGCAGATGCTCGCGATGGCCGCCGGAATCGCTGATGGCGTGCACCTCGGCAACCTGCACAAGGCAACGATCGGCGACTCGGTCGCGCTCATTCGGTCAGCTGGCCGGAGCGACGTGAGGGTCAGTCTCACGATCCCGATCGTCACCACCGATGCCGACTTCGAGACCGCTCGGTCACAGCTCACCTTCCGACTCCCCGACTCACCCCAACCGGTTCGCGATCGTCTTGCCATGAGCCAGGCCGATGTCATCGAACTTCGAGAAGCGCTCGCCAACGCTGGTCCCAGAGGTGCGGCGCACCTGATTCGTGAGGAGTGGGTGTCGCAGTTCGTGCTGATGGGCGACGCAGGGTCTTGGCGATCTGAGCTCGACAACATCATGGCCAGCCATGGCATCGACGAGTTCCAAGTGCAGGTGCCGACGATCTCGGAGGCCGACACCAGACTCCAAACCGCAGCAGACGTCCTCGCGCTGTAGCTTTCGAACATGCAGGCCAACACGGCGCGACCGGCGATGCGACTTGGCGTGTCACCTTTCGCAGCATCACAGGCAGCGGTCGAACGGATCGCAGGAGCCGCTGTCGTCGGTGGCCTCGACACGCTGTGGCTCGGCGACGGTTATCTCCTCACGTCCGACTTCCCAGGCTGGCGCGGCGCGATGGAGAGCTTCACGACGCTCGGCTGGCTCGCCGGACGGTTCCCCACTGCACGACTCGGCATCACCGCAGCAGTGCTTCCGATGCGCGACGTCCCCTGGGTGGCCAAACAAGCGAACACGTTGCACCGAATCGCCGGCGGAGGCTTTGTCCTCGCTGCAGCGGCCGGATTCTGGCGGCACGATCTCGAAGCACGCGGCGTCGATTTCGAGACACGCGGAAGTCGGTTCCGCGACGATGTCGACGACCTCCGATCTCGTCTCGACGACCCTGACGTCGGGCCAGGGCCACCACCGGACGGGCCGGTGCCGATCTGGCTTGCCGGCTCAACCGCGACAATGCGATTCAGCGTCGACCGCGAAATGCCATTCCAGTCCAGCAGAGCGACCCCAAGCGAGCTCGAGCCCATCGCTCAGCAGTACTTCGACGCAGGCGGAGCGATGCTTGCTCACCGAGTGCGAGTGACGTTCGGCGACAGCACGGTCGAGGGCGACCGCGTCGCATGGCATTCGGTCAGCGGTTCGGTGAATCAGCTGGTCGAGGAACTGTCACGATTCGCCGAAATGGGCGTTGTCGACCTGTCGATCATCCCTGGCCACGACGACGCGACAGCGCTCACAACTGTCGAGGTGCTCGCTTCCGACGTACTGCCTCAGCTGAGCTGACCGTGAGCCGCGCCGCCTTCATCGTCGCCGGCGACGGCGCTCGACGGCACCGCGTTCGTTGCCTCATGCGTCGTCGTCATGACCGACCGGAGGCCGAGTCCCATCACGACCCGATTGATGTAGTTGTAGTAGGCCACCATGTTGTTCAGGTCGACGATGTCGAGATCGTCGAGTCCGACCGACCGAAGCTCTGCGATGTCCTGCTCGCCCATCTCGATCGGCGAGACGGTGAGCTTCGCAGCGTGTCTCAAGATGACTCCGAGCCGTTCGTCGGCCACGGCAGGGTTCGTCGGATTGGCCACAATCGCGTCGATCGCGGCGACGTCGACTCCGAGCGAGCGCAGTTTCAGCTCGAGGCCAGACGCACAGTGCGCAGTGCCGTTGAGCAGCGAAGCAACCCAAGCCGCTGCCTGCCGTTCGATTTGGGTCAGCGAACTCTCGCAGTTCTCGACGACGCGGTAGAGCCGGAGTCGCTCCTCGACGATCGCCGGGTACATCGAGCCGAGCATCGTGAACTCTGCCGGTTCGCCGAGCGCTGCTGCTTGCCAGTCGTAGGCCTCTCGGAGTTGGCCCTTGGCGTCGGCCCAGTCGATCGTTCGGATCCAGGTCATAGAGTCAACGTAGTCTCGTGAACGAGCCTGGGATCGTCCGCACAGGCCTCTGGGTGTTTCCTGATCGTCCCGGCCAAGAGTTGGTGCAACTGGCCATCGCAGCCGAGGCCGGCGGACTCGACGAGTTCTGGATCGGCGACGAGGGTCCTGCGCGCGAGCCGTTCTCGGTTCTCGCGGCTGCATCTGGCGCCACCTCCACGATCCGACTCTGCATCGGTGTCACGAATCCCTACACGCGTGCCCACGGCCTGACCGCCTCGACAGCGATGACGCTGCACGAGCTCAGCGAGGGTCGCTTCACGCTCGGCATCGGTGCTGGCGGTCAGCTGTCGCTCGGCCCGTTCAGTCTCACCGCAGACGCTCCGCTGAACGCGGTCGAAGGACTCATCGACACCGTCAAGGCTGCTCGTGCCGGAATCGACGGGCCCGGATACTCGGCACAGGAACATGCCGTGATCGGGCGAGCAGGCGAACATGAGCCCGCGATCTACATCGGAGCGCGCGGACCGCGATTGAACGCGCTCGCATCACGAACATGCGACGGCGTTTTCATCGCAGGAATGCCTCCGTTCAGGTTTGCCGATGCAATCGCGGCGGCCCGCTCGGTACGCGATGTCGCCGTTGCGTTGTACCCGGGCGTTGCCTTCGACGATGAAGCCCTCGAACGGCAGCGGCCGCAGATGATCTGGGGATTGCTCGATGCACCAGACGTTGTCAGAACCCGGTTGAGGCTCGATCAGTCGGCAGTCGAGCGCGCTGCGGCCGATCTCGTCGATGGCGACGAGTCGGCAGCGCGTCATCTCATCACAGACGACCTCGCGCGCAGCCTCGTGCTCGTTGGTGAACCCGAGGTCGTGGCTGGCGAGCTGGCAGCTCTGGTTCGACAACACCGTCCGACCAGCGTCGGTCTCGCACTCATCGAACACCTCGGACGGCCCGACGTCGACAGATGTGCAAAGACCATGGAGCTGCTGAGACGACAACTGGAGCGTGACTGATGGCAGGAATCATTGGACACATCGTGAACCCGACGCCAGACGATGCGAGGCAGCTCGCGATCGCCGGAGAAGCGGCTGGCGCCGAGTGGATGGGTCTCGCCGACGCCTTCTGGTGGCGCGATGTCTGGATGCTGTTGGCCGCTGTCGCTGACTCGACGGAACGCATCCGCATCGGCCCTGCGATGACGAACCCGTACCTGAGGCACCCGTTCCACACAGCCTCGGCGCTCGCGACGCTGGGCGAGTTGGCCGCCGACCGAACCATGCTCGGGATCGCAGCTGGCGGCTCGGAGGTGACCCACGCGGCCCACATCTCCAGGTCGGACGCCGCGGAACAGACCCGCAACCTCATCGATGTCGTCGCGAGAGCCGCACGATCAGAGCCGCTCGACGCGTCGTCGGGGCGGTCGCTCGATCTCGACCTGGCGATGCCGAGGACACTGATCGCAGGAAGAGGGCGAGCGATGCTCACCGTTGCCGGCGAGCTCGGCGATGACGTGCTGCTCTGGGCGATTCCGCGAAGCGACCTCGGGCGCACCGTGGCAATCGTTCACGACGCTTCAGCCGGCAGGGCGACTCCCCCACGCCTCATCTGGGCACCGCTGGTCGACCATGGGGGCCAGCACCGAGACTCGATGATGCACGTCGCGGTGTACGCGGCGCTGAACAGCGCGCCTGCGGTCAGAGCCGCGTGGGGCCTCGATGAAGACACAGTGACCGAGATTCGAGCTGCCCTCGTCGCCGGTGGAACGGCTGCGGCGAAGGCTCTGGTCCCCGACGCAGCACTCGACGACCTCGTCATGAGCAACAACATCGGAGCGCTCGCGCCGATCGCGCGTTCGCTCGGAATCGGAGCAATTGCGACTCCCGGCTTCAGCGCTGACTCCGTCGGTGGCCAGGTTGCGTGGGCGATCGAACTCGAGTCGCACCTGTGAGGCACTAGTTCGGACCCTTCCCTGCAGGAACGCGCGCACCGGTGTTGACCTGCAATGACCGCGCAGGTGAATCGGTGACAGGAATCGGCGAGATCGACATCACGGTGCAGCTGAGCGGCGTCAGCTGATCGGACATACTCGCGGGATCTACAGTCGCGGCATGGACGTCACCCTCACGAACGCCAGCCTTGCCGACGGCACGAGTGTCGATGTCGAGATCACCGATGGTTTCATCTCCGCAGTGAACGACGCGGCAACAACCAGCAGCCGCGGCGAGCGCCACGACCTGCGCGGGTGGCTGCTCATGCCGTCGATGGGTGAACCGCACGCCCACCTCGACAAGGCGCTGACTGCCGATCTCGTTCCAAACCCAGCGGGAGATCTGCGTGGCGCCATCGACTCCTGGATCGAGAATTCTCACAGGATCACACCAGACGAAACACACGTCAGAGCACGAGCTGCCCTCGATCGACTCATCGCCCACGGCGTCACCGCTGTGCGGTCTCACGTGAACTGTGGTGAGTTCACCGGCACGACATCGATGAAGATCCTCGCCGAGATCAGAGACGAATACGCCGACCTCGTCGATCTCGAACTGGTCGCCCTGAGCTCGAACCCGATGCTCGGACGCGACGGCGAAGGGAATCGACGCTCCTTGATTGCTGCCGTCGAGGCAGGAGCCGATCTCGTCGGCGGCTGCCCTGCTCTCGAAGACGACGACGGGCCTGGCGTGATCAATCTTGCGATCGACATCGCGTCTGACGCAGGGTTACGGATCGATCTCCATGTCGATGAAACGCTCGACGCCTCGACGCTCACCTTGCGGGACTTGGCTCACATCGTGCAGGACCGCGGTTTCGAACACTCGGTCACCGCAAGCCATTGCGTGAGCCTCGGGATGCAAGCCCTCGAGACTCAACACGAGGTGTCGCGGCAAGTCGCTGCTGCCGGCATCAACGTCGTTGCACTTCCGCAAACGAACTTGTTTCTTCAGGGACACCAATCGCCGACTGCGATGCCACGTGGCCTCACCGCGGTCGGTGCCCTCCTGGCCGCCGGCGCCAACGTGACTGCCGGCGCCGACAACGTCCAGGATCCGTTCAATCTCGTGGGGCGCAGCGATCCGCTCGAAACGGCTGCATTGATGGTGATGGCCGGCCATGTTCAGCCAGATGACGCCTTCGCCATGGTCAGCTCTGCCGTGCGATCGACCCTCGGTCACGATCCCGTCAGCGTGTCGGTCGGCGACGCCGCCGATCTTGTTGCGATCGATGCGCCGAGCGTTCGTGAGGCAATTGCCGACGCTCCGATGTCGCGTCGCGTGTACCGGCGCGGTCGACTCATCTCGTCGTCCGACGTCGCGTCCACCATCCATCGCTGACCGAGCGACCGCCGACGGATTACGCGTCGAGCATGTAGTTGCCGGCTTCGAGCTCGATGATCTCGGCATCGCTCGCGAAGTCGACACCAACCGGGTCGCCACCTGCAGCAACCACTGCGAGCTGCTCTTTCCACAGCCTTCGTACCATCGACACTCCCCTGTCGGATGAGGCGAGTCGTTCGGTGGAATGCAGGGTGACTGCGTTCTGTCCTACTTGAGCTTCGTAGTCACCTGGGAAGAGCTGGTGTTCGGCTTCGGTGAGCTCGTTCCAGGCCTTCGCGTCAGGACCGTAGGTCGGCAGCCCTTGGGGTTCACGATTCTTCGGGACGCGCAACATGGCGTACACGCGGGTGTGGGTCTCGTCGATCGGCAAGGTCCAC
>Ga0315338_1003850_pt1 | contig 12551 bp, 9 predicted proteins | sample ASW8metaG_FD_204518 | JGI IMG/M metagenome (GOLD analysis project Ga0315338, IMG submission 204518) | Ammonia-oxidizing marine archaeal communities from Monterey Bay, California, United States - ASW #8 | ecosystem: Environmental > Aquatic > Marine > Coastal | place: USA: California | collected... | reverse complement strand
ATCAAAAGTTCGCCCACGAAACAACCAGCGGGTCCGTCTTCGCCAGGTGTCAGATCAGGGCGATGGGATCTGTGAGCTATTGCATCCTCGTTGTGCCTTGGAGCGCGAATTAGACCTAGAAGAAGTGGAGGCAATGATCCGTGCAGGAGAAACCGATGTTGCTATTGAAGAGTTGCGGTGGCTTCTGAGTGGCTGTGGTGAGTTTATTCGCGCGCATCAGTTGCTCGGGGAATTAGCACTCGAAATGGGCGACATCCCACTTGCTCGCGGACATTTTGGTCATGCCTTTCAGGTTGGCTCAAAAGCAATCGATAAATCCAGAGACAATAAACAAGTCCCTTACGCACAAGAATCGAACAGGCCATTTCTGGAATGTGGCAAAGCACTCATCCACTGTTTGCTACAACTCGGCAAGAAAAAAAAGGCACATGAAGTTGTCTCCAAACTACTCCGATACGACCCGACTGATCCTTTGCAGGCCCAAAAACTACTGAACCCTTGAAGATTCCCCGATCGCCAGAATTTTAGATTTTGATGCCGGCGCGACGGGCCCGCAGACGGAGTGCCTTCTCGAAGTAGGGGAAAGACCAGCCCGATTGTCTCCGGGCCCATACAAAGGTTCCCTCGACCATTTCTCGTGAAAGACGGCGCTCTCCCACCATCTGAACCACCTTCGCTAGAAAGGCAAACTCCCGCGGTGACGCCGGTTTTAATCCGAGTTCGAGCAACGCGAGCAAGTCTTCCTTTTCGGCATCCTGCAAAAACTCTCGGCTGTCACATTGGTCACCGGCCAGAGCATTTTGAGGTGAAACCCCGAGCAGAGTGGCGATCAGGAGGGCAACAAAAATACATTCGTGGGCAACAGTGGCGTGACGATTCAACACAAACTGGTGCATTTTCATTTTCCACACGTTTTGATCATTTTATAGCGCCTTGAGCGGGTGTGCTTTTACTGGAAGCGAGAAAAACCGGCAAGAGCAAACGGTAAAAATCGAAGAATTTTAGCTTTTTCCAAGCTGCCGGCTTGCAGAGCTAACAAAGCAGATGCGAAAATCGCCCAAGAGATTGCTACTCTTTTTGTACATAATGATCCCGGTAAGCTGAGGGATTTCTTCATGCCACGATTGCTACCGCTGCTATTTTTCCTCATCGCTACTGGCTCGTCTCAGGCAGACACGCCTCCGAATATGATCCTGATTTTTATTGATGATATGGGATACGGAGATGTTGGCTTCAATGGGGCGACAGGGCCGAACACACCAAATCTCGACCGGATGGCATCCGAAGGGATGCAGTTCACCGATTTTTATGTGGGCTGTGCCGTCTGCACCGGTTCGCGGACTGCACTTTTGACTGGGGCCCACTACCAGCGATTGAGCATGGATGCCGTCCTCTTTCCCAACAGTAAGGCCGGACTCCATCCCGATGAAGTCACGATCGCGGAAATGCTAGGCGACATCGGCTATAAGACTACCTGTATCGGCAAATGGCATCTTGGCCATCTGCCCCCCTGTCTACCTACGATGCAGGGATTTGATTCCTACTATGGGATTCCCTACAGCAACGATATGTGGATCGATCCGGCCAACAAACTTTCAAAAGATATTGTGCTGCGCGAAGGCCTGACGCTAAAAGAACTTAAAGCCGGACACAAGCGAATGAATTGGGTCCCCTTGATGCGCGATGAAGAAATCATTGAATATCCGGCAGACCAGACCACCCTCACCAAGCGTTATACCGAGGAAGCGATCCGATTTATTGAATCAGAAAAGGATGCACCGTTCTTTCTCTATTTGCCCCATACCATGGTCCACCTTCCCTTGGCGGTTTCCCCCGCCTTTGCCGGACGCACTGAGAAGCTCATTTGGGATGCGATCGAGGAAGTGGACTGGTCGGTGGGCGAGATTTTAAGGGCGGTCGCCAAGGCAGGTATCGATGAAAACACACTGATTATTTTTACCAGCGACAACGGGGCGGCCGTTGGATCTTCCCTGCCGCTCCGTTCCCGTAAAGGCAGTGTGTATGACGGTGGCATCCGAGAGCCGACGCTGATGCAGTGGAAAGGACATATCCCACCAGACAGCATCTGTCGCGAAGTGGTCGCAAGCGTCGACATCTTGCCGACACTTGCCTATCTGGCCGGTGGCAAGCTCCCAGATCGAGCTATCGATGGGCACAATATCTGGCCGCTGATGCATGGTGAGGCGGGAGCCAAAAGCCCGCACACCGCCTGGTGCCTGATGCACGGCCCGGGAACGGTCCGCAGCGGCAAGTGGAAGTATTATCCCTGGCAGGAAGGCAAACATCACCAGGATCGTCCTCAAAAAAGAGAGAATCTCTCTGAGCATCCGGTCCAACTCTACGACACCGTCACCGATATTAGCGAAACCACCAATGTGGCAGCGGAGCATCCCGAGATTGTAAAGCGTCTACAGGCGGCATATGAAGCCCAAGTCGCCGACATCCAGAAAAAGCGGCGACCAACGGCAACGCTAATCCGACCGACCGGATCACTCTCACCTGCCCGGCCTAAGCGCAACCATTAAGCATTCCTTACCCTTTACAGTTTGAACGGTTTGGGCGTGAACGGCCAAAGGCAGAGAGACCCCATCTGGCCGGTTCGTTCATGCGATGTTTGCGAAGACAAAACCTATCCGGGCGAATCATGATGCGGCGCAGGATCGGGACAAGCAGACTTGTAGCACGCCCTGCATTTTAGTTGCCACCTCTGCATTCCGGTTTCTCACCGACATTCCATAATGCGACCGTCAAGAAGATAAAAAATATCGTGAGCGAGGCATTTACATAGCCTCCCATCAGAGAGACCTTGAACCGATTGTCAGGCAATAATGGCAACACGACGTATTGAGAATTCACAAGGACCATTGGAAAGAGAATGACATACCACTTGGGCAAGTGCGTTTTTTTGAACAAAACTGCATAGAAGAACAAAACTGTCACAATAATGCCGGGCACATAAATCATGGTCGTTTCGATATTAAAAACATCGACTGCAAGACGTGTCGCTGCCGCTGCATCCTTCAATCCCGAGCCGAATGCATAGGCATTTTGTGCACCAACGCCGATCGCAAAGTAAACCGTGTGAATAACACCAACAGAAATCATCACCATTCCAAATAAAATACAAACTGTGAGGGCGATCTTTTTTCCAGCGGGTAATAGAGCGTAGTAAAGTGCACCGGCCCCGAGGGTGTAGAGCCATGCCGCAAGCAAGGCGCAGATCGCGGTTAATTCAAGACGCCAACTTGCACCTGTTCCCATCGTTTCTATGGGCACTTGCCCGGTATCCACGGTGGAAATATTCGACAGGTTCGCAAAGGGTCCGTAGAAGAGCAGTTGGTCGCCACAAGAAAGCACGAGACCGCCTAGTATTCCAGCCAGAGATAATAAACGTATCACTCTAGTATTGCCGGAACTGATGGTGGCAGACTCGTTCATATCAGAACTTCTCTAAAAGTATTCCGGTCGAGGATACGCTTCTCTGAAATGATTGCGTTTTTTGCGTTCAAGCCAGACAACACTTTCAGGGCGCATGGATTTTTACCATTTTGCTTTTAGGGTCGAGATTCTTATTGAGTTCCGCTTCTCTGACTGCTGCCGACCGAACACCAACTTCTGGAATTGTTGCACCGGCCACCCAGAGCATCCCGGCAAGGACCGCATTTCGTTGCAGGTCGTGGGCCCAATTGTGATGCCAGTGTCCACCTGTAAAGCCGACCCCACGACCGCCATCGGGACGCTCAAGACCCCACATCAGGGTTTCTTTCTGTCCCGATGCGGCGACGATGTGCGGGTAAGGCACAGGAGGGTAACCGTTTTTCGACCGTGCTTGTTCGTCGGGAACTGCATCGAGCAGGCGCACCACCTGAGTATTTTCTGGAAAGCGAATAGAAAAATACCATTCGTCATCAATGGCTGCCGCTTCCTGTGCTTGTGTGATCGGATGATCCCGATTTGGCTCAAGAATCGCGTTCCAATGAGGGTTGGTCGAGTAGCCCGACTCATAATACCCGCCAATCCAACGCTTAAAAAATTCTCCTTCCGGCCCCGGTTCTACATGTACTGCATAGTGCATACACATCAGGCCGACACCTTCGAGCATCAAATCGTCCACCTCTTTATAGTGACCGCGCAGCGGGTGTGATCCGAGGCCGTCTGCATAGACGATAATCGCGTCGGCATTTTGCATGGCCGTCGGATCTTCGGGCCAACCGCCATTATGGTAGTTGGCTACGACAACGGAGGCGATTTCCTGCAGACGCTTGCTTAAGAGTTTGACGCCCGCATTGAACTCGTGTGCGCCACTGGCATGTGAAGGTGCACCCGCAAGAAGCACAATTTTTTTTCGATCTCCACAAAGGGGTAATCGTTTGAGTTGAATATCTTTGAACTGGACCACCATCGGTGGGCCAGAGTGGATTTGTAATGCCAACTTCCCGCGAAGATCGTGGTGTGCTTTTTCGTCATCAACAACTTCTGCAGTCGTCACACCGTTGATCTTGAGTGTCAAATGTGTCCCACAGGCAATGATGTGATAGTCATTCCACTTTGCAAGATCCACCTCAGCCTGTTTCACGCCAAGGGGAGTCGTCTTTCTCTTCCCCGTTGGGCCAATCACCGTTTTTTCACCCCGTTTGGCAAGTACGCCACGACCATGCTCATCGTAGAGAACGCCAAGCCACTTTCCGGCCCGGTCGATATCTGCCTGATATCCCTTGGCATGGCCATTCTTGGCAATTTGGCTACGAAACTGAATGCCGGAATTTGCGGAGGGTTCGCCCAAAATCCGAAATTTTAACTTAAGCTCAAAATCATCCATTTGGCCAAGTTGCCACACGAGAAACTGATTTTCCCGACAAGGTAATTTGTCACTTGCGCGGGCTGTAATCGCGCCCTCTTCCACAGTCCAATAGCGCATATCGGGCGCAGACCAACCTTCTAGGGAACGGCCGTCAAAGATCGGATGGAAGCCCTCTTGAACCTCGGCCACAACCCCACTTACCAAGGCACCGTGGACACTAAGCAGACACACAAAAAGCAATCGTCTTTTCATCATCACCCGCCTTTCATGATGTTATTAGACTCCGATGCTACCAAGTTGTCGACCGGCATCCCGAAGACGAACCAGGATCAGAGAGATTCAGACCGCCTCATGTATGCGACTGCGAAATTTGTCCGGGAACTCCGGAGCATGTCGGTTAAACAAATGGCCACCGATCACAATGGCATCCATGTCTGTTCGCAAAAAACAACGTATCGCTTCGATCGGTGTACGTACAATCGGTTCGTTCTCATTGAGTGATGTGTTGAGCACTATCGGCACACCTGTTTTGTCATAAAAGTTTTTGATCAAGGCGTGGTAAAGGGGATTCGTTTTCTGGGAAACCGTCTGCAAACGCCCACTGCCATCAACATGCGTCACTGCAGGAATCACAGTCTGTTTTTCTGCACGAACTGGAAATACTTTTTCCATGTAGGGTGTGGGTTCATCAATTTCAAACCAGTCGGACACATATTCTTCAAGGATACTCGGGGCAAAGGGACGGAACTTCTCCCGAAATTTGATCCGTAAGTTGATGATATCTCGCATATCAGTCCGTCTCGGATCCGCCAGCAAAGATCGGTTGCCCAAAGCACGAGCACCGAATTCCATTGGCCCTTGAAACCATCCAACGACCTTGCCATCAAGCAAGAGATCGGTGGTATTGTCGATGAGTTCCTGCTGGGAGAGAAACTGTGAAGGCACACCTATTTCCTCTGAAGCAGCCACAATCTCTTCGTCGGTAGCCTCACAACCCCAGTAGGCATGGTCCTGAACGAATCCTCTCGACCTGCCGAGGAGTGTGTTCCAAACATAAAAAGCCGCCCCGAACGAGGTGCCATTGTCGGCAGCACCTGCTGGCACATACACCTGATCAAACTCCGTATTTGAAGTCACCTTCCCATTGGCAACCGAGTTCATTGCCACCCCACCAGTCAGACAGACATTTTTAAGCCCTGTAGATCGCTGCAGGCATTGTAAAAGATGCAAAACAATTTCTTCGGTCACCACCTGCAGCGACTTTGCAATATTGTCGTGTCGCGATGTCGATTCGTCTTTTGAATCGCGCATCGGGCCAAGCTCTTTTTCCAGAAGAGGACTATGAAAGGGCTCGACTTTCGGTGAGCCCTCATTCCATGCCATCCGAATACCACGCTTATGATGCGTGAAATAATCCAGATTCAATTCAAAAGTATCACCTTTGGGAAAAATGATTTTTCTGAACGCTTCTATAAATTCTGGGTCCCCATAAGGCGCAAGACCCATGACCTTGTATTCATCGCCATAGTGAGGAAAGCCCAGATACATCGTTATGGCACTATAGAGAAATCCCAGTGAGTGCGGGAAGTAAACTCGGTCTAGCTCCTTCCAGTTTGTACCCTGAGCCTGTGCCGTTAGAACACTTGTAAAATCTCCCATTCCATCTACCGAAAGAACGGCTGCTTCATCAAAGGGCGAGATTAAAAAACCGGCAGCGACATGTGTCTGGTGATGCTCAATGCGATGAAATTGCGCCCTTAGGTCAGACACATGAATGCCGAGAGCCCGAGCAAACTGATCTTCAAGCCCGAGTGTCTTTCCCTGACGCTTGAGACGATCCATAATGGCCGAAGGCGATGGCCAGTGTCGTGCCACAAAACCAACCCGCTTGAGCATATTCGCCTTTGGATTGAACGATATCGCCACGTGATCAATATCTCGCGGCTTGAGATTTACTTTCTCGAGACACCAGCGAATCGACTCGGCTGGAAATCCTGCCCAGTGCTTTATGCGATTAAATCGCTCTTCTTCTATGGCTGCCACGAGTTGGCCATCGACGACAATGGCGGCTGATGCATCTCCATGATATGCATTGATCCCAATAATATTCATGTTGCAATCAGTTTCCCAATGTATTTGATATGTACATCCAAAAGATACATAGTTACCGGCAAAGCAGTCGTCACAAATAGCAAAACTCCCTCGATCGTGTCAGGTACCCCGGGCAAAGAGACCGTCTGCTCGAGTCGTTCGCACTTGCTTATCTGAATACATCATCTTTTTTCATCGATATTAATCAATCTGGCAACAATCCAAGAGATTGAATCCGGAGGTGACGAGAATGATTGTACCTGCCGATTGCTTGTCGTAGAATGGATGGGACAACGGGCTTGGGTCGGGGAATAACTCATAATCAAGGTAAAAGGATGTCAATATGAAGGCCAAGCTCGTTGTGGTCCAAGGGGCTGATGCGGCGGAAATTCCGCTCCGGTTGCCCACTGTCATTGGCAGGAGCAGACAAGCGGGGGTCAAAGTTCGAACAAGTGTGGTCAGCCGTGAACACTGTCAGCTATTTGACAAAAACGGCAATATATTTGTACACGACCTTGAGTCGGCAAACGGAACGTTTGTAAATGACGTAAAAATTGACAAACCAACACGACTTGGTGCTGATGATTTTCTGACCGTTGGGCCGGTAACTTTGCAGGTCGTCTACGAACCGGCAACAACAACGCAGAACATTGAGGCGAACTCGACCGAGGTTGCCGAAGAGTCTGGTGTGCTAGCCATGGTACGCTACGAGGAAACATCGGAGGGAAGCTTTCTTGGGATTGATGATTCACTACTCGGCAATATTGGCTCCGAATTGAAGTCGCGCGAGCAAGAACCGAAAAAAACCGACGATCCTTCAAGGAAGCCTACAGAAAAAGATGCCAAGACCAAACAATCGGATTCTCGAGCACCAGCGGAAAGCATCAACGCGACCGACGAATCTGCCGGGAATGTACTTTTCGATGCAAATAAAATGGATACTGATCCAATTGCTCATCAAGATAGTGGGCTGAATAAATTTTTTGACGAATTGAGTTAATCTAGTTTCATTGATATTTTTTAGAACGAATCGCGGGCTGAAGTACTCCTTTTTTTGGGGAGGGGAATACGTTTCCGAGAACGGCTCGCCCTGAAAACAGCTTCCTGTTTTGATCGTTACCACTCCGTGCAATAACTTCTAAAATAACGGTAAGTTAAATCGTGCAAAAAAAGGACTTAGCTCCGATCGTCTATTTGGTCGCCATAGCTGGGCTCTTTTTACTTGCAGTCGGAATATTCACAAGAGATCCAAATGCATCGAACCATGTCAATTCAGGAGAGCGACTGGTGACTGACTCAAACACACTGTCGTCCGATCTGGTAACCGCAACATTCGGTGGTGGGTGTTTTTGGTGTACAGAAGCTGTTTACCAACAGTTGGCTGGTGTACGGAAAGTCGAATCGGGCTATGCGGGTGGAATAATACCGAACCCCAGTTATCAAGAAGTCTGCAGAGGAACCACTGGCCATGCCGAGGTCGTTCAGATCACATACGACCCCAATACTATTACGTATCCACAGCTTTTAGAGGCCTTCTGGCAAAGCCATGATCCAACAACGCTCAATCGCCAGGGGAATGATATTGGCCCCCAATACCGGTCCATTATTCTCTATCACGATGAAAAGCAAAAACGGTTGGCGATGGAATCCATCAAACGGCTTGAAGAGGGTAAAATATTTGAAGCACCCATTGTGACGGCCATCGAGCCTGCGGGAACCTTTTATTCTGCGGGAACAGAGCACCAGGATTTTTATCGATCCAACAAGAATAAATATCCGCGGTACTGCAGCGCGGTAATCCAGCCCAAAGTGGAAAAAATTCGAAAACTCTTTGCCGACCAGATTCATTCCAACGCGCCCTAACGTTATAGCTCAAACGTATTCTCGCTGGAAAGGAATGTTGTTTCCCTTCCCGATCATTCCCAGGGGTGGTTTTGGTCTAGCAGTCTTAGTGACCGAAATAGCATCCACTGAATTCTGAATTGCCTGCTTATGTACGCAGACGATCTTTGGGCCATCCATCGGGCAATAGCTGAATTTGCAAATTCCCCACTTTTCGATTACACTGTGCTTCTAAAGCATTGCAGGAAACTTTTCCGTAATCCTTTTTCCCGCCTTTTGCCTACCAGCGGCCTATCCCTTTTCGCAACGCACTTGGTCCCTATTTTTGAATCAAGTTTGCCATTTAGATTCCAGAAAAAGATATGCTCATGACACATAAAAGTAGAAACGTCCATCGTGCATTTACCCTGGTGGAGTTGTTAGTTGTGATCGCCGTGATTGGAGTTCTCGTTGCTCTATTGATTCCAGCACTCTCATCAGTTCGGGAGTCTGCACGGCGATCCCAGTGTCAGAGTAATCTCAAGCAGATAGGATTGGCAGCACTGCAGTACAGTACGGATCGGCGAGTCTATCCGATGGGTCGTGACGACACGAGACAATATGCCACTTCCTGGGCTTTTCGACTGCTACCCTATGTCGAGGAGCATGCAACGCACGATGCCTACGATTCAAAATTACGCGTGGATGCTCCTGAAAATGCGACGGCGATGCGTAATTCGGTTAGTCTCTTTATTTGCCCCACCCGCGGCAAGTATCGTGCTGATAGAAACTTTGACAACGATGATGCCCCACCAGATGTGACTGAGTGTGCTGCAGGTGGAGATTATGCTGCGGCGGCAGGAAATCATTTCCGGTATAGTTCTAATGCAGGGAGTTTGGATCTCACGCAAGCGGGGGCAATCCATACTCGTTCACGGATCCGGCCGAAACAGATCAAAGATGGCACAAGTCGAACGATCCTGATTGGACATCGCCATGTGGTCGATCCGGTCGGCAACGTTGCAGATGCATCAATGGAGGCCCACGACCTTGGAGATACCGCATTCTTTTCTGGAGATAACCCGAAAGCTATCTTTGCGGATCTCAGTCGCGGGTTGCCTCAAAATCAAGATGTCAACAGAAGTTATAGCGAAAGTTGGTTTGGGGGACCGCATCCTGACGTCACGCCTTTTGTTTTTCTCGATGGGCACGTCATTTCTATCAGCAACGCAACACCACTCGAGCCTTTGATGGCAATGTGTATTATTGGCGACGGCAAAGGAATGCAGCCTCTCGACGAAAGCTGATTCTGTTTTACTGGAAGCATTCTCGGGTGTTTTAGAGCGGCAATCCAGATGCGGCAATGAGTAAACCGGTTATGGGATATCTTTGCGGCTAATATCCTCCATTGCCTCCGAACACAATGGTATACGCGTCTTTCTGCGCCCAGGCATTGCTTTTCCCGGATACCCGGGGACAAGCGCCAGCGGAAACTCTCGCTGCATTTAGCGATCGGTCCATGACAGTAGACAAGTCCTGATTGTGATTGCTATGATTCGGGCGTTTCGTCCATCTCATAACATCTTCGGGTAGCTCTCTTTTAAAAGACACCTCGCATCGCCATGTCGGTCAGTGACAGCCAGTACGGAATTGAACACAAGCACGGTGGTCTTGGCCAATTAGCTTCTACGGCCATTTGTGGAAATGACATCACCTCATCGTGTCTCTATGTATCTGCATTGGCAATTATTGTCTCCGGGCGCTGGGCACCAGTGGCACTTATGCTGGTTGCAGGCCTCCTCTATTTTTTCCGGTCGATTTATGCCGAGGTTGTAGGTGCCTTACCTCTCAATGGCGGGGCTTACAATGCGCTACTCAACACCACCAGTAAATTTCGCGCCTCAATCGCTGCCTGCTTGACGATTCTTTCCTACATGGCCACTGCTGTTTTATCGGCCAATGAAGCAATCCATTATCTGCAACAACTCTGGCCCACCGATTGGAGCGATCCAACGATTATCACACTGACAATTGGGCTGTTGGCAATCTTTATGGTGCTGACGATTATCGGCATCAGTGAATCGGCGGTAGTGGCAATAGGTATTTTTATCACCCATATTGTCAGCCTCTCCCTACTCATTCTTGTTGGCATTCTTTACGTATTATTCAACGGCATTTCAACTCTCGAAACCAATTTGAGTACGCCCAGCGATTATAGTCCGGCGGTAGCAATATTTTTTGGTTTCTCTGCTGCCCTCTTAGGTATTTCAGGATTTGAAAGTTCCGCGAACTTTGTGGAGCAGCAGGCAGAGGGCATTTTCCCGAAAACCTTACGAAACATGTGGATCGCAGTGAGTATTTTTAATCCCGCTATGGCAATACTCGCACTCGCTATTTTGCCTATCGACAACCTTAACACCAGCAATAGCAATGCATTGTTGGCAAACATCGGAGAAATCGTGGGGCATGGTAAGTGGTTAGGATGGATTATTTCCGCGGATGCGGTACTCGTCCTTAGCGGTGCGGTTCTCACAAGTTTTGTAGGTGTTAATGGGCTGGTACATCGAATGTCCCTTGACCGCTGTCTACCTCAGTTTCTACTGAAAACAACTCGTCGTGGCACAACACACCGGATCATCATTGCTTTTTTCTTGCTTTCGGTTTCGATTCTCCTATTCACCGAGGGGCGCCTAGAGGCTCTTGCGGGCGTTTATACCATCTCGTTCTTGACTGTGATGGCGTTGTTTTGTCTCGGCAACATCCTGCTAAAAGTTAAAAGACAAACATTACCCAGGCCAACTACGGCACCATGGCTGTATGTCGCAGTGGCACTTTTGGGTGTGGTTGCCGGGCTTATCGGAAATACTTTCATGCGGCAGGCTGCAGAATTATTCCACCAAGAAAGAAACGGTAGGATTGCACACAATGCTGAACTCACACTTACTGGGCCTAGCGGACATTCTACTTTTTATGTGGACAGCGGAGACCGTTTTTCCAATGTTGCGCAGCAAGTCAATCAAGCAAAAGACAAAACGGGAGTAACTGCTAAAGCGACAGAGACAACTCTCGTTTTCTCAACGATCGAAGTTGGACCAGATGCCACAATTCAAATCCAAGTTGTTTCGGGACACTTCACCATTAATGACTCTCACCATCAAAAGGCAACGAGTTCTGGCAGTGATGGAATTTCCAATCTCATCACATTTTTCTGGTATTTCATACCGGCAATACTGATCGTATCCGCCATGCTCGGCCGGATCGCCCTACTTAAATTCTGCCTGTTTGTATTGCGACACATGATTAGCGGTTTCTTGAACCCGCTATATACGGTCACCCAGTGGATTCGCGAAACAATTGAGAGAATTAATTCTCAACAGATTGTCTTCTTTACTCGGGGTGACAATATCGCCAATCTCAACAACGCCATGTTGTATGTTACAAATAACGAACATACCAATCGCATAAAACTTGTTACCGTTGTTAAGGACAAAAATGAGGTTCCAGACAAATTAAAGGATGATATTGATTTTCTCAATGAAGTTTATCCTAACATTGAGATGGAGTTTGTTATTCTCGAGGATAATTTTGGTCCTGCCTTAATAGACTCACTATCCAAGGAGTGGAACATCCCAAAGAATTTCATGTTCATCGGTTCGCCAGCGGGTAGTATGATGTATGGACTCGCTGAACTTGGGGGTGTGCGGTTGATCGTCTAACCCAGAAAGCATCTAATCCCGAAGAGGAGATTAGATATAATACATCAACTCGCCCGCATCTTGACTATGCTCCAGTAAATCTGCAAAAGTAACCGCGGATA
>Ga0315338_1003848_pt1 | contig 12557 bp, 12 predicted proteins | sample ASW8metaG_FD_204518 | JGI IMG/M metagenome (GOLD analysis project Ga0315338, IMG submission 204518) | Ammonia-oxidizing marine archaeal communities from Monterey Bay, California, United States - ASW #8 | ecosystem: Environmental > Aquatic > Marine > Coastal | place: USA: California | collected... | reverse complement strand
AGGAGCTCGGGGCCCAGCTGCTCCAGCGTGTGCAGAATGATTTACTGGAGTACGGCGTTGTGGAGCAATTCCCACAGCTTGAAGGCCGACAAATGATTATGGTGATTGCACCGAAGAAACGGGGCAGTCAGTAGTAAACATCGAGTTTTGAAAGGGCCTATCAATCTTGTCGCGATGCTAGTGTCGCAGGGTTGAAGCGGGCCGCCTGACGGGTGGGGCACCACTCACGCGGGCTTAAAGTGGGAGATATGCATGCCGAAGCTAAAAACTAATCGTGGGGCCGCTAAACGGTTCCGGCGCACGGCGAAAGGCGGCTACAAACGTGGTCAGTCCTTCCGCAGCCACATCCTGACCAAAAAGAGCGCGAAGCGGAAACGACAGCTCGGCGAGACGCTGCAAATCGCTGATGCGGACGTCAAAGCCGTCCGTAAAATGCTCCCATACAGCTGAGGAAACAGTCATGGCTAGAGTCAAACGTGGGGTAGTCGCCCGGGCGCGTCACAAGAAAGTTCTTCGCAAAGCTAAGGGCTACTACGGTGCGCGCAGCAGGACCTTCAAGGTTGCGAAACAAGCCGTTATAAAGGCGGGGCAGTACGCTTACCGCGATCGTCGTCAACGTAAACGGGTGTTCAGAGCCCTCTGGATAGCGCGCATCAATGCAGCGGCTAGGATGAATGGCTTGTCTTACAGTCGCCTGATTAACGGGTTGAAGCTAGCGGAGTTTGAGGTCGACAGGAAAGTATTGGCGGACATCGCAGTTCACGATCAGGAGGCCTTCTCAAGCATCGCCGACGCGGCCAAAGAAGCCCTCGCTTCCTGAGGCTCTGGGGTCACCGAAAGGCCAGTCCCCATGAGCAGCCTGGAGCTACTGCTCGAGCAAGCGCAGTCGGAGGTGACTGGCTCAGCCGACGCGAAGGCGCTCGATGAGCTTCGAGTTAAGTACCTCGGGCGTAAAGGTGCACTGACGGCACATCTCAAAAGTCTCGGCAAACTGCCGGTGGAGGAACGCGCCGCGGCCGGGAAGGAAATCAACCAAATCAAGCAGGCACTAAGTGCCTCGATCGAAACCCGCCAGGCAGTATTAGAAGCCGAGAGTGTTGAGACCAGACTCGCTGGCGAACGCCTTGACGTCACACTGCCCGGTCGCGGCATAAGCAGCGGTCATCTGCACCCAGTGACACGGACAATGCGCCGGATGGAGGAAATCTTCAGGCTAGCCGGGTTCGATGTTCGGGTTGGCCCGGAAGTCGAGGACGACTACCACAATTTCTCCGCGCTCAACTTCCCGGAAGACCACCCTGCACGCGCGATGCATGACACGCTCTTCCTGGAGTCCGATTTGCTATTGCGAACCCATACCTCACCCGTGCAGGTACGCGCCATGCGAGAGAAGGGGGCACCGATAAGATTGATAGCTCCCGGACGCGTTTATCGTTGCGATTCCGATCCGACCCACACACCGATGTTCACACAGGTGGAAGGGCTCGCCGTAGACCGTGGCATCAGTTTCTCAAATTTAAAGTCTGTCTTGTATGAATTCGTTTCGCTTTTTTTCGAACGGGACGTCCAACTACGTTTTCGCCCGTCTTATTTCCCTTTCACGGAACCCTCGGCGGAGGTAGACGTCATGTCTGAATCCGGGCGGTGGTTGGAGATTCTTGGTTGCGGCATGGTTCATCCCAACGTGCTACGAAATGTCGACATCGACCCCGAGGAATTCACGGGATACGCATTCGGAATGGGAGTCGAACGCCTAGCCATGCTCCGTTACGGTGTAGATGATCTGAGACTGTTTTTCGAAAACGACTTGCGGTTCATCAAGCAGTTTTCCTGAGATGGAGTGATGCGGGTAAATCTAGAATGGCTCCGAGAATGGGTGGACCTCGACCTCCAGGGCGAACAGCTTGCTGAGCGATTGACTATCGGCGGGCTCGAGGTTGATTCGGTGGAGCCGATTCCGGCCACCCACCCAGGAATCGTGATCGCCGAAGTTCTTGACACGCAGCCTCACCCAAACGCTGAGCGGCTGAAACTATGCACCGTGACTGACGGGGTGAAAACGCATTCCGTCGTATGTGGTGCGCCAAACGTCTCCAGCGGCCTCAAAGCGGCTTTCGCGCCCGTCGGGTCGACGCTTCCCGACGGTCGGAAGATTGAGACTATAGAGCTTCGAGGGGTCGCCTCGGAGGGCATGCTTTGCTCGGAAGCGGAGTTGGGACTCTGCGACGAGGCTGCGGGCCTTCTGGAACTAGATTCCGACGCTCCAGTTGGGTCGTCGATCAGTGAATACCTCCGGCTCGACGATATGATCCTCGATATCGATCTAACACCGAACCGGGGTGATTGCTTCAGTGTGCTCGGCGTGGCTCGTGAGACAGCGGCGCTCAGCGGAGCTTTGTTTGCACCACCGCAAGTCGCAGCCGTTCCCGCGGGCATCAAGGAAACCTTAGGCATCGAGCTGACCGCCAGCGAGGCCTGCCCCCGGTTCGCCGGCCGAGTCATTCGCAACGTAGCCACTGATCGAATCTCTCCACTGTGGATGCGGGAGCGACTTCGTCGGGCGGGGTTGCGCCCGATCCACCCTATTGTTGACGTTACCAACTACGTGATGCTGGAGTTGGGCCAACCACTCCACAGTTATGATTTAAGCAAGCTAGCCGGAGAGATTTCCGTCCGATTTGCAGAGCCGGGAGAGAAACTCACGCTACTTGATGGGAGTGAGATAGAGTTAAAACCCGACGTACTGGTAATCGCGGACGACTCAGGAGCGATCGGGATGGCAGGTATCATGGGAGGGGAGGGAACCTCCGTTGAACTGTCTACCCGGGACGTATTTTTGGAGGCCGCTTTTTTCTCGCCTAGTGCAATAATGGGCCGTGCCCGTCGTTTCGGACTGCACACGGATGCGTCTCTTCGGTTCGAACGTGGAGTCGACCCGGAGAATCAAGTACGCGCAATCGAGCGAGCCACGAGGCTGCTTTTGGATATCACGGGAGGTGATCCGGGACCAATCATGGTCACCGATAACCATCGTTATCTCCCAAAACACGACCCTATTCCTCTGCGTCACGCGAGACTGCAAGCTGTTCTCGGTATGTCATTGAAACGCGAGGAGGTGGAGGAAAGTCTCAGCTTGTTGGAGATGGATCTCGAGGCAACAGAAAGCGGCTGGTCGGTCCTGCCCCCGCCGTTTCGATTTGATCTGAGCATAGAAGAAGACCTGATAGAAGAGGTAGGACGCATCGTTGGTTACGACTCAATTCCAGCAACACCGGAAGCATGTCCTCGGCGCCTTGGATCCTCAACAGAAAGTCGTGTGACTGATGATCGTATCGTCGACTTGCTCGTCGATAAGGGTTACTGCGAGGTCATCACCTACAGCTTTGTAGACGAAGAGTTGGAGGAAGCTATCAACCCGGGCGTTACACCCGTTCGCTTGGCCAATCCAATCTCTCAGGATCTTGGGGTATTGCGCCGATCCTTGTGGCCGGGGCTTCTGGTCACCGCTAAACAAAACCTCAGCCGCCAACAGACTCGGCTGCGGCTGCTTGAGGTCGGCACGCAGTTCGCCTGGGAAGAGGAAAAGGTTCGGGAGACCAGTGTTTTGGCAGGTTTAGCGTTAGGGAGGCAGTGGCCGGAACACTGGGGCACTGAGGACCGGCAAGTGGATTTCTTTGACGTAAAAGGCGATCTGGAGGCCATCTTCAATCTGACTGGGCGGAGCAATGACGCTCGTTTTATACCCGCCGATCACCCCGCTTTGATGCCAGGACAAAGTGCTCGAATTTTACTTGGCGGTTCACCGCTTGGATGGATTGGCGCGCTTCACCCTGCACTAGAGAAACGATTGGAATTGAAAACCTCCGTAATACTTTTTTCGTTGCGGTTGGAGCAAGCAATTATTTCAAAAATTTCGGCTTACCAAAGGTTTTCTAAATTCCCTTCAGTGAGACGAGACCTCGCTCTCGTGCTTGACGAGGAAATCTCCAGCGAGAGGGTGATCGGTTGCGTCCGTGACGCGGCGGGGGAACTTCTGCAAGATGTGTCCCTGTTCGACCTATACCGTGGAACGAGTATAGATACAAGTAGAAAAAGCATGGCCTTAGGGTTGATTTTTCAAAACCCATCCCGCACGCTTACTGACGCCGACGCTGATCGAACAGTAGGGTCTGTCGTGCGGTGTTTGGAGCGCGAAATCGGGGCCACCATAAGAAGGTAGGTTATACCCATATGGCACTGACAAAGGCGGACATGGCTGAGTCGTTGTTCAATGAACTCGGTCTCAACAAGCGTGAGGCGCGTGAGCTCGTAGATTCCTTTTTCGAGGACTTGCGCGTTGCATTGGCTACAGGAGAACAGGTCAAGCTATCTGGCTTCGGAAATTTTGACCTTCGTGACAAGAATCAACGTCCTGGGCGAAACCCGAAAACCGGAGAAGAAATCCCGATCACGGCCCGACGGGTAGTAACCTTTCGACCAGGCCAAAAATTGAAAGCGAGAGTAGAGGCTTATGCTGGAACCCGGGAATAACGCAGAGCTGCCAGCAATCCCGGGGAAACGTTACTTCACCATTGGTGAGGTGAGCCAGCTGTGTGGGGTCAAACCCCATGTCCTCCGCTACTGGGAGCAGGAATTCCCGCAGCTCAAGCCCGTCAAAAGACGTGGCAACCGGCGCTACTACCAACGCCAAGATGTTCTGATTATCCGTCAGATCCGGAGCCTACTCTACGAAGAAGGATTCACCATCGGCGGTGCCCGGCAAAAGCTCACCGGAGATGAGGCGCGAATTGACCTGAGCCAGAGCCAGCAGATTATCCGCCAGATTCGCATTGAGCTCGAGGAAACTCTGAGGGTGCTCCGAAGATAGCGCCGGGCAGCTATCCCCGCCAAATCCAGTTTTCGCTACACTTGCACCAGAGGTCGGGGTGTGGCGCAGCCTGGTAGCGCACTTGCATGGGGCGCAAGAGGTCGCTGGTTCGAATCCAGTCGCCCCGACCATTTTATCCGCACGGAGTAAGTAATCAGCTGGGCCGGCTTTCGATCAATGCTCAGTTGGCAACGTTCGAAGTTTTACCCCTTCCCACCAGGCGGGATTTGGAACGAGCCCTTAAATGTCCTGATCTTGCTTCAGGTGCAAATAGAGCGGGATAATCCTTCTCCCAAATTTGATTATGGAAGTCGAGTCGTTGGACGAACGAGATAAGGTAGATCCCAGAAAGCACTCTAGGATCGTGGTCGACGGGATAGCCCAGGCACCGAGTCGCGCGATGTTGCGCGCAGTCGGTTTCACCGACGAGGATTTCTTGAAACCTCAGATCGGAGTGGCCTCGACCTGGAGCATGGTGACCCCGTGCAACATGCACATCAATGACCTGGCTGAGCTCGCGGCCGTGGGTGCGGATGCCGCAGGGGGGAAAAGCGTAATATTCAACACGATCACAGTATCCGACGGTATCTCTATGGGAACCGCCGGTATGCGCTACTCGCTGATCTCCCGCGAGGTCATCGCAGATTCCATAGAGACCGTCACCGCGGCTGAAGGCTTCGATGGACTCGTGACCATCGGTGGCTGCGACAAGAATATGCCTGGGTGTGTGATGGCCATGGCACGGCTCAACAGACCCTCGGTCTTCGTCTACGGAGGTACGATTCAACCCGGGCCCAAACACCGTGATGTCGTATCAGTGTTCGAGGCAGTCGGTGAGGTCGCTGCCGGACAAATCACCGAGGCCGAGTTGAAAGAGGTCGAGTCCACAGCCATACCTGGGCCGGGTTCCTGTGCCGGAATGTACACAGCTAACACAATGGCCTCGGCCATCGAGGCCATGGGGATGAGCCTACCGAACAGCTCGGCCCAGGAAGCGGTCTCAGGGGAAAAGAAGACGGACTGCGAGAAGGCTGGGGAGGCAGTGGTACAGCTCGTGCAACGCGGGATCAAACCCTCTGACATTCTTAGCAAGGAATCCTTTGAAAATGCAATCACAACCGTGATTGCCCTTGGAGGCTCCACGAATGCCGTGCTTCATCTCTTGGCGGTAGCGCACGATGCCCGGGTTGAAATCACTCTAGAGGACTTTACTCGCATTGGTGCGCGAGTTCCGGTCCTGGCTGACCTGCGACCCAGCGGGCGGTACATGATGTCGGAACTTATCCGGATCGGGGGCATTCAGCCCCTGATGAAAACATTACTGGATGCAGGACTTATCCACGGGGGTTGCCTGACCGTGACCGGTAAGTCTCTCGCAGAAAACCTAGCCGATGTTCAACCGTATCCGACAGGCCAAGATATCGTCCGTACGCTCGATGACCCAATAAAGGCGGACAGCCATCTTGCCATCTTGTACGGCAATTTGGCGCCGGAGGGCGCCGTTGCCAAAATCACTGGTAAGGAAGGGACGCGGTTTACAGGTCCAGCTCGTGTGTTCCATTCTGAGGAAGACGCGTTAGAGTCGATACTTGGCGGAACCGTGTTGCCCGGCGATGTCCTCGTGATTCGATACGAAGGGCCCAAGGGGGGGCCGGGCATGCGCGAGATGCTAAGTCCGACAGGCGCCATCATTGGGCGAGGTCTGGGGGACAAGGTGGCTCTCATCACCGACGGACGTTTCTCTGGGGGCAGCCACGGTTTTGTCGTTGGTCACGTCGCCCCAGAAGCTGCTGCCGGTGGTCCGATTGCTGTTGTCGAAGAGGGGGACCAAATCACGATAGATGCCCAGGCCAAGACGATCGCGATCGGAATTTCTCAAGAAGCTATAGACCAACGACTAAGAAACTGGACACCAGAGCCCGCGTACACGACGCGCGGGCTACTTGCCAAGTACGCGAAGCTCGTAAGCTCTGCATCGCTGGGTGCCGTGACCGATATTAGCTAAACTGTTGCTAATCCACGCCTGCCCGCTTGACCTGAGATCCCGTTGGCTATAAGTTGCGCCCGATGTTTAACATCGGCCAACAGTTGATGAACGAGAGGATGGTGAGGAACAAACCCACCATCAGCGGGTTGTTCGTGCCGATGCGCTAGTCAGCAAACGATTACGGTTACGATGGAAACCCGCTGCGGATCCCCCAGCGGGTTTTCTTTTTGTGGAGCAAATCATGGACAGATGGACTGAGGCGAATCCGGGATTCGATAACGTCGATACCCCTAATCCAGAATCGCCCTTCGTTGTCATGAAGTTTGGCGGGCGCAGTGTCGCGTCCGCCAGCAACTGGAGCTCCATCACGGATTTGCTGCGAGAACGGATCAACGAGGGGCTTACACCAGTTTTTGTTCATTCGGCTCTCGCGGGAATATCAAACACGCTTGAAGAGCTCCTCCTAGCGGCCGTATCGGACGGCGGGAACGAACAGTTGGATCGGATCGAGGCCGTGCACTTCCAGCTAGCCCGAGAACTCAATGTCGACACTGCTTTGCTGCACGATCATTTAGACGTTTTGCGCCAACTAGTAGATGGTGTACGCCTGGTCCGCGAGGTAAATCCACGAGTTCACGCCCGCATCATGGCGACGGGTGAGCTGCTCGCAACAACCCTCGGGGCAGGCTACCTTGTTGCGCAAGGCTTTAATGCCCAGTGGCGGGACGCACGGACCCTTCTGGAAAGCGTAGAGGACATTAATGCGAAAGAGCGTGCCCAATTCCTCGCCGCATCGTGTGAGTTCGATCCGGATCCTTTACTACAGGAAGAACTGCGCGATGTTGACGGTTTCATCGTTACCCAGGGCTTCATTGCGCGCAATTTTTCCGGCGATACCGTTCTCCTCGGGCGCGGTGGCTCGGATACCTCTGCAGCTTATCTTGCAGCGAGGTTAGAGGCTCGCCGACTCGAGATTTGGACCGATGTACCCGGGTTTTTTAGTACTGACCCAAAGATCGTTCCCGGTGCCCGGTTGTTGAGGGCACTGGATTACAGCGAAGCGCAGGAAATTTCCTCCGCCGGTGGCGGTATTTTGCATCCGCGCAGTATTTCTCCCGTACGCCGTTCGGGTATACCACTTTTCTTGAGGTGCACCGGTCATCCGGAATGGGAGGGAACGGTGATCTCCGATGCGGTTGGGGAAGACCTGCCTCAGCTAAAGGCTATCTCCCGAAGATCCGGAATCACCCTCATCTCGATGGAGTCCATGGAGATGTGGCATCAGGTCGGTTTTCTCTCGGAAGCGTTCGACTGTTTTCGGATGCATGGACTGTCCATAGACCTGATTTCGACATCTGAGAGCAACGTCACCGTCTCCATCGACTTAGGCGCCAACCTGGCCAATGTGTCCGCCGTGGACGAAGTCGCAGAGGACTTAAAGAGGCTCTGTCGGGTTAGTGTCATCCGTGATTGCGAAGCGATCACGCTGGTGGGACGAGGAATAAGAACGATCCTCCACGAGCTTAGCCCGATCCTCGAAGTTTTCGAAGAACAGAAAGTTCACCTGCTGACACAAGCAGCAAACGATCTAAATCTCACCTTCGTAGTGGACGCCGAGCACGGTTACAGGTTGCTCCAGCGAATGCACGCGCTGTTGGTGAGTAAGTTCCGGGAGGGCGGGGTGTTCGGGCCGACCTGGGAGCAACTACGAAACGCCACCAGATCCCGCCCGCTGGCGCCCACCGCGTGGTGGGCAGACAAGCGGGATGAACTTCTCAAAGTAGCAGAGGAAAACGATTCCGCCTACGTCTACAACCTGGACAGTGTCCGGGGAGCGTTAGGTGCGCTGAGTTCATTGGAGTCAGTGGATGCAGTGTTTTACTCTATGAAAGCGAATTCGCACCCCGGCATTTTGACACTAGTCAATGAACAGGGCGCCCACTTTGAGTGTGTATCCCCAGGCGAGATCGAACGCGTCATCACCCTTTTCCCTGACATCGATCGTAACCGTATTCTCTTCACGCCTAACTTCGCACCTCGATCAGAGTACGAATGGGGGGTCGAGCAGGGTGTGTGGGTGACGCTCGATAACCTTCATCCCATACGGTATTGGCCCGATGTGTTTGCGGGGAAAGAAATTTTTGTTCGGGTCGACACCGGGCAGGGAAGAGGGCATCACGAACATGTACGCACGGCGGGCGTCCATTCAAAGTTTGGTGTTCCGTTGTTTGAGCTCGAAGAACTGAAAGAGCTCGTCGCAGCGGCGGGGGCGAGGGTGGTCGGGCTTCACGCTCATACCGGGAGCGGCATTCTTGAGCCGGAAAATTGGGAGCAGACTGGCTTACAACTCACCGGACTAAGAGAGCTCTTTCCGGAGGTTCGGTACGCAGATGTCGGCGGCGGCTTGGGTATAGCAGAAAGGCCGAGTGACGCTCCATTGGACCTGGAACACTTGGATGTTGCATTGAGGCGTGTTAAGGCAGGTGCGCCAGAGGTGGAGTTGTGGATAGAGCCTGGCCGATTCGTCGTGGCGCAATCGGGAGTGCTCGTGACGCGTGTCACGCAGACAAAAGGTAAGGGAGAAATTCGCTATGTCGGTGTAGGTACCGGTATGAACAGTTTTATCCGGCCGGCACTCTACGGTGCCTACCACGAAATCGTGAATCTCACTCGTCTGGGTGATCCTGCTACGGAGATCTACACCATCGTGGGGCCGATCTGCGAGACCGGCGATCGGCTCGGCTCCGACCGTTTGCTACCGGAGACGAAGGAGGGCGACGTCCTGCTCATTGCTAACGCTGGAGCCTACGGATACGTCATGAGCTCCCAGTACAACCTAAGGGATGCCGCCACAGAGGTCCTTCTCTAGAGAGCCGGAGTCTTGTGGCGACGGCGGAGCTCTCTCAGAACGTCCTCCAGCGAAAGTCCTCGTATACGCAAGAGCAACAAGAGGTGATAGAGGAGGTCCGCTGCCTCCTCAGTTAGGCGAGATGGAGTGTCTGCCACAGCGGCGAGAGCGACCTCCACGGCCTCTTCACCCAATTTCTGGGCTGCCTTGAGCTTCCCCTCTGCTGCGATGCGAGCCGTATAGCTGTCCCCAGTCGGGTTGTCCAGGCGATCCTGGATGACGGTCTCAAGAGTTGTAAGGAAGTCGAGTTGGCTCACGGGTCACTCCTGTTGGTCTGGCGGCCGCATCGCGATAGCGGCTTCTATTAAATAATTCTTAAGGCTTGGGATGGATATCGCGGCGGAATGAAAAACCGTAGCTGCCAGTGCACCGTCCACCCGCGCCATTTCAAAGACGTCCCTAAAGTGGGACATCTCTCCGGCGCCTCCGGAGGCGATGAGAGGCACCCGGCAAATTTCTCGGACCCGACTGAGCTGTTCCAGATCATAGCCTCGCCGAACTCCATCCTGGTTCATGCAGTTCAGGACGATTTCCCCGGCACCTCGATCCTGTGCTTCCGAGATCCATTCCAGCGTGCTGTGTTTAGCCTTGCGGGTACGCTCGGGGTCTCCTGTGTATTGATACACGACATATTCACCATTCTCCTCCCGGCTATCGACGCCGACTACCACACATTGCGAACCGAAACGTGAGGCGAGGGCTCCGATCAGATCGGGCTGTTCCAGCGCAGGGGTGTTGATAGAGATCTTGTCGGCACCGAGGTTGAGCACGGCTTCCGCATCTTCGAGTGTGCGGATACCGCCGGCAACACAAAAGGGGACATCCAACACGGCAGCGACGCGATTGACCCAGCTTCTATCAACTGTCCGTCCGTCTGGACTCGCAGTAATGTCGTAGAAAACCAGTTCGTCCGCACCCTCGTCACGGTAACGCGAAGCCAGGTCGATGATGTCGCCCATTACGCGGTGGTTACGAAACTGAATGCCCTTCACCACGAGTCCGTCTCGCACATCGAGGCACGGAATTATCCGTTTGGCAAGAATGATCGTATCTCCCCATCTGATAAGCGGCCTTCGAGTAACGCCTTGCCGGAGATCGCGAAAGCTACTCCTGTCTTCGTTAATTCGCTGAGGTCTCCCACGTTACGTACACCACCGGATGCCTGAAATTCGAGGCCGGGGCATCGTGTAACGCAGTTACGATACAACGCGATATTTGGGCCTGTGAGGGCACCATCTCTATCCACATCGGTACAGAGAACGTTTCGCAAGCCGAAGGGCCTATAACGTTCTAGGGCTGCCCAGAGCGTTAGCTCTGTCCGCTCCGTCCAACCATGGGTGGTAACTAACGGGGCATCGCTATCATCGACCCTAACATCAAGAGCTAAGGTCAACCGATCGGGCCCATACTCTTCAAGCCAATGTTCAACTAGCTCGGGTGCCGTTACTCCTAGGCTACCGATGACGACGCGCTCCGCCACCGCCAACGCACGTGCTAGATCTTCGGGCGATCTAATGCCGCCACCCACTTGAACCTTAAGTCCTGCCGTTTTGGCAATTGTCGCAATAAGATTCAGGTTCTGGGGTGAGCCGCTCGCAGCACCGTCTAAGTCAACAATGTGCAACCATTCGGCGCCCAGGCTGACGTAACGCTGAGCTAGCGTTACTGGGTCAACCTCGTAACGGGTCTCCTGTCCGAAATCGCCCTGTAGGAGCCTTACGCACCGGCCATCTCGAAGATCTATTGCTGGAAGCAAGTGCATCAGTTTTGTCCGTTCACAGCTTTAGAAAGTTTGAAAGAATTTTCGATCCCACCTTGGAGGAACGTTCGGGGTGAAATTGAGTTGCGAAAAAGTTGTCCTTTTGAACGACTGCAGAGAAAGGCCCACCGTAGTCGGACGTTGCGCAGGTGTATTCCCCTGGGGCCAATGCGTAGCTGTGGATGAAATACATATAGTCACCATCGCGTACACCGTCCAGCAACGGTGTATCAGCAACTCGGCGAAGGGCATTCCACCCCATTTGCGGGACGGGTAGATCGGCTTTGGCCGGAAATCGACAGGCTCGTCCGGAGATTATGTCAAGACACGTCGTATCATTTTCATCCGAACCACTTAGGAGGAGCTGCAGGCCGAGACATATACCGAGTACCGGTTTTTTGACCTCTCGTATAGCATCAGTGAGCCTCGCTGACTCAAGCCGCGTCATCGCATCCCGGGCAGCCCCAACCCCCGGTAGTATCACGTGACTCGCTGCTTTGAGGCATGCTGGATCCTCGGTAAGCGGCGCGTCAACACCGATGCGTTCCAGCGCAAATTGTAAAGAAGCCAGGTTAGCGCCGCCGCTGGCAATGATGACCGGCGAGCAATTCAAAGCACACCCTTTGTGGAGGGCAGCTCTTCGCCTTCTTTTCGAAAAGCCTGGCGAAGGCTTCTAGCAACTCCCTTGAAGCATGCTTCGACCATATGGTGGGCATTTTCTCCTTCGATCCGAATATGGATAGCGGCACCGAGACTCTCCGCCAGCGAACGGAAGAAGTGTGGTACTAGCTCCGTAGGGAGTTCACCGACTCGCTCCCTGGGAAATTGACCTTCGAAAACCGAATAGGGACGCCCGCCCAGGTCGACGCTCACGCGCGCCTGAGCTTCGTCCATTGGTAGCACGAATCCGTAACGTTGAATCCCGCGTTTCTCCCCGAGCGCGTTCCTAAAAGCCTCTCCAAGGGCGAGGCCCACGTCCTCCACCGTGTGGTGTTCGTCAACTCCGAGATCCCCCTCGCAGTGGACCCTTAAGGCA
>Ga0315338_1003847_pt1 | contig 12561 bp, 11 predicted proteins | sample ASW8metaG_FD_204518 | JGI IMG/M metagenome (GOLD analysis project Ga0315338, IMG submission 204518) | Ammonia-oxidizing marine archaeal communities from Monterey Bay, California, United States - ASW #8 | ecosystem: Environmental > Aquatic > Marine > Coastal | place: USA: California | collected... | reverse complement strand
AACCAATCGCGGACAACTCCGCCGGCCGCTTCGACATCACTGCAAAACTTGCCCGCAGCAACCAACTCGCCATCAAAATCGCCGCAGTTGAGCCCACCGACCAAACCGAATGTCCCTACCCGGTCAGCCTACAAATTGTCGAACACTGATCCCTAGGGTACGATAAGGCCACCAACCATCCAGCGAGCCCGCTCTTCCCTGAGCAGGGCCTCCCCAACAACACCATCCAAGGAGTCCCCCCAATGCGTGCATTGGCCACCCTCATCCTCGCCCTCACCACACTACTTTCCACCGCCAGCGCCGCCGAAAACCAACTCACCCCCGAGCAAATCTTCGCTGGTTGGATCTCGCTCTTCGATGGCGAAACCCTCTTTGGCTGGCACAACAACAAAAATGCCAACTGGGAAGTCGCCGACGGCACCATCCGCGTCAGCGAAGGCGAAATGGACGTCCTCGCCACCACCACCGAATTCGCCGACTTCGAGCTTCACGTTGAATTCCGAGCCGGCGCTGAAACCAACAGCGGTATCTTTCTTCGAACGGCCCTCCATCCCAAAGACCCCGCCGCCGATTGCTACGAACTCAACATCGCCCCCGCCTCGCACACCTTTCCAACCGGCTCCTTTGTCGAACGAATTAAAATCGACTCCGTGAATCCCGCTCCCGACCAATGGCACGCCTACGGCGTTACCGCCCTCGGCAACACCATCACCGTCCTACTCGATGGCAAGCAAGTCGTCGAATTCAAAGACCCCAAACCGTTGCTCCGCGGTCACCTCGGCTTGCAACTCAACTCAGGCCCCATCGCCTTCCGCAACATCCGCCTCAAGCCACTTAGCAGCAAGCCCATTTTCAACGGCAAAGATCTCTCCGGCTGGAACACCGACAAAGCAGAAAAAAGCCGCTTCGAAGTTACCCCCGAGGGCGAGCTCCGCGTACTCGACGGTCGCGGCCAACTTGAAAGCGATGGCTCCTACGGCAATTTCGTTTTACAACTCGAATGCTTTGTCAATGGCGACGCACTGAACTCCGGCATCTTCTTCCGCTGCATCCCCGGCGATTTCATGATGGGCTACGAATGCCAAATCCAAAACGGCATGAAAGACAATGACCCCACCCAACCCGCCGACTGCGGCACCGGCGGCATCTTCCGCCGCCAAAACGCCCGTCGTATTGTCGCCAAGGACTACGAGTGGTTTTCAAAAACGCTGATCGCCAACGGTCCCCACATGGCCGCCTGGGTCAACGGCATCCAAGTCAGCGACTGGACCGACGACCGCAAGCCTCACGAAAACCCCCGCAAAGGCCTCCGCACCGACCCCGGCACCCTCGCCATCCAAGGCCACGACCCCACCACCGACCTCCGCTTCCGAAACATCAACCTTGCCGAGCTGCCGGACGAATAGGAAGCGGTTATCCGTGTTCTATTCTTCCCCTGCCCGTGAACATCCGCGTCCTAATCGCACTCCTATTTCCAGATCACCCGCTTGCCAGCCACCCCCCAGCGGGCGACAATAACCAGCTTGTGCCAGCCCCCAGGCAGGCATTCTTACCCCTCCTTCTTCAGCAATATTACGGACGACAGACGATGCCCAGTTGCGTGTTAGCTTATTCCGGCGGATTAGATACTTCAGTCATTCTCGGTTGGTTACAGGACGAAGGATACGACATCCACGCCGTCTATGTCGACTTAGGCCAACCCTGCGAAGACCGCGAGGCCATCCTGCAAAAGGCCCTCGACCATGGCGCCAAGACTTCGCAAGTGATCGACGCCCGCGAAGAGCTCTGCCGCGAATACGCTTTCCCTGTCCTCCAATGGCAAGCCAAGTACGAAGGCATCTACCTGCTCGGCACATCGATTGCCCGACCGTTGATCTCTAAGGTCTGCCTGCAAGTTGCCCGCGAAGTCGGGGCCGAAGCCTACGCCCACGGCGCCACCGGCAAGGGCAACGATCAATGTCGTTTCCAATTGGCAGCCGAGGCCCTTGATCCAAATATCAAAATCATCGCCCCCTGGCGGGTCGAAAAATTCCGTCAAGCCTTCCCTGGCAGAACGGAAATGATCGACTATTGCGACATCAAAAAAATTCCCGTCAAAGCTTCGATTGCCAAGCCTTACAGCTCCGACGAAAACTGCCTGCACATCAGCTACGAAGCCGGTGAGCTAGAAGACCCCAACGTCAACGGACTCGCACTGGTCGACTTTGGCATGGGCGTCTCGCCACAGGATGCCCCCGACGTAGTTGAAGAAGTCACAGTCAGTTTCGAAAGCGGTGTGCCAGTCGCCATCAACGGCGAGGCCAAGTCGCCACTCGCAATGGTCGAAACGATGAATGAAATCGCCGGTCGCAACGGCGTCGGTCGGATCGACATCGTCGAAAACCGATTTGTCGGCATGAAGAGCCGTGGCGTCTACGAAGCACCCGGCATGACCGCCCTCTATGCTGCCCATCTCGCCCTAGAGCAATTAACCCTCGACCGTGATGTGGTCCACCTCCGCGATCGCATCGCTCCCGAAGTTGCCGAAATGGTTTACTACGGCTTCTGGTTCGTCCCCAAAATGGACGCACTGCTCTCATTCATCCGCGAAGCCCAACAACCGGTCACCGGCGACGTCCAACTCGGCCTTTACAAAGGCAACGTCATGGTCCAAGGCCGCACTAGCCCCAACAGCCTCTACGATGCCGAAGTCGCCAGCATGGAAGGCGGCGGCTCCTACGACCAAACTGACGCCGAAGGATTTTTGAGGCTGCAAGGCCTGCCGAGTCGAGTGCTTGGTAAAGTTCGACCTAGAGAATATTAGGAGGGCGCTAGTTGTCAGGCGCTAGAATTTGGAGAGGTTGGGGCTCAATGCCGGGGTATCAAGAACTAAAAGTCTGGCAGCTAGGGATAGAGATAACGTGACAGGTTTACAGACTTACCGCGGATTTCCCAAAGTCTGAGGTGTATGGTTTAACATCTCAAATGCGTCGATGTGCTGTCTCTGTACCTTCTAATGTTGCGGAAGGGCATTCCAGAGATTCTAATCGAGAGATGCGAAGATATGTATCTATGTATCAATAGCCAAGGGTTCTTTAGCTGAGCTAGAAACTCAACTAATCATTGCCCGAGACCTTGGCTTTGGTGACGTAGAAACGATTAATAGTCTTTTGGGATTGGCCGGACAAGAAGGAAGAATGCTAACAGGCCTCCGCCGCTCCCTAGCAGATAAACACTGATTTACTAGCGCCTAGCGCCCAGCGCCTATGTACCTCCTAGAAAACCCAGTCCTGCAACGCGAACTCATCACCAACCTACGGATGAACCGAGGCTTCCTCCTGTTGGCTGCCTACGTCGCGTTCTTGGGTTTTCTGGTCTACGCCGCTTGGCCTGCCGAGCAGCGGCTCGATATGGCCAACTCCGAGGAAGCGATCAAACTGGTGAATCTCTTCTTCCTCGGACAATATATATTGATGTCGATGATGGCCCCCAGCTTTGCCGCCGGTGCCATCACGGGTGAAAAGGAACGCCAGAGCTACGAAATGCTGATGGCCAGCCCCCTCAAGCCGGGCGCCATCATCATTGGCAAACTAGCCGCCTCATTCACTCCGCTCGCCCAACTGATGATCTGCTCGCTGCCAATCGTCATGCTCTGCCTGCCCCTCGGTGGTGTCCACCCTTACGAAGTCGTTGCCGCCTACTTCGCCATGATTACCTCCGTTGCGCTGTTTGTGATGGTCAGCCTGTGGTGCAGTAGTTACTTCTCACGCACAGCTTCTTCTTTGGCGGTCTCGTATCTGTTAATTCTCCCTTTGGCATTGTTGTGCGTATTGATCTGGCAGGCGCTGCAGCAACTTGGCGAAGCACGTCTGGTTGTCGTCTTCACCGTGGTGCCAACCGTCTGCGGTTCCATTGGCATTCTGCTCTGGGCTGATACCTGCCGCCGCTTGTACGCCACTGCAGATTTGGGAAGCGAAGGCAAACAGGTCATCGATCTCGAAACCGAAGCCGAAGAAGCCGTCGGGCTCTACATCAGCCGCGACGAATTCCCTGATCGCTTGTTCGCCCCACCTAAACGAACCACCTTCCTGCCCGAGAATGCCAACCCCATCTACGACAAAGAAATCCGCAGCGAGATTTTCAGCCAAGGCACTCTGATGCTGCGCATGGTCATCCAAATCAGCATGCTCATCGCGCTGTTTGTGATGGCCTATTGCTTATATATCGATCAACAAATGGCCGCTTGGTATATCGCCTATGTCTTGTTGTTCAATATGCTGGTCGGCCCCGTCTTCTCCGCCGCCAGCGTCACCAGCGAACGCGAACGCCAAACGCTCGACCTCCTGCTCACCACGCTCATCACCCCTTGGCAAATGCTCTGGGGAAAACTGATCTCTGGCCTGCGAGTATCAAGCGTCCTCACCTCATTTCTCATGTGGCCGGTCATACTAGCCTGCGTCATGCCCCTGGAATACTGGAACAACCTCCCCACGATGGGAGGATACTTCTTAATTGTCGTCCTCACCTGCATCACAACGGCAATCACGGCACTTTTTTGTTCGACCATCTTCCGCAAAAGTTCCACCAGCCTAATGGCCAGCTACCTAGTCATCGTGGTACTTTTCTTAGGCCCCATGGCGGCGAGTCTCTTCGTCCAGAATTTTTCGCCGAACACCAGCACCGCAGATGTCATTCAGGGGTTTGGGATTTTAAGTCCATTTTCCGCCATTTTTAATCTCCCCTTAAATGTTACTGATGCCGTTAACGGCTCCCTCGCCACCGGCACCACACCCGACGCGGCGGCCACCAACAGCACAACTTCGACTTCCATCTTCTGGGGATTCACAGGCTTTGCTTGCGTTTACAACATAGCTTTGCTGCTCGGCATGATGTGGCTCTTCAAGATGCGCTGGCGTGTCTCCGAATAATTCAACCCGTAGAAAATCCTATCTCTCCATGATTGTTGTTATCTCCCCGGCCAAGACGCTCGACTTCACCCCGCAAACCCTGACAACCGAGGCCACCAAGCCAGCGTTCCAATCGCAATCGAAAAAAATCATCGAGATCCTCCGCCAGCGATCGCCCGCCGATTTTCGTAAGCTCATGGGCATTAGCGAAAAACTAGCCACCGACGTTCACGGTTACGTCAACAACTGGAAAGCCAAGTACAACACCAAGCAGGCCAAACAAGCGATTCTCGCTTTCCGCGGCGACGTTTACCTGGGTCTCGAAGCCGAAAAGTTCTCCCCCGCCGACTTCCAGTTCGCCCAACAGCATCTCCGCATCCTCTCCGGCCTCTACGGCGTGCTGCGTCCACTCGATCTCATGCAGCCCTACCGTCTAGAAATGGGCACCCGCTTGGTGGGCGACCATGGCAAAGATCTCTACGCCTTCTGGGGCGACAAAATCGCCAAAGAACTAAAAAAATTACTGGCCGACCAAGACGACCCGCTTCTGGTGAACCTTGCTTCCAACGAGTATTTCAAAGCGACCCAAGCCAAAAAATTACCCTGCCAAATTATCACCCCCGCCTTCAAAGACCTCAAAAATGGTCAGTACAAGATGATTAGTTTCTTCGCCAAAAAGGCCCGCGGCATGATGGCCAAGCACATCATCCAAAAAAAGGTCACCGATATCAGCGGTATCCGCAAGTTCCGCACCGCAGGCTACCGCTACAACCGCGACCTCTCCACCGACGCCACCCCCACTTTCACCCGCGACAAAGCAGAGTAGGGCTGACCCCACCTTCACTAGCCAGACGTGCCAGCGAGGATTTTCAACGATTCCACCCTCAATTAACTCCTGCCTCAGTCACAACTTGACGAAAGAATCCACCGTATGCGATAACTGACATCGACCCAACTTCCACAGCCCGTTCAAGGACCCAATCCATGTCGAGCGATTCGTCAGCAGATCGTGCACCCACGCAAGATGAACTCGACCTCATTCATTACCAATCTCGCATCGATCGACCGGTAAGAATGAAAATCCCCGAGATGTGCCGCGAAGAACGCCTTCGGCACATCATCTTCAGCGGCCAGTTCTCGCCCGAAACGCTCGAAGAGTTGGCTGGCACCGCCGACAAAATTCGCGCCCTTTCCCGAAATCGCACCGGGCAGAACTTCCTCATCAACCTGCTCAGCCACAAACGGGCCATGCTGTACTTTACGCAGCCCTCCACACGCACCTTCCTCTCCTTCATGGCTGCCTGCCAAATTTTGGGGATCACTTGCAACGAAGTGCGCGATCCCACCACCTCTTCCGAAACCAAAGGAGAAACCCGCTTCGATTCCATCCGCATGTTCAGTAGTTACTTCGACCTGATCATCATGCGCAGCAAATTGGCACGCCTCGCCGAATCGTGTGCCTACCTGATGAACGACCTCGATGACTCCGGCAACCGTAGCGTCCCCATCATCAACGCCGGCTCAGGCGCCGACGAGCACCCAACCCAGGCGCTCCTGGATATCTACACCCTGCAACGAACATTCCAATTCGACGATCCTAAAGATTCTCCCGTTGCCACTCGCTTCGAGACGCTCCGCCAAGAATCTCCCAACTTGGTTAAAGGTTTGGCGCATAAAGTTTACGGTTTCTGCGGCGACATCGGCCGCGGCCGTACCGTCCGTTCGCTGGCCAGCCTGTTGGCAAACTACGAAGGCGTCACGCTCATATTTATTGCCCCCAACGATCCCACTCTAGCACTTCGCGACGACCTCCGCCGCCGCTTGACCGAACGAGGGGTGAAAATGTTCGAGGTCGAATCCTTCGAAGACCAGATAGATGGAACTCCCGTCATCGAGCTACTCGACGCCCTCTACATGACCAGGATTCAAAAAGAACATAACAATCCTGAAGACGAAGCTCACTTTTCACAGCTCGATCTTACTCCCTGCAAACTCACTCTAGAGTTAGTCGCTAGGCTCAAGAATTACGCACCCATTCTGCATCCTTTCCCCCGCGATCAGCACTTCGGCGAAATCCCACCCGAAATCGACGACGACCCCCGCGCCATGTACTTCCGTCAGGCACGCAACGGCATGTGGATACGAGCCGCACTCTTAGCCTCGGTCTTTGGCGTCGAGCACCAAATCTCGCGTTTCTACCACAACGAGTACAGCGAGTGGCACAACTACAGCGATACCCAAGCCTCCTCCCCCAGGTAGCCCACCCATAGCGTACAATATAGACATGGCGCTACTAATCGACGGCTACAACCTACTCCACGTTACCGGCATCTTCGACAAAGGCACCGGCCCCGGCGGATTCCAACGCACTCGCGAAGCACTCCTGCGCTTTATCGCAGCTTCGATCGAGGAGAAACAGCGCAAGCACGCCACAGTCGTCTTCGATGCCGCCCAAGCCCCCCCAGGCTTACCCGCTACAGTTTTCCACGATGAAATAACCGTCCGCTACGCCAAAGGTTACCCCGACGCAGATACGCTTATCGAAGAAATCATAGAAGACCACAACGCCCCCAAATCTCTCTTAGTCGTCTCCAGCGATCACCGCATTCAACGCGCCGCCCGACGCCGTGGGTCAGACTACATCGATAGCGAACAGTGGTACGATCAACTTCGAAAAAAACGTCAACAAGCCCATGGCCGTCAACAGCGTCAAGCTCCCGAGAAACCCCTTGGTAAACTCAGCAACACAGAAATCGACTACTGGCTCCAGGAATTCGCCAACACCGAAACCGAAGATCTTTCCCTACCTTCATCACAGAAAAGTACTTCTGACGATTCCTCCTCGAATACGCAATCAAAAGAGCAAAATTTCGAAAACCCCTTCCCGCCAGGATACGCTGATGACCTGTTAGAAGATCAATAAAAAAGCCCGAGGATCGAATTCCCCGGGCTTATATTCAACTTGTGTCTTCGCAATGTGAACTTACTTAATTCACATCTTAAAAATTCCTGTGCCATTCCACATACACAAAGTCGGCATCTTTCGGTGCGTTAATCTTGTTACCACGCCAGAAGTGCGAGTAACCAATCAATGCACTCGAACGAGCACTGATTGCGTATTTGGCAATCAAGTCAAGTTCGTCGCCTAGGTCTTTACTCGTCGTACTCTGCGGTGCAGTACCACCGATGCTAGGCACAGGCGTGCCAGCTTGATTGGCCATAAAATGATAATACCAAGCCAACAGTTGCACTTTCTTGCTGGGTTTCATCGTCAGCAAGAGATTTGGCGATTCGATATTCGACCGTTGCACGGCATCGATGAAACCAAGGTATTTATGAGCCAGCGGAAACAACTGATTGAACTGGTTAAAGCTCCCGTTACCCGTTCCATCGTCACCCGAGGCGTAGTCGTAGTAACACCACAAAGCTGGCTTCCAACCAGCGTCCGATAGACTCCGACCGATACCACCCGTGGCAAACATCGCACTATGGTCGCGGCCCAACCCAGACTGACGACCAAACTGAGGGCCACCTTCAATTTCATACAGCCAGCCGTTGACCGACCCATTCAGCCGAGCACCAATCGTGTGAATCGAGAAATCAGCACCAGCATTCTGGTTGTCATAGCCTAGGTAGTAAACGTCCAAAGAAGCATTTTCCCAGGCACTGCAAGTAGCATAGGCTCCATAAAACGATTGATCGTAGTCGGCTTCGTCAAATTCCGAAGCTACAACTGGCACAAAGTTTGTGTAGAACATGTCGATAGCCAAATCGCCGTCTTTCCACATCCCCTTCACACCCTCAAACGTCCGACGAACATTGGCCCAGTCCAACGGCGAAACCAATCGCTGTACGCCGTAAAGCAATTCTTGACGACCGATCCGAACTGTCGTGTTATCTGTCATCTTCAGATCAACAAACAAGTTCAAGAAGTCGCCATAGTTTCGGTCAATACCGCGAGGAATATAGTTGCCGTTGTCATCCGAAGCATCGGCTAAAATTCCTTCGGTATAAAAGCGAACGTAATCATTCACTTGCCAGTTGGTATACAAGCGAAGTCGGGTGAGTACGAAATCAGTCTCCGTGTCTTGGAATCGAGTCTGACCACCACTCTGAGACATACCGATTTCGTGGTGGTAACGAGTCCGAATCTGTCCGCCAATATCAAGCGTTCCCCAGCGACCACATTCACCCAGAGGCATCTGCTTCAGACAGTCACCAACACAATTGCCCTTGTAGCATGGATCGTTCAAGTAACTAAAATCGTTGGCGAAGAAGAGACCCTTATGCGAAGTGGCACAGGGATTTGGCTTGGAATTCTTCTTGCCACCACCACAACACGAATCGACCCCATCGCCGCAGCCCAGACCGTCACCACAGCCAGGGTCAGCGCAGTCGCAATTCCCGGTCAGAAGAAAACCGTCTTCCATATCGGCCGTTGCAGAAAGCCCTTGGAGTTCGGCATCAGCCAGATGCCATTCCACTCCATCTGTAAAATTATCTTGTTGTATGTCCTCCGCGTTAGCAGCGGATGTCAGCAATAGCAATGCAACGCATGCTACTCCTAATCCATGCCCCAATATCCTGTTCATTTCAATCTCCGTACAATGTTAACAACGCGATCCATTGCGATGTAGCAGAGTCTGCCCTGCAAGAGCGGCTCCCGCATCTCGAACACCTTCCGCTGGTAAAGAGATAGAGCCTCGCTGTATTTATCTCGACGAGAAAAAAGCTCAAATCGAAACTACGTCGTATAGGCGTTAGAGTTTAACAACCAAAAAGCCGGTAATTCCGATAATACGACATTAGCAGCGCGTATGCCGTTGTGATCGTCACAGTGTGCATAACCTGACCCCCTCCACGCGATGAGCGAAATCGCACGTTTCACACTATATTATCAGGCTACTCAGCAGCACCCTCAGAAATTGGCACCAGAGAAAATTCACCCGTCGAACGAAGTTCCAGTTCGTAGGTGAATCCTTTTTTCACGCGAGTCGACGGTGCCACTGCATGAGCTGCACGAATACCCAACTGTGCAGCCTTCTTCCGATCGTTGGCAATCTCCCAAAAATCATCCCAGATCTTCTGCTCAAATTCCGAGACTTGCCCGCCACGTGCATAAGAGGTCGGACTCGATCCCACTTCGTCCAACTGATACCCCTCTTGCGGCTCTTGGTATTCGCCAAAGATCCGCTGAAACAGACATATCGCCGTCGAACGATCCAGGTCGGCCTGCTCGACATAACGGTCATCAAATTTCGCGACCAGACATTCTACGTAGATATGCTCGCCCTCAATTTCAAATTGCTTACGCCGATCATCAATTGGCGCCCCTTCGTCATTCACCTCAAAAAACTCAATCGTCGTTAGTTTAATACCAGTTTCTTCATTTTCTAATTGGTCCAATACACGAAATCGAGCGATCCGATGACTCAACTTCAACAACCTTAGCGAGGTCTGCGCCCGATCCAACTGTTCCTGCTTCTCGCTCAACTCCTCGCCAAGATTCACCACTTCCTGCTCGCGAGCTGTCAAATCCTCCTGCAACGCCACCAACTCTTTTTGTTTCTCGGCCAGCTTTAACTGTGGCTCGTTGTACAACGAATACCCATGCCACCCAGCAACGCCCGCTCCCGCAACCAACACCCCAAATATCAAAGTCCGCAGCGCGCTGCTAAATGTTTGAACCGTTTCGTTAATGCCACCCATAACAATAGTCCCATTAGCGTCGGCGCCCACGCCGATTCAGCCAGAACCAGCGCACCACAACCAGAAAAAAGTTACCAGTGCCACATTGTATAGAGAATTAGGCTCCAGGCCCAGCGACCGGAATCCGCAGTGAAACCACTGCCCCCACATCCTCGCCATTTGCCACTGTAACCTCACCACCATGATCCGTCACAATTCGCCAGCATTTCGAAAGCCCAAACCCTAACCCACGCCCAGCCTCTCGCCCCGAGTAGAACGGGTCAAACATATGCTCCCGCACCTCTTCTGAAATGCCTGATCCTGTATCCGTCACCTCAATGCAGACATCCGACCCGCCTGCTTGCTTTAACAAAATATCAACGGCCCCATCCCGACCGATCGCTTCCACACCATTCAACACCACCGCCATCAGCGCCACCCCTAGCTGCTGACGATCACCGACAATCTCACCCAGTTCTGCCAGCTCAACAGCCAACCGCACATTCTGCCGATGGCACACGTCCGCCATCTCATCGGCAACTTCCTGAATCATCGAGCCCAAATCGAAAGCTTGTAACGACAGGGCAGGGGGGCGCGCAAATAACATCAGGTCTGAGATCATCTCATGTGCCCGCATTGCCTGCTGATGAATGGCCTCCAACGCCCGTCGGCGCTCCGGATGCTGCTCATCACGAAGCAACGTCTGCGCACGAGCCGAGATATTCGCCAGCGGATTATTAATCTCGTGACTAGCCCCATACGCCAACTCCTTCATCGCATCCAACTTCAGCCGCTCAAGAGTCTCCATCTCGCCCTCCTCAATTGGCCAACGGCCATTCTCACCGTAGACTAGGGCAACGCCCTAGAAAAATAAACTTAAATCCGCGTCTATCCGCCCAATCCGCAATCATCCGTGTTCTATTCGTACTGCTCGCATTATCTTACCAAACAAAAAAGCCGAGGGAGCAATCTCCCTCGGCTTCTAATATCAACAATCTACAGGGCACACAAAATCTCCGTGTCTCCCGTGGTAAATAAAAATCATCAACCAGCCGGAGCTGCTTCCATCTCTAGCAACTGACAGATCCGCCCCGTCAGTTGATCCACATCAAACGGCTTCTTCATAAAGTCGTTCGCACCTGCGTCATGAAGCTCTTGAATCTTGTCCGCCTCAACCATGCCCGAGATGCAGATAATTCGTACATCGTCCATCGTCTTCTGGTTACGTACCAGCGTACAAACTTCTTTGCCATTGATATCCGGCAGCATCACATCCAGCACGATTAGGTCGGGGCGAAACTCCTTGATTAGCATGCCAGCACCAAAACCATTATTGACGCTACGCACATCTAAACGACCGTCACGCTCCAGCGCATCACAGATTAACTCCACTAGATCCTCATCGTCGTCCACGACCAGCACCTTGCGACGGCCACTATCCAGCGCGTCTGTGGGAATGCCGTTATCCCGCATGAACATATACAGCTGCTCACGCGGAATACGTCGGAATCGACTACCAGGCACTCGAAATCCCTTGAGCTGACCGGAATCAAAGCAACGGATAATCGTCTGCTGGCTTACTTTACAAATCTTGGCGGCTTCGCCGGTTGTAAATACGGTTTTCATAACTCCAACCACCTCTTTCCTTAGCCGATGGCTTATTGATCAGGACGGAACCCTTAATAAAAGGCCCTAAATAAAAGGAATAGCGTTTCGCGGGACGGTTGAGAGTTTCAAGCTGCTAAATCTAGCTTCGCTCACTCACCGAAAAAAACGCCTCCAACACCCTGTGTACGTAAACTCCTAAAACCTCCGTTGACCACTCATTCTTTCGAGGTTCTGTAGACGACAAGATCCTCCACGCCTGCCAAAACTCCCTGAATTGCCAACTGTGGGAATTATAACGGGCCACCCAAGACCGTCAACATTGATCGAATTGATGTAAGTCGTTGAAAAGAAAAGGCTTAGCAAATAAGGGCTCACCCAA
>Ga0315338_1003846_pt1 | contig 12566 bp, 14 predicted proteins | sample ASW8metaG_FD_204518 | JGI IMG/M metagenome (GOLD analysis project Ga0315338, IMG submission 204518) | Ammonia-oxidizing marine archaeal communities from Monterey Bay, California, United States - ASW #8 | ecosystem: Environmental > Aquatic > Marine > Coastal | place: USA: California | collected... | reverse complement strand
CCGACGGGCTGATCCAGCGCGCCCGGGACGTGATCGATTCGATGCTCGCCTTCGACGAGGAGGCGAAGCAGCTGCGCGGGGGCGCGACGGGACATGTGCGAGTCGGGACCGGGCCCTACCCGGCGCAGCCGCTGCTGACCGGCGCGATCCGGTCGCTCTCGGCGGAGCATCACGGCATCCAGGTGAGCGTTGTCGCGGGGACGTCTCGCGATCTGCTCGCGGCGCTCCTCGGTCGCGAGCTCGACTTCGTCGTTTGCGACATGAGCAAGTACGAGGACTCGCCCGCGGCCGAGGACATCGAAGTGATCGAACTGCCGCGCGAGCCGCTGGTCGTGGTGCTCGCCGCGAATCATCCGATGCTCGAAGGCGAGGTCGACCTGGCCGAGAGCGCGCGATATCCCTGGGCGATGCCGACGCCGGCGCCCATCCAGACCCGCGACCTTCCGGCCCCCTTCGACGAGGCGCTCGCCGCGGGACGCTTCCCCTTCTATCGACTCGAGACGACCGCGGCGTGTCTCGAACTCGTGAAGGCCGGACGTGCGATCACGATGGTTCCGCGTTCGCTCGGTCTCGAGGTGTGTCGCGACGGCTCGCTCGTCCATCGCGCGGCCCCACCCGCCTTGAAGACGAACGACGGCATCCACCTCGTGCGGCAGCGAACGCGTTCGCCTTCGACCCGCCTGCTGATAGACGAGATCACGTTCGTCGCGAGTGAACTCGCGCGTTCGCACGCGGATTGATAGGGTCGGAGTTCGCCCCGCCATCGCCGCATGGCAGATCGAATCGAGGTCCACTTTGAGCGAGTACCTGATACGACCCGAGGCGCCCGCCGATCGAGGCCTGGTCGACGAGATCCAGACGGCGGCTTTCGGTCGTGCAGATGAAGCCGAGCTCGTTCGCCGGCTTCGCGACGCGCCGATCCGAAAGCTCTCCCTCGTCGCCGAGCGCGACGAAACGGTCGTCGGTCATGTCTTCTTCTCCCCGATCGAGATCGAAGGCGCGGAGGCTGCACCGCCATCGGCCGGCCTCGCGCCCCTCGCTGTTTCACCCGACGAACAGGGCCGGGGGGCGGGATCCGCCCTGGTGCGCGCCGGTCTCCGCGAATGTCTCGAAGTCGGCTGGCAGGCCGTCTTTCTGCTGGGCGATCCGGCCTACTATTCGCGCTTCGGATTCGAGTTGGCCGCGCCACGCGGGCTTCGATACGAGAACGAGTTCTTCGATTCTGCGTTCCAGTCGATCGAGCTCGTCCCCGGAGCGCTATCCGGCGCAACCGGATGGGTTCGCTATCACGAAGCGTTTGCCTCTCTCTGAGGCGGGGTGCCGAGGGTCGGAGTGAAGCCTGCAGATGACGCCGTTTCCTGAACTCGAAGTTCGCCCCTATCTCGCGCCCGACCACGACGCAGTCGTCGCACTCTGGCGCGAGGTCTTCGCGGGGGACCCGCCATGGAACGATCCCGACGACGTGATCGAGCGGAAGCTGTCGGTGCAGCCGGATCTCTTTCTCGTCGGTATGGTCGGGGATCGTCTGGTGGGCACCGCCCTCGTCGGCTTCGACGGCGTTCGCGGCTGGATGCATCATCTGGCTGTGCTCCCGGCGCTGCAGAGGCGTGGTTACGCCGGCCTGTTGGTCGACCGGGCGGAAGAGGAGCTGCTCGCCCTCGGGTGCCCGAAGCTGAATCTGCAGGTGCGCGGATCGAATGCGGCCGTCGTCGCGTTCTACGAGAGTCGAGGGTTCGGACGTGACGACGTGATTTCGCTCGGTAAGCCGCTGGGTCGATGGCGACGCGAGCCGAAGGGGACGGGATGATTCGAGGCGGCTGTCTCTGCGGTGCGATCCGGTTCGAAGTAAGCCGCTTCGTAGGCCCCTTCGAGCTTTGTCACTGCTCGCGATGTCGCAAGGCCTTCGGCGCTGCGTTCGCGCCGATGATCGGCGTCGAGGCGAAGGACTTCTGCTGGCTCTCTGGGAACGAACACATCCGTCGGTTCGAGGCGCCCGTCATCGAATGGCCGCCGGGCTACCAGACCGCGTTCTGCGAAACCTGCGGATCGCCCGTGCCGGGGGGTGCCGATGAGGGCGCGGATTGGTTCGAGGTGCCGGCGGGTCTGCTCGACGATGACCCCGGAGTGCGTCCGGACAAACATATCTTCATCGAATGCGCGAGCGACTGGTTCGAGATCGGCGACGCGCTGCCCCGCCTCACGAAGCGTGACGTGATCCGTATGCGAATGGCAGCGCTCGGAAAGCGAGAAGGTCGATCGATCGATTCGTCAGCCCGGACGGACGAGGACTGATGGAATCTCTGCTGAACGGACTCTCGTTCTCGCTCCTGCTGACTTCGCTCTGGGTGCTTCGATTCCGCGGCTGGCAGCGCCCCCTCGCGGTGCTCGCCTACTTCCTCTTCTTCCTCGTTCTCGAGGTCTCGGCCTCGCACTACCTGATGCCGCCCGGGGCGTTCGGCTCGGGCCTGGCTTGGGTCTGCTTCGGGTTGACCGTGCCCGTGCTCGTGGCGGCGTTCCTGGTGTGGCGACACGAGCAACGCAACGCCGAGAGCGACTAACTCGCATTCATCCTCGTTCGGACATCGCGACTTGACCTAGCGCCCCGACCTTGCGGACCGATGCTGCGGACCGAGTCATTGTCTCGTACCGTTTCGCCGCCGGGCTCCCGGCGGCGAAGCTGCTCTTCGATCAGGCGCCCGGGACCGTATCGAAGGTGGGGATGTCGCCGTCGATCTCGCTGAAGTCGAGCTTCTCGGAGACCCACACGCGGACGATCGGTTTCTGATCGACGTCCGAGTCCAGACAACCGAGTCGCAGACGGACGCTCTCTGGCTTGTCGGCGAACTTCTTCAGGATGGGGGAGCCGCATGTTCCGCAGAAACATCGGAACTGGCCCGGAGACGACTCGTACTCGCGTAGCAGGTCCGCGCCGGCGGTGAACTCGAGATCGCGGGTCGCGACCGTGCCGTTCGTTGCGAACTCGGCGCCGGAAGCCTTTCGGCATTCGCGACAATGGCAGCGCGCCATCGCTTCGAGAGGCCCGCTCGCCTGGTACCGAATGCCTCCGCAGAGACAGCTTCCTTCGATCTTCGTTCGTTTCATGAGCGTATGTTCAGGGGACTTCGTAGCGAAGTCAAACGCTGTCGGCGCCAACAGTGCCCTCCTGACGACGCTTGATCTTGCCTAACGTCGAACACGCACTGAGGCCCCAGTTGACGCAGCGTCAATCGGCCGGGCCGGGTATTCCGTCGACGAGGCGCGGCCCTCTCGGTGGTACAATCATCTCGTGCAGCGGTGCGAGGGGAGTCGCACGCTGATGGAATGGAGGTCGGACATGCGATGGAGACTGCTTGCGTTTCTTCCACCCGCACTGGTGATGACGGGGATGATCCTGCTCGCCGCCGCCTCCCTCGTCTCCGCGCTCGAGGGAAGCCTCGATCGGGATCAGCCGCGCTCGGTCGCGGAGCATCGCCCCGAGACTCCCATCCGCCGTGCAATTGACAGCCATGTCGAGCGGCGCGGAGACGAGAGCCTCGAAGAACATCCTGCGAAGCGGGCTACGTTCCTGTTCTAGTGCTACGCGCTCTCGTGCAGAGCGATTCGACGCAAGAGAGGCAGGATTGGCGAGGCATTGCCCGAATCCCATTTGCGCGGGGCTCGCCCGTGACGGGTGCGTCGCGGAATACGATGACGTGGTCGAGGCCTGCCTCGATTGTGGATCCAGTCTTCTTCCGGGCGAAGCGCTGCCCGAACCCGACCCGGCTTTCGAATACAATGATCTCCGAACCGTATTCATCTCGGACAACGTCGTGCAAGGTCATCTCGTCGCCGGCGCGGTCGAGGCGGAGGGGATCCCCGTGTATCTGAAGGGCGAGATGCTGCAGGGCGCGATCGGGGAGCTGGCACCCGACGTGCGACAGGTCGAAGTGCAGGTCCCGATGGAGCGCGTCGATCGCGCACGCGAGATTGCGCTTCGCTTCGAAGGTCGCGCGGATGGACTCGGGGATGGCGTCGAGAGTGGTCTCGGGGAAGATGGGCCGGAAGATGGGTCGGACTAACGGAGCGAGACGGTTCCGTTCGAGTTGCGGAGTTTGATCGGCGTTCCGCCCTCGCCGATACGGCCACGGACTCGGCCGTTCATGTCGCGCACCTGATCCTGCAATTCTAGATCGTTGCGGATGTGACCGTTCTCGACCTGGATGTCGACATCGGCGTTCGGCTTCTCGGGAAGGTCGAGCACGATCTTGCCGTTCGTCGTCGTGAGAGACACGCCGTTCTCGCCGAGTTCTTCGAGCGAGGCGCGAATCACGCCGTTCGACGTCGACGCCTCGATCGATCCATGATGGCAGTCGACTTCGATCTTTCCGTTGCTCGATCGCGCGCGAAGATGTCCGCGCGTTCCCCGGCAGGTCACCTTGGCATTCGCCGTCGTGACGTCGATGTCCCCGTTCACGTCGTCGATCGAAACGGACCCGTTGTTGGAGCGGGCGCGGATCGATCGGTCGAGGCCGGAGAGGCAGATCTTGCCGTTCGTCGATCCGAGGGAGACCTGTGTGTCGCAGGGGACGCAGATCTCCATGTGTGCGACGGCATGGCGAGAACATTTTCGCGGGATCTGGACTTCGATCTCGAGTACGTCCGCCGATTTCGAGTTCTGCAGTCGAATCGAGTCGAGGAGCTTCGCTGCGAGATCGGGACAGTCCGCGCGAACGCTCTTGTGGATGCGGATCTCTATGTCGCCGCGGTCCTCGCCGAGGACCCGGGTCTTGCCGTTGGCGTTGAAGACGCTGATCGCGCGGCCGACGGGGCAGGGCACGACGATGCTCTCTTCGTGGGTTGCGCGCTCGCCCCATTGCATCTTGGAGAACAGGCTGCGCAGGAGTCCACCGAATCCGGGGCCCGTGGCCTCGTCGGATTCGTTCTCCGTCGCATGATCGGGGTGGAACTTCATTTCTGAGATCCTTCGCCGGGGGGGCTAGCGAACATCAATGGAATCGCCTCTGATCGTCATCGTCGTTTCGCCAACGATCGCGATCGCGTTGGTCCTCCTTGTGTACGGCGCGAATCTTCTTGCGCATCAAATAGCGCCGCCATTTCAAGAGGAGTGTTTGGGGGGTCGGGGCGCCGGGCGTGCGCCCCTCGTTGATGAGGTAGATCCAGCCAACGAGGACACCTGCGAGATGTCCTGTATGGCTGACGTTGCTCGATCCACTCGACATCCATTCCATCAAGAAGATGAGCGGGATGAGATAGATCGACTTGATCGGAATCGGCGGGAAGATCAGCATGATCGTGCGGTCCGGCCAGGTGAAGGAGTAGGCCAGAAGAACGCCCATGACGGCGCCCGACGCGCCGAGGGTGCGACCGAAGAACTCGGCCGAGGTCGTCGCGAATCCGAGCCATGAGACGAGGAGCGGAATCGAAGCGATCAGGAAGCCCGCGCCGACGCCGCAGAGTAGGTAGTAACGAAGGAAACGTTCTTGTCCCCAGAGCAACGCGAGGGGCGAGCCAAACATCCAGAGAGCGAACATGTTGAAGCCGATGTGGAGCAGGCTCGTCGGACTGTGCAGCCACATGTAGGTGAAGATTCGCCAGAACTCGAAGTCGCCCCAGACTGCTTTCGTCTGGACGACACCGAATCCGGTCACGTCGAAACCGATCGAGGGGCCCGCGAGCTGGGCGATGAAGACCAGGCCGTTCGCGATCATCAAGTTCTTGACGATCTCGGGAGTTTGGGGGGGACCGAAACTCATTTGTGCGCCGCCGCGTCCGTACAATCTGGACACTCCATTCGATTCGACATCCGACCGGGGGTCGCTTGCGTTTCCACCCGGTACGCAACGAGTCCCCGTGGACCGTCAGGCTAGATAGAGTAGAAACCGCCCCCGGCATATCGGTGTCAGCGAGAAGGGCGCGACTTCCCGCAGGTCGCCAGGAAGGGTAAGCATCGTGGATTGTCCGGTCAACGAAATCCCCCCGGGATTTCGTATTCAGCGCCCTCGATCCGCCGCCATCAGCAGCGCGATCGCAGACTTTGCGTCGAAGATCGGCGACTCCCGAATCCGAGCGAGCGCTTCGCCGAGGGGCATCGGCACGAGTTCGATGATCTCGTCGGGTTCGAGGTCCTGCTCCGTCTTCTCGAGATCGAACGCCGCATATAGATGAATCACCTCGTCGGTGAATCCGGGCGACGTCCAGATCGCGCCGAGCTTCTCGACCCGCCCGGCCCGATAGCCCGTTTCCTCCTCGAGCTCCCGCGCCGCACAGACCTCCGGCGCTTCACCCGGATCGAGCTTGCCGGCCGGGATCTCGAAGATCTCTCCCCCGGTCGCGTACCGATACTGCCGGATCATCAGCACCCGCTCGGCGTCGAGGAAGGGGACGACCGCCGCCGCCCCCGGATGACGCACGAGGTCGAGTTCGACGCGCCGTCCGTTCGGGAGTTCGACCGGCTCCGTCGTCATCTCGAACTGCGCTCCCTTATGAACCCTTCTCTCGCTCATCGTCCTCTCCGCTCGATCTTCGCTCCGGACACGGCGTCGCGTCCGTCGTCCCTCGCCCTGCATTCGGCCCAGTGGCAGGGTAGGCTGCGGAGCATGAGTCCGCGCCCCTTCGAACGCCCTTCGACGATTGCCCTGCCCGACATCGATGGATTGCCGCCCGGTGCCTCGCTCGACGGCCTCTGGCTTCCGGCACGAGGCGAGGGCGGCGCGCGCGGTGGTGCCGTCGTCGCTCCGCCGCATCCTCTGATGGGTGGCAGCATGGATTCCCCGGTGACGACCGAAATCGGACTCGCGATGAGTGACGCGGGCTTCGTGTCGCTTCGTTTCAACTGGCGAGGCGTCGGCGCGAGCGCCGGCACGCCGTCGGGCGAGACCGAGGATGCCGACGTCGACTATGCCGCCGCGCTCTCGTTCATGGAGGAGAGCGTCGACGGGCCGATCGTCGCGTGTGGCTATTCCTGGGGTGCGCTGACCGCCGTGCGCGTCTGTCTCGATTCGCCGCGCGTGAAGCGCCTCGTGCTCGTCGCCCCGCCGCCGAAGATGCTCGACCGGGATGCCCTCGAGGCGAGTGGCTGTTCTCTGCTCGTGATCGCGGGAGACGCCGACGAGTACGTCCCGATCGACGATCTGGAAGCGAAGCTCGAAGGTGTCGCTCGATCGGAGTTGGTCGTGCTGCCGGGCGTCGACCACTTCTTCATGGCTGGACTCGCCGACGTGGGTCGAGCCGCGCGTAACTGGATGTCGTCCTAGTCGACCTGCGCCCATCGGCGCGCGCCGACGATCGCTCGGCTCAGTTTGCGATCGGAAGCTCGACGCGAAAGGACGCGCCGCCCTTCTTGCGGTTGGTGGCTTCGATCGTGCCGCCAGCCTCGTCGACGATCCGCTTGCAGATCGCGAGTCCGAGCCCGCCCGCGCCTTCGCTGCGCGTCGTCCAGAAGGGCTCGAAGATCCGGTCGCCGAGCGCCGTGTCGAGTCCGGGCCCCTCGTCGTCGATGCGGATCTCGAGATGGTTGGCCTCGTTCGGACTCCAGTCCGCACGGAGCCGGATGCGACCGCCGGACGGCGTCGCCTCGCTGGCGTTCAGCATCAGGTTCAACAGCAGCTGGCGCAGCGCGTCCTCGGCGAGCCCGAGTTCGGGCAGGTCGGGTCGGATCTCCGTCTCGACCTCGATTCCGCGCTCGCGACATCGATAGGTCAGGAGCGCAAGCGTCGTGTCGATCACGTCGGCGACGCGAGATCCCTCACCGAGTTCCGGCTTGCTTCGCGGCCGCGCATGTCGAAGCAGGTCGTCGAGCATGCGCTCCATGCGCGAAACTTCGCCGGCGACGAGGCTGCGAAACTCCCCATGGAAGGCCGGATCGTCGAGGCGCTCGGGCAATAGCTGCAGAAAGGTCTTCACCGACACCAGGGGATTTCGGATCTCGTGCACGATCTCCGAGACGAGCGCGCCGAGCGCCGCGAGTCGATCGAGTCGCTTGACGGCGCCGTCGAGCTGACCGATTCGATCGAGCGCCAGACTCGTCGACATCGATTCTTCGAGTTTGGACGCGACCTCGCCTAGCACGGCGATCGTGCGCGGACGGAGCGGCCGCCCCGCGCGCTTGCCGTAGATGAGAAGAACCGCCGCGGGAGTGGCCCCGAGTCCTTTGATCGGCGCGACCGCACTCACGCCCCGGGTGGCAAGTGCCGTGAGCTCGATGCTCAGTCCGCCATCGGTCAGGCGCTGCACGCGATCGAGCTGGCTGAGTGCGTCGTAGATTTCGGGCGTCGGTTGGATCCGGCCGGCGGCATGCGCGGGCTGTGCGGCGAGGACCTTCGGCGTCCGATCCGCCGAAGACGACCACGCGACGCTCGCTTCGACGCCTTCCTGTCGCGCGAGGCGAAGCAGGGCTCGGGCGAGCAAGGTCTGGCCCTCGGCGCCGATACTCTCGGAGCTCGTCTCGTTCGGAAGCAGCAGAGCGTCGAGCAGGGCGTCTTCCGCAGCGCGCCGTCGATCGCTCGCACTCCTCGCCGGATCGCCGCGTTCGCGACGACGCCGCGCACCGCCGGTCGCGGGCGTACCGGTGTGAATCTGACCCCCCATGGGAAGGGAGGTACCGAGCCGAGACGGTGCTGTCAACGAGAGCGAAGCCGCGGACTAGAAGATGTCGTCGCGCGCGGCTTGTTCGCTGCGGTCCGAGGTCGTCTGCTCGGTGAAGCTGCGTTCGGGAGCGGTGCCTTCGAGGAAGGGCTGGAAGTAGGCGTCCTGGGTATGCGCTTCGGCGAGCAGGCCGGAGCTCTTGTCGATGCGCTGGAACTCGATGTGATCGGGGACTTCGAAGTCGCGACGGGGGTAGGGTGCGAGCGCGACCTTCATGAAGTCGCCCCAGATCGGGAGTGCGGTCTTGCCGCCGCTCTCGCCCCAGCCGAGCGATTCGTTGTTGTCGTTGCCGACCCAGACACCGCTCGTGATCTCGGGCGAGAAGCCCATGAACCAGGCGTCGGTGAAATCATTCGTCGTGCCCGTCTTTCCGCCGAGCGTACGCCCGAGATGTCGCAGGCCGCGTCCGGTTCCTTCCTGCACGACCGCACGCAGCAGATCCGACATCAGGTAGGCGTCGGCCGGGCTGATCAGCTGGGTCGTTGGCATGATCTCCGAGTCCGGATAGGTCGTCTCTTCCTGTTCGGTCCCGTCCGCGGCGCCGAACGGCTTCAGCACGGGCGGCGGAATGTCACCGAGGGGCACCTCACCGAGCAGTTCGTTCCCGTCGCGATCGACGACGCGCGTAATGAAGCGCGGGATGACGCGCGTGCCGCCGCGCGGATAGACCGCGTAGGCACGGGTGAGTTCGAGGAGCGTCAGACTGCTCGATCCGAGGGCGAGCGAGAGGTCCTGGGAGAGCGGCGCCTGGATGCCGAAGCGTCGCGCGTAGTCGATCACGTAGCGCACGCCGAGGTCGCGGAAGAGATGCACGGTCGCGTTGTTGATCGACTTCTTGAGGGCGTCCCGCATGGTCATCGGGCCGTAGAACTTCCGCCCATAGTTGCGCGGCGCCCAGACGAAGCCGCTCACCGGATCCGTGTACACGACGGGTCGATCCACGACCGTCGAGACGGGCGTGAAGCCACGGGTGAGAGCGGCGCCATAAATGAAGGGCTTGAAGGCGGAGCCCGGCTGTCGTTCCGCCTGGACCGCGCGATTGAACTCGCTGCGCGCGAAGTCGTAGCCCCCGATCATCGCGAGGACATCGCCCGTCTCGTTCTCGATCGAGAGGAGCGCGCCCTCGGCAAGGGGTTCCTGCCAGAGGTCGAGTCGCGCGAGGGAGATCTCCTCTTCTTCCTCTCCGGCGTCCGACGCTTCGTCCTCGTCCGTTTCGTCCGGTTCGAGGTCGGGCAGGCGGACGAATCGGGCGACGTCACCGACGGCAAAGATCGAGGTGATCTTCTTGACCGCGCGCGGTCGCACCTTGAGATCGGGTTCCCTTGCCCAGTCGACGTCCTCGAGGCGCGCCTCGCCGAACACGTCCGTTCCGAGCGCGATCCGGGCCGTTTGTGCCTTGGCGTCGACTTCGACGACGAGGCCTTCGACCGGTTCGTCGAAGGGCAGCTCGCGTGCCAAGCGAACCGGATCGGACATCGCTTCGCCGTCGACGCCGAGGGTCGCCGTGGCCTCCGCGATCACGTTCTCGAAGGCTTCGCGGCTGAGGGGGACGTCCGCCGGGAGGTTCGCGGGACCGCGGTCGAAGTCGACGACGCCGTCCCCGGGCGCGTCGCTCGCGTGCTCGTCTCCCTCGGCATCGGAATCGATGGCGATTTCGATCGTCAGGAACTCGTCCTCGTTGATCTCGTCGAGGCGGGCGAGCTCGGATTCGATTTCGTCTTGCGAGATCTGGCGCAGGGGTCCGCGATAACCGCGTCGTCGATCATGCGTGCGAAGCCCCTTCTGCACGGCTTCGAGGGCTGCCGTCTGCAGGTCGGCGTCGAGTGTCGTCTCGATCCGCAGTCCGGCGTTGAGCACGAGATCGGGGTCCAGCCGTTCGACGAGTCGCCTACGCACCTCTTCGGTGAAGTAGCGGGCGGAGTGGATGTTGTCGCGATCCGGATGGGACTTGATCTCGGGCGGTGCGGCGAGTTCGGTTTCGTAGGTGTCGCGGTCGATGTAGCCGTCGCTGAGCATCCGGCCGAGGACATAACGTCGACGCGACTCGGCCGCTTCGGGATTCCGGTTCGGGTCGTAGTCGCTCGGTCGCTGGGGCAGGCCTGCGAGCAGAGCCGCCTCGGAGATCGTGAGATGCTGTGCATCCTTTCCGTAGTAGTTCCGCGAGGCTTGTCCGATTCCCCAGGCAGCGTTCCCGAAATAGATCTGGTTCAGATAGAGATAGAGGATCTCTTCCTTGGTGAACTGCTGCTCGATGCGCCGGGAGAGGATGATCTCGCGCATCTTTCGCTTGTAGGTTCGTTCGGGTGTGAGGAGTAGGCTCTTCACCGTTTGTTGGGTGATCGTGCTGGCGCCCTGGGTGATCTCGCCTTCGACGAAGTTGGCGATCGCGGCACGAATGATCGAGGAGTAGTCGATGCCCTTGTGCTCGAAGAACGAACCGTCTTCAGCGGCGACGAAGGCGAACTGGACGTGTCGCGGAATCTCGTCGATCGGCACGAGACGACGCTGTTCTGTGTAGAACTCGCCCACGAGTCGACCCTTGCGGTCGAGCACTTCAGTCACGACCGGCGGGTCATAGTCATCGAGGCTGCGGAAGTCGGGGAGATCGCGAATCAGGAGTACGTAGATCGCCAGTGCGCCGACGGCCGCGCAAGCGGCCATCACGGCGAGTATCACGAGGGCGATCCGGATCCCCCCAGACCGGAAAAATGCCATTTGTTCTCCGAAGTTGCAGAAACTAGCCGACGCCTCTACCCGTGCGCTACCGATACGATCCACAGGGCGTTCATCGCTCTGCTGGTCCCCTCCCGCGGAGGAGGGGGACACCCCAGGCGCCCCCGGAGTTCAGCATGTCGACGACCCAAGGATCCAACTCCCCTCTCACCCTCGCCTTCGTGATGGATCCCGTCGAATCCGAGCCGATGGACGCCTCGACGACGATCGTCCTGATGCGCGAGGCGCAGCAGAGGGGTCATACGGTCCTCTACGTGGATCCCGCGGACCTCTCGGTCGACGAGGGACGCGTCCGTGCCCGGGCCATCCCCATCCAGCTTGGCGAAGCCGGTGACGAGAGTATCGGTCGGGGCGAGGCGCGTGTGTATGACTTCGATCACGAAGTCGACGTGGCCCTGCAGCGAAAGGACCCACCGGTCGATCGCGACTTCATCGTGGCGACCCAGATCCTCGATCTCTGCGATCGCACGATCGTCCTGAATCGCCCGATCTCCGTCATCGCATTCAACGAGAAGCTCCTCGCGATCGAATACCCCGATCTGATGCCGAGAACCCGGGTCACGCGGCGCATCTCGGAACTCCGCGAGTTCATGGCGGATCTCGGCGGCGAAATGATCATCAAGCCGCTCGACGGGAAGGGCGGGGAGGGCATCTTCCATCTGACCGAGAAGGACCGGAACCTGGGGTCGATTCTCGAACAATCGACCGTCTTCGGCTCACGGGCGATCATGGCGCAGGAGTACCTGCCGGCGATCCGTGAGGGTGACAAGCGGATCCTGCTGCTCGAGGGCGAGCCGATCGGTGCGGTCCTGCGCGTGCCCGCCGATGCCGAGGCCCGCGCCAATCTCCACGTCGGCGGTCGGGCCGTTCGTGCCCCGCTCGACGAAGACGATCGACGCATCATCGCGCGGGTCAGCCCCTTCTTGAAGGATCATGGCCTCTTCCTGGTCGGCATCGACGTGATCGGCGGCAAGCTCACCGAGATCAACGTGACGAGCCCGACCGGCGTACAGGAGATCAACACGCTCGACGGCGTGAGGCTCGAATCCCTGATCATCGACCGAATCGAGGCGCTCGTCGCGGGGCGCGCGTAGTTCGGCAGACGGCTGTGCCAGGCGTCACGGTCGGGCGCATCGGCGCGGAGAACGCGCGCACGTGACTCCTTGTTTGCATGGCGATCGCCGAGCCGA
>Ga0315338_1003845_pt1 | contig 12567 bp, 8 predicted proteins | sample ASW8metaG_FD_204518 | JGI IMG/M metagenome (GOLD analysis project Ga0315338, IMG submission 204518) | Ammonia-oxidizing marine archaeal communities from Monterey Bay, California, United States - ASW #8 | ecosystem: Environmental > Aquatic > Marine > Coastal | place: USA: California | collected... | reverse complement strand
TCACCCTCGCATACAATTGTAAGCGACTGTCCAACCTCAAAGCCGCGTAAGCTAAGGAGGACATGCCCATGAAATGCTTAAGTCAGTTAAATCCGACAGACTGCTAGGAGAGATGAAATGAAGATCAAGCGGGTTGAACATGTCGCCATTGCGGTGAACGACATCGCGGGCTCGATGAAAATGCTCGAAGATACGTTCGGGCTGAAGCTCGATTTCGAGGAGCAGATCGGCCAGACCAAACTGGCGATGTATCCGGTCGGGGAGACCTATCTGGAACTGCTGCAGGCGCTCGGGCCGGAATCCGGTACCTCGAAATGGATCGAGGAGAAGGGCCAGAGCCTGTTCCATCTCTGCTTCGAAGTCGACGATATTGATGGCGCGCTCGACGAACTGCGCGGCAAGGGAGTGAAGCTGCTCGACGAGACGCCGCGCATCGGCCATGGCGGCGCCCGCATTGCGTTCATCAATCCGGAATCGACGGGCGATATCCTGATCGAGCTGGCGGAGATGCCGGCCGGGCACTGAAGAATTCTGTGAAAATTAAAATAGGCAACGCCGTCCTCCCCTCCCCTCACCCCGCCCTCTCCCCAAGGAGAGGTTCAATGTGGGGTCGCGACCAAAAATTCCCTCTCCTTGGGGAGAGGGCGGGGTGAGGGGACAAACGAAACGCCGTAGCATCGAAAACAGGTAAAAACTATGCAAGCCGACACCGCACTCGAAACCGTCACCGCCCCAGTCCAGTTCTCGGTCGATACCGGTTCGACGCCCGTCACCATGGTAACCACACCCGGTATCCCGCAGACCCCGAGCGACGGCGAGTATGAGAGCCGCGACGTCGAGATCGTCAACGCTCGGCCGATCGCCGACCGCTTCTCCCTCGACCGCGAAGGGTTCACCCTGACGCGCACCGGAACCGCCGTCACGGATTTCTTCAACGACGAGGAAGTTCGCGCCGTGTACTACCCGGAAATGGAAGCGCTGATCAAACAGGCAACCGGCGCCGCCAAGGTCATCGTCTTCGACCACACGATCCGGGTCCAGGACGAGAACAAGCGGGTGACGCAAAAGGTTCGCGGCCCGGTCAGCGGCGTACATAACGACTTCACCGTCAACTCCGCACCGCAACGGGTGCGCGATCTGTTGCCGGCGGACGAAGCCGAAGTGCGGCTCCGGAAACGCTACGGTTCGATCAATGTCTGGCGGCCGCTGCGCGAGCCGGTCGAAAACCGGCCGCTGGTCATCTGCGGCTACGGCGATATCGACGACGCCAACATGATCGCCTCCGAGCGGCATTACGGCGACCGGATCGGCGGGGTCTACCGGCTGACCTACAATCCGAAGCAGAACTGGTGCTATTTCCCGGACATGGTGTGCGACGAGGTCATCCTGCTGAAATGCTTCGACTCGCTGACCGACGGCACCGCCCGCTGGACAGCACACGGCTCGTTCGACGATCCGAGCGCTCCAGCCGACGCGGCGGGTCGCGAAAGCATTGAAATTCGCACGATGTACTTCTTCGACTGACTTGGTCAGTCGGCTTCGGCAGATACCGCGCCGCGTCCTTGTTTAAGCTGCAGGACGCTGACGACGCAGATCAGATACATCACGGCGATCCCCAGGAAAACGCCGCGATATTGGCCGTCATCCATCAGCCAGCCGAACAGTAGAGGCGCCAGCGCACCGCCGAAATCAAGCCCGGAATAGACGAAGCCGAACACTTTACCCGTCGCGCCTTCCGGTGCGGCGGCGCGCACCAGGATGTCGCGCGAGGCGTGTGTCATACCGCTGCAGAACCCGACGCCGCCGAACAGCGCGATATTCACCGCCATCGGCAGCGATAGAAACGCGACGCAAGCCATAAATACGGCGCAGAAACTCAAGCCGACGGAAGCGATAAGCGCCTGGCGCTGGTAGCGGTCGACCAGCTCTCCGCCGACCAGGTTGCCCACCGCGCCGGCGCCCAGATAGGCCGTCATGCCGGCCGTGGCCAGATAGAGCGGTGCGTTGTAGAGCTCCAGGAACGCCGTGTTGGAGAAATTCTGGATTCCAATCATGGCGGCCGAGATCAGCGCGAAATACGCAAAGGCCGCCATCAGCGGCACGCTCAGAATCAGCTTCACGTAGAAGCCGATGCCCGGCATCGCCGCGCCGCTATCCGTGCTGCCCGCCGGCATCCGCAGCGCGTCGCGAAATTTGTAGACCAAAGCCGCGGCGACCAGGCCGATCCCGCCCGCCGTCATCAAGGCGACCCGCCAGCCCGCGACGCTGGCGACGCCGTAGAACACCACCACCGGCGACAGGAAATAGCCGCAGGTCCCGGCGAAGCCGTGTACGGCGTAGGCGCGGCCCATGCGCCGCGGATCTATCTTGGCCGACAGGATTGACAGATCCGCCGGATGGAACACGCTGTTGCCGAGCGCGGCGATCATCGCCAGCGGCAGCAGCGCCCAATAGCTTGGCGCCAGTCCCATCAGGAAGACGCAAATTGACATCGTCGTAATGCCGAACAGCAACAACCGGTCGCCGCCATAGCGGTCGACCAGGATCCCCGCAAAGGACTGGCACACGCCGGACGTGCCGTAGAACACCGTCACCAGCAGGCCGAGCGCGGTATAGCTGACCCCAAACTCCACCTTGAGCAGTGGGAACAGCGGTCCCAGCGCAATCTGATAGAAGTGCGACATCAGATGAGCGAACCCGACCAGACCGATGATCAGTCCGTCGGAGCGCCCGGCTTGTGCAGTTGCCGCCATAAAAGAACTACGCGCCCCGCACTTTCGGCAGCATCAGGAACGGCCAGGGACTCGGCACCTCGCCCATCGGCACCTCGATGATCGTCGGCCGTTCAAGCGCCAGCGCCTGCTTGATCGTGCCTTCCAGCTGTTCCGGCTTCTCCGCACGCAACCCGGCCGCACCGAAGCTCTTAGCGTAGGCGACGAAATCCGGGTTGGTCAGTTCGCTCGCGATGACCTTGCCGTCATACATCTGCTGCTGGATGCGCCGCACATTACCGTAGGCGCCGTCGGTGAAGACGATCGTCACCAGGTTTATGCCGTGATGCACGGCGGTCGCGATCTCGTTGCCGGTGAACAGGAACCCGCCATCGCCCGACACCGACACGACGGGTTCGTCGGGCGTCACAGCCTTGACGCCGAGCGCCGTGGCGTAGCCCCATCCGAGCGTGCCCATATAACCGGACGAGACGAAGCTGCGCGGCTTGTAGGTCGGATAGGCCAGGCGGCTGACATAGCCGGGCTGGGTCAGCTCGTCGACATAGATGCCGTCTTCGCCGAGCGACTCGCGGATCGCCGCCAGCCACTCGACCTGCGGTGTCAGCCCGCCGATCTCCGCCGCCAGCGCGTCGGCCGTCTCGGCGATCTTTTGCCAGCGGGTCCGCTGCACGTTGCGACCTTCGAGTATGGAAACCAGCGCCCCGGTCTCCGTCGCTGCATCGCCGATGATCGCGACATCGGCCGGCGCGATCCGCGCGACCTCCTCCGGATCGATATCAATTCGAATGACCTTCAATTTGTCGTCTGTTCCCCAGCCCAGTAGTTGCGCGCTCAGCCGCGTCCCAATGCCGATGACCAGATCGATTTCCGGCCACAGCCGGTGTCCGAACGGGCCGGTCTGGCTCAACGGATGCCGCCCATCGAGAACGCCCTGCCCATTCCGGTAGCAGATCACCGGCGCTTCCAGCCTTTCGGCCAACGCCTGGACCTCTGCGCTGGCGCCCTGCGCACCGCCGCCGACGACGATCAGGATACGTTCGGATTGATCGATCAGCGCCGCCGCGCGCTCGACATCCACGCGGTCCGCTTTCGGCGCGGGAACAGGCGCTGCCGCTTCGGCATAGCCGATTTCGGCCTCATCGTTCCAGACATCCATTGGGACTTCGATACCGACAGGGCGTGGTCGGCCCGACTGCATTTCCTGGAATGCCATGGCCATCTGCGATTGCGCGTCCGCGGCGCTCGAAATCCGGCCCGACCACTTCGTCAGGCGCGACATGATTCCCATCTGATCCGGCAGTTCGTGCAGCTGCCCGTATCCTTGGCCGATGGCGCCCGTGGCGACCTCGCCCGCGAGACAGAGGACTTGCGCCCCCGTCGCGTAGGCCGTCGCCAAAGCGGATGTCGTGTTCAGGAAGCCGGGACCCGGCACCACGGCAAAGGCTTGCGGATCACCCGTTGCGAGCGCCGCGCCGAGCGCCATATAGGCGACGCCCTGCTCGTGCCGCGCGTTGATCGCCCGGATATCGCTGTCGTACAGGGCGGCGAAAAACGGATCGTTCTGGATGCCGGGAAGGCAGAAAAGCGTCTCGATCCCGTTCGCACCGAGCGACTCGACCACGATTTCCGCTGCTGATTTCACTGCCATTGTCCGGACGCCCCCTGTCGCATTGGTTTTAGCTCGCCTCGTTTATACCGCCTGGACGCGGCGGTGCATGCAAGTTTTCATTGCCGTAGCGACACCCTATGACGATCATGCGCTCCAACAGGGAGGAACAAAACAATGCTGGAACTGACCAACGCCGACTGGGCACTGGGCGGCCGGCCGGGCATACGCGCGGTCAGCGGCATGGTCGCCGCGGCGCACCCCTTGGCGGCGAACGCCGGCGCCGAGATGCTGCGCCGGGGCGGCAACGCCTTCGACGCGGTCGCGGCAACGACGGCCGCTTTGAATGTCGTCGAACCGTTCATGTCGGGACTGGCCGGCGCGGGCGCGGCAACCTTCCTGCGCGCCGATACCGGCGAAGTCGGCTGCATCGACTTCATTCCACCTGCGCCTTCAGGCCTTAAACCGGCCGAAATGGATGGCAACGTCACGGCGACCGGGCCGCTTGCGCCCTGCACGCCGGGCAATCTCGCCGGCTGGTACGGGTTGCAGAGCCGCTACGGCAAACTCACATTCGCCGACGTTCTGCAGCCGGCGATCAAACTGGCGTCGGACGGCTATCCGGTCTCGAAATTCTTTATTGCCGAGACGACCGATCACAGCGACCGCATCAAAGATCCGGAGTGGCATCGAATATTCCGACCCAATAGTGATTGGAAGCCCGGCGACGTCCTGAAGCTGCCGGACTTGGCCGGCACATTGAACGCCATCGCCGAACAGGGCATCGGGTACCTGTATGGCGGCGAGTTGGGTGAAAAGCTGGCGCGGCATATGGAAGAGGTCGGCGGCGTCATCACGATGCGCGATTTGGAAGCCGTCGACCCACCCTTGGAAGCGCCCGTCAAGGCCGTCTATCGCGACCGGCTGGTCCATGTCCCGCCGCCGCCGGCGGAATCCTTCCAGTTCCTGCTCGCGCTGCGCATTCTCGACTCGTTCGACATCGGATCGCTCGGCCTGCTAAGCGCGCCGCATCTCGACATCGTCTTCCGGGCGATCCGCATCGCCGCCGGCCTGCGCATCCAGCACAACCGTTGCAGCCCGAAGGATGCCGAAGCGCTGCTGGCGGACGTTGCGGCCCATGTTACGCGCGCCGGCGACGGCATTCCCGTCTTCGGGCCGACCGAGAAATGGTCCGGCAATGCCGATTTCGCGGCGGACGCGCCGAAGGAGAATACGACTTCGATTTCGATCGCCGACGCAGAAGGCAACATGGTCTGTCTGACGCAGAGCCTCGGGTCCGCCTATGGCTCCGGCGTAATGGTCCCGGGCACCGGCGTGGTCCTAAACAATTTCCTCAACTGGACGGATCTCAATCCGGCCTCGCCGAACGCGCTACAACCCGGACAGCGCATGGCGATGTGCCTGGCGCCGTCGATCTCGACCCGCGACGGCAAGGGAATATTGGCGCTGGGGACGCCCGGCAGCTACGGCATCCTGCAGACCCAGGTTCAGGCGATGGTCGGGCATGTCGATTTCGGGCTCGACCCGCAGGCGGCGATCGACATGCCCCGCGCGCGGCTGTGGGACGGCAAGCAGATCTACCTGGAACGCCGCGTCCCGCATCCGGTCTGCGCCGAGCTCTCGGCCCGCGGCCACGATGTGGCGCTGCTGCCCGATTTTTCCTGGCGCACCGGCGGGATGCAGGCGGTCGGACGCGATCCCGACAGCGGCGCGTTGATCGGCGCGGCAGACAGCCGGCGCGATGGCGCCGCGGTTCCGGCGTAAGGCCGCCCGGGAATGGATCGTTACTTCTCAAACGACTACGCCGAAGCCCGCGCCAAGTTCCTCGCCGCCGCCGAAGCCGCCAACGTGCCGTTGTGGCAGTTCGCGCACTCACTCAAGGGACCGAACGGCGAAGCCCTCGGCACCGATATTGTCTGGCTCGGCGCGCGCGAGGCGCGCAGCGTCGTCGTCGCCGGCTCCGCAACGCACGGTGTCGAAGGCTTCTGCGGCTCCGGCTGCCAGACCGGCTTCCTGACCGAAAACTGGGTAGCGCGGTTGAAGCCGGATACCGCGCTCATGCTGGTCCATGCCAACAACCCACACGGTTTCGCCCATCAGCGCCGCGTGAACGAGGACAATATCGACCTCAACCGCAACTTCATCGAATTCGATGACGGCCTGCCGGAGAGCCCCGGCTATTCCGATTTGCATTCCGCACTCGTCCCCGAGGCGTGGGATGGCCAGCCCCGCGAGGATGCCAACGCCGCGATCGAGGCCTACAAACAGACCGAGGGCCTGCCCGCCTTCCAGCAGGTCACCTCACGCGGCCAATACACCCATCCCGACGGGCTATTCTACGGCGGTACCGGCCCAAGCTGGTCGCGCCGCACCATCGAAGGCTTCGTACGTGAAAACTTGGCGGGCGTAGAACGCCTCGCCCTGGTCGACTTCCACACCGGCCTCGGCCCGCGCGGCTATGGCGAGATCATCGGCCGCGGCGGCCCCGGCGACCCGCAATACGAACGCACGATCGCTTGGTACGGCCCCGATGTGAAGAGCGCCGCGGTCGGCAACTCAGCCTCGGTCAAGCTGAACGGCACTATCGATTTCGGCTATCGCCGCGCTTGTCCCGACGCGGATCAAACCGCGATCACCTTGGAGTTCGGCACCCTGCCCCTGGAAGAGGTGCATGAAGCGATCCGCGCCGACAACTGGCTCTACGCCAAGGGCGGTGCGGAAGCCTCCCCGCACTTCGCCGCTATCAAGGCACAGATGCGCGCGGCCTTCTACGGCGAGGACAGCCAATGGAAGGCGGACATCTGGGCCCGCGGCCAGGAGATCGTGGAGCAGGCGCTGGCGGGGGTGGGCGGCTGAGCGGTGCGGCATGGTATGCCGAACAGGGCGCACCCGATATCGGCGACCGCGTCGTCGCGGAAATCTTCAATCGTATCGAAGCGCTGCAAGATCATCCGGACATGGGCCGGATCGCGCGCGTTTAGCGCAGCGAGCGCCTGGTTATCCTTCCAAGCGAAACGCAGTCGTAAATTAGTTCAGACAGCAACACCGCCTGTATTCGCCCTACCGCTCTGAGAACGCCTGCACCAGGGCGACGTAGACCGGTGTCGTCAGGTAACGCAGAAGCGTCTGCGAACCGGTCGTAATGTCGGCTTGAACGATCATGCCGGGCACCACCTTGTGCCGCGTGTCCTTGGTCTCGATATAGTCCTGTTCCAGCTTGATACGGCCCTTGAAGTAGCTGCGGCCTTTCTCGTCGGTAAAGGTGGTCGGCGAGATATTGGTCAGAGTCCCAGGCACGTTGCCATAGCGCCGCGAGTCGAAACCGCTGACCATGACCTTGGCTTCCTGACCAACGACGATATGGCCGATATCCTGCGGCTCGATCTCGGTTTCCACTACGACCTGCTCGTCGAGCGGCACAATCGTCATCAACACCTGCGCCGGTTCGACTACGGCGCCCGGCGTATTGACCTGCAGCCTGTGAACGACGCCGGACACCGGCGATACGATCTCGAGCCGGTTTACCCGATCGTCGAGCCGGGCGAGATTTTCGCGCACTTCCGCGCGTTCGGCCATCACGTTGCTGAGATCCTCCAGCGCCTTGCCGCGCTCGGTGATTTCCAGCTCAGTCCGTTCGTTCACGGCCTCCTGAATAGAGGCGCGCGCCTGGTCCGTCGACACCCGCGCTTCCGCCATGGCGCCCTGCACGCGCGACAGTTCGAGCTGCGTGTTGATCAGGTTGATGCGGGAGCCGTGACCCGCTTTGAAGAGTTTCTTGCGCATGCCCACCGACTCGTTGACCAGCTTGTACTGGTCATTCAGGCTCGCCAACTGTTGCTTAAAAATTTCTACCGATTTCTGCCGTTGCTGAATGCGGCTCCCCAAGACGGCTTTCTGTCCGGCGATCCGCTCGCGCGTCGCGCGCAGGATGAACTGCCCCTCGGCAACCTGGTCGGTCAGTTTTTCGGCCAGTTCGCCGAAATCCGGCTCGCCCCCATCAATGAAGGCGCGCAGGCGCAGCTCCTTGATACGCAGTGATCCGTCCCGCGCGCGTATCTGGTCCAGCTCTGCCAGACGCAAGGTTTCGTCGAACTGCATCAAGACGTCGCCAGCCTTGACGAGATCGCCGTTCCGGACCCGAATCTCGCGAACGATCCCACCTTCGAGATGCTGAACGACCCGCTCGTAGCCGGTCGGCGTAATTTTGCCGATCGTCTTCGCGACCGACTTGATCTCGACCATGTGCGACCAATAGACCGCCCCGCCAATGAGCGCGATGACGAGCAGACCGGCCAGGATGGCAAAACGCGAGGGTCCGACCTCCTCCAGGATCGCTTCCCGCGAGAGATACTTCATCTGCGCCCGCGTAATCTTTCGGGATACGGGCGGTTCAACCGACGCGCCGTTCTCGTCGCTCATAGGCTGTCTCCTCAGTTGCTCCGCCGCTCTGCGCTGAGCGAAATCATATCGATGCGTTCCAGGACCGATTCCGCTGGACCGAAATCGGTGACCTGTCCGTTTTCGAGGACCAGCAGCTTATCGCAGATGCGCATATGGCTCGGCCGCTGCGTAATCATGATCGTCGTCGTCCGGCCGCGCAGCAATTCGAAAGCGCGCAGCAACGCGCGTTCGTCCTCATCGTCGAGCGCGCTTGCCGGTTCGTCCAATACGACGACCGGTGCGTTGCGCAAGAATGCGCGCGCCAAGGCGAGCTGCCGTAGAAACCCTTGCGGCACATGCGCCTCCAGCCCGTCGCGGAATCGCGTGTCGAAACCGTATGGCAGCGCTTCGATCTTGTGCAGCACGCCGGCCAGACGGCAAGCGGCCTTAACCTCTTCGAAGGATGCCGTGGGGTTCGAGAGGATGAGGTTCTCGTACAGCGTTCCGGGGAACGCGTGATTGCTCTGCGGCACATACGCCAGGGTCTGGCGCAAGGTGATCGGCCGTAACTGCCGGATATCGATGCCATCCAAGGTTACCGCCCCGGCCTGCGGATTGTAAAAACCGAGCACCAGCTTGCCTAAAGTCGACTTGCCCGAACCACTGCGGCCGACCACACCGACGATTTCACCCGGCTCGGCAACGAAACTGACCCCCAGAAGCGCCGGATCCGAATCCGCACCGTAGCGCATGCTTACTCGGTTGAAAGCAAGCCGGCCTGCGAATTCGATCGACGTCGCCGGCGCATCACCCGGTTCCTGTTCGCGGGTGTAACCGAGTAGCGTTTCGAGTTGCCGGATGCTTTGCCGCAGCTGCTCAATCTTCGCCGCCGCGCCGAACAAGGATTGCATCGGCTGCAAGACGCGCCAGACCAACATCATGACGGCGATCAGGGCGCCCATCGTCATGACACCGTCAATCGCCAGGAAGACGCCGAAGGCCAGTGTGCTGGCGCCGGCGATGGTGACCAGCGTCTGGGAAATGTTTTGCGAATGCTGGAACAGGCGGGAGACGTTGTAATTGGACCAGGCAGCGTCACCGGACATTTGCCGGAACCGCGTCATCCAGGTGTCTTCGGCCCCTTGCTGCTTGACCGCCCGCATCCACCACATCAACTCGACAAGGAATCCGAACCGCTCCGACCGGGCGAGGCCGGCGCGGGTCGTCAAGACCCCCGATTCCGCGAAAACGATCCGTCCCAAAACCAGATAGGCGAGCGCCAGGATGATCGGCACGACAACGATCCAACCGCCAAGCGCAACGATGACGCCGAACGAAATCACCACAAACGGCAAATCCATCAGCAACGTCGGCAACCCGCCGGTCACCGCGTCGCGGAACGCTTCGAACTCGCGGATTCGGGTAACCTGGCCGCCGACCGGGGCCCTTTCAGTAAAGCCTGGCGCCAGGTGCAGTATCTGCTCGAGCACGCTGCTGGCGACGATGTAGTCGACTCGCGCGCCCATATAGGCCTGCGCCCGAGCGCGAAGCACACGGAACAGCAGTTCGAACACGGCGGCCCCGCCCACTCCGGCTATCAGGTAGGGCAGCATCTCCACCGAGCTTTTGCCGATAATCTGGTCGTAGATGACCATGATCGAGAGTGGGACCGTCAGCGACAAGATATTGATCAGGAACGTAACGAAGAACAGCCCGGCCAGCGCACTCCGAAATTGCAGCAAAGTGTCACGCAGCCAGGAAGAAGTCCGGTTCCTCTGCCCGGCCGAAGCCTTGGGCAACGTTTCGATCACATAGAAAGTGCCATCGGGCAGCCCGTTGCGGCGTTCCAGATGCGTCAGATCGGAACCGTCGCACGTGATAAGTTTTCCGCCTTCGCTGCGGACCACCGTCCAGGGCCGTCCAATCCGCGAAATGAACAGGCACGGGCAGAGCCGGGCGGCCAGCGATCGCGCTTTCACCTTCAGGGGTACCGCCTTCAATCCCAAGCGCGCCAGAATGTCACGAATATCATCGATCGTCAGGTCCGGGGTCTCTTCCGGGAAGGCTTCGACGATTTGACGCGGACTGCCTTGCCATCCCAACGCCGCCAATAGGCGCAGGAGGCAGACGACAAGCTTGTCGGGATCCTCGCCGAAGCGGTTCCGCACCGCCTCCAGCCATTGGAACTGCAGGTCGTCCGGCGACGCCTGAACGAGATTGATACCGCTCATTGCGCCGCCTCCGTGCGCCCGATGTCGGCCTCGTCGTCCGTCCGCTGCCGGACCGCCTCAATTCGTCCCTGGTCCAGAGCGACCTCCATATCCGCGACCCGAATCAGCGAAGGTCTGCTGGTCACCAGGATAATCGTCGTACTGCCGCGCAACTGTTCGAACAGTCCGCGCAACTTCTGGTCGACATTCATGTCCAGCGCGCTGTTCGCTTCGTCGAACAGCAGCAAACGCGGTGAATCGCCAAAGGCCCGAACAAGCGAGATGAGCTGCTTTACGCTCCCCGCCAGGCTGTCGGACGCGGTATCGCCAACGGTCGTCTGCAAGCCGCCGGGCATCCGGGCGATCACCTCGTCGAGACCCAGTTCGTGGGCCACGCGCAGCGCCGGCGGCAGCGACTCCCGCCCTTTGAACCGGGTCAGGTTGTCGAGCACGGTACCGCGGAACAAGACGGTGCTCTGGCGGGCGAATCCCGTTTTCTTGCGGAATTCGTGCATGTCGATATCGTCGCTGTCGATCCCGTCGATCAGCAGTTTGCCGCTGTCGGGCCGCGCCAAACCCGCGATCAGGTCGAGGAGGATCGACTGCCCGCTGCCGGCGGCGCCAGTTACCGCGACGATGGCGCCGGCGGGAATGCGCAGCGAAACATCGTCCAGAACGGGTATCCCGCGCCGTCCGCGATCAATCGTCACGTTCTGCAATTCGATGCCAAGCTCCAAGTCCGGCACCAGAGCTGTTTCGGCGGCTGGCCGATATTCCTGCGGCAGAGCCATCAAGGCGTCTAGGCGCTCCTCAGACAGTTTGAGATTTCGCGCCTGGATCCAGACGCCGATCATGCGGATCAAGGGTTGGACGGCGCGCCCTGCCAATAGCGTCGATGCGATGAGCGTGCCACCGGTCATCGTGCCTTGGACGACAAAGACGCTACCCGCCGCCGCGACGGCGAACATGGCGAGGTTGCCAAACGTCGCGCCGAGCGCGTTGCCAACCGCGGTCAACCGCGCCACCTCCAGGACGGCCGAAGAAAGAGGCCGCAGATAGGCCTGATAGCGGCGCAGGATTTGCGCCTCGAGACCGAGCCCCTTGACCGAATGGATGCCCGACAGGATCTGGAAGATGAAATTGTAGCGTTGGTCATCCAGCGACGCGCGCCGCCGAACCGCGCGGTCGAGCCCGGTTCCGACGAACAGCGCCAGAAACGCAGCGAGGACGACAACTGCAATGGGTGCGAAAACGATCGGGCCGCCGATGATGGCGATCAGGCCGAGGAATATAAAAACGAACGGCAGATCGGAGATCGCCAGCAAACCGTTGCCGGAATGGAAATCCCGTAACGGCTCGATTGCCGAAATCCGATCGAGATGCGTCCCGGCCGGTACCGTTTCGAACGCCTCTATTTCGGTCTTTAGGAGCCTGTCGACGGCCCGGCGCGACGTCGCATGCTCAAAGCGGGCCGCGGCCCAGGCGATGATATAACCGCGGACGGCGCGAAGAATAGCCTCGAGAACGACTACGGTCGCCAAACCAATCACCAGAAACGTGAATGTATCCGTCGCATTGCCCGGAACAATACGGTCATAGACCTGAAGAATTACCAAGG
>Ga0315338_1003844_pt1 | contig 12573 bp, 12 predicted proteins | sample ASW8metaG_FD_204518 | JGI IMG/M metagenome (GOLD analysis project Ga0315338, IMG submission 204518) | Ammonia-oxidizing marine archaeal communities from Monterey Bay, California, United States - ASW #8 | ecosystem: Environmental > Aquatic > Marine > Coastal | place: USA: California | collected... | reverse complement strand
TTCCATCTCCAATTACTGTATTGTCAACACGTATAACAGGAATAATTCCTGCAAATGTTCCAGTAACAAAAATTTCATCAGCAGATAATACATCTTTTACGATAAAGTTTTTTTCTTTTAGTACTATTTTATTTTGATTGCAAATGCGAATCACATTTTGCCTCGTAATTCCATTTAAACAGTGTTCTCCAGTTGAAGTCCATACTTCATTTGATTTAATAATAAAAAAGTTAGTTGAGTTACAAGTAGATACATAACCGTTAGGATCAAGCATTAAGCCCTCATCAGCTCCTTTATTGTCTGCTTCAATACAAGCAGCAATACAATTATGTTTACTTAAAGAATTAATATGAGGATGTTGTACACGATTATCTCTTAAAGTAGAAACGACCGCTAATTTGATCCCTTCTACAGAAACTCTAGGGTCTGGTTTTTTGTACTCAGGGATTATGACAATGGTTGGTTCTCCAATAGTAACTTTTGGATGTTGGTAAGGTGTTTTTTTTAATCCCCTTGAAATTATTAATCTGACATGGACATCAGAAAACATTTTATTCTTTTCTAATGTTTTATATAGTATCTCCTTTACTTCATCTTTACTTCTATTAATCTTAAGTGCAATTTCATTAGCGCCTGCAAATAGGCGATCTAAATGATCATCAAGATGAAGAAGATTTCCATTATGGAGTCTAATGCCTTCCCAGACCCCATCACCTAAAAGAAAACCTCCATCAAGAACAGAGACATAGGCTTTTGATCGGTGAAAAAATTTACCATTAATATAAACTTGAATATCTTGATTGCGAGCATCTTCTTGATAATCGTGAGTTGACGGCATCTATTAGTCTAAAAAATGAAATTCTATTTTTCAAGTAAGATTTTATTGTTTTTAAAAAATATAAAGTAAGCTGGAACTCCAGTTAAGACAAACGAAAGGTCTTGCATTGACAGATTAAATTGATAATAAATTCTTAATAGCACCAAACTTGCTAGACCAATTAAATATATTGAAGGTAAGAAAGGATAAAAAGGAATTCTATATCCACTCTCGCCTAGGTCTAATTTTCTAAATTTAAAGAAAGCAACAGTTGTAAAAGTATAAAAAATGAGTATAGTAAAAACCATCCCAGTTACAATTGTTTCAAAGTTTTGTCTAATAACTAGAAGGACAATGCCCCAAATACAATGAGCAACTATTGCATTGCTTGGGGTTCTAAATCTTGGGTGAATATTATCAAACCATTTAAACAACATACCATCGCGTGCCATAGCATAGTAAAGGCGACTTGCAGACATCATTGTTCCATTAATGCTTCCAGTTGCTGATATTATAACAGTAATTGACATTAGACTTGCGCCTAAATTTCCGAATAATAAACTAGCTATATCTGAAGCAACAATAGAGCTTGATCGTACACCCTCCATTCCTAAGACTGTATGATAGAGTATATTTGCTGATATATAAAGAATTGCAATAGTTGATATGCCATAAAACATAGTTTTAGGAATAACTTTTTGAGGTTCTTTCATTTCGCCAGCAATGTATCCGACTCTATCCCAGCCCAGATATGAAAATAGTATTAACATTAACGCAGCGACTATATTTCCAATAGTTCCCAAATTTTCAGTTACACTAGCTGTTTCTGATAATTTTAAAAAATCGCCTTCAAACATAGCTAAGCCAGCTACGGTAAAGATTGTGATGCCTAGTGTTTTAATTAAGGTTGAAAACTTATTGTAGAAGCTTGCTCGTTCAACACCTATATAGTTAATAGTACCAAAAATAATAATTATAATAATTGATGCTATAATTTTTTCAAATTGACTCATGGGTATGAAATAACCTAAATAATTAGCTGTAATTAAACTAATCCCTGCGGCTGGGCTTGTTCGGATTATTATTAGTTGTGCCCAACCAAATATAAATCCCCAGAAAGGACCAAAAGCTTCTCTTATATATATATACTCTCCACCAGTATTTGGAAAACGTGATCCTAGCTCAGCATAAATTAGAGATCCTACATAAACAAAAAGAGAAACAGCAAGCCAGAGTATTATAATTAAAGTAAATGAATTTGTATATCCTGCAATGATTTGAGGAGTTGCAAAGATAGCCGATCCTATTGTAATCCCAATTAGAAGAGATATGCCATCAAATAAGCCTAGAGATTTTTTTAGTTTTGCCATTTTTTAAATTATACATTTATTATTAAAAATAATTACAATGATTTAACTACTTTTAGGTAAAACGAGGTTTTATGTTTTATAGAATAATATTTTGTAAAATAAAGTTGAAATGAATAAAACTATTTCTAATGACTCACTCACAAGGCTTGGAGGGAATTTAACAAGTGGGTTAAATTCTCAAAGCGTTTAAAGGGATATAATCCCTGCTAAAGTGTCAAAGGTGACACGCTTTTGGGTGACACACTTTAGCGAAATGGGTGTTTCTCGATGAGAAATCAGGTCAGAGTGGCTACCTTACAAGGAGGAAGTCGGGAGTTCGAATCTCTCAACGCCCACAGCCTTTTTCAAGGCTCATCTCTGCAAATCTACGATCAAATCGTATTGAATATGAAGATGTGACAATTGAGTCTAAATGCTTTTTGAACAATTAATTTCAAGGAAACAAGCTCAGTGAAATTAAAAAATCGTATTTTGAATCGGTTAAAACGGTTTCACCGCCCAAGCCGACTCGATGCAAATCCTTTAAGTATGGGTCGCCTCTCTGCTTGGCACAACCCTAATCGGATCAAAGATAAGTCCAAGGATCAGTAATTCTAAATAGCAGGAAAATCCCCTACGCATTCTAAGTGGGGGATTTTTTGTTTGTAAAAGATTAGTGCGTAATTTTCTCTATGAAACGACTCTTATTATCATTAATTCTTTTAACTCCGATATTATTTTTAGGTATAATTATTGTTCTAATCTTTATGGGTCATATAGTTGTGATACCTAAATGGTAATTAATTGGTATAGATAACTTTCGATGAAAAAATCATTACTAAAATTTGCCCTTTTGTTAGGTCTCCTATTTGGGCAAAATGGTACTGAGGTTTACCTTTTTGATCTAGTTTCAAAAGATGGAATATTTTCAATAGAGAACCCTCTTAATATTTCGAATAATTCTGGCTATGATAATCAGCCTTCATTTATGAAAAATGGGCGTTCTGTTCTATTTGCATCCACACGTAATGATCAGACTGACATTGTTAGCTATAATATTCGCACAGGTAAAAGCACTTGGCTCACGGACTCAGAAGGCAGTGAATACTCACCAGTTCAGATTGGAAGCAGTAATTCATTTTCAGCCATTCGTTTAGATAAAGATGGTACACAGCTACTATATAAATACAGTATGTATTCTAATAAAGGAAGAGTCTTAATTCCTGAACTTAAAGTTGGTTACCATGGCTGGGAAGATCGGAATCAGATCTTAGCTTTCGTATTGGGTGAACCTTCTACACTTCAACTATTTTCTTTAAAATCAGGCAACAGCCAAATACTGGATAAAAAAATTGGAAGATCAATCCATAAAATTCCACAAACTTACCTCATGAGCTATGTTAGCAAAAAAACTGAGCTCTGGACTATTAATTCACTAGACACTGAAACGGGTGTGACCGATATTATTGTACCTACCAGAAAAGGCTCAGAAGATTTAGTCTGGGCGCCTTCCGGGATTATTTTCATGGGGGCTGGGAATATTCTATATCAATTTGACCCAAAGTACAATAGCGATTGGATTGCGTTAACTGATATAACCGTTTTTGGCTTAAGTGGTATCACACGCTTGGCCGTAAGCCCAAAAGAGGACAAAATCGTTATTGTGGTTGCAGAAAAATCGGCTAGTCAATGAATAGAATATTATTAATTTTTGGAACCATCATACTAATGGCTTTATCCGGAGTATTACTTGGCAATTATTACCTAACTCAACTAGCAGGAGATTTAGAATATTATCTACTCTTTTTTAGTTTGGTCTGTGCTTTCATAGGGATTTACGCTGGGTGGGTAGTGCTCAAAAAATCTTAATCGTTTACAATATTATACAATTAAGCAGTACTTTTTTATTTTAGACCCACCCGTTGTAAATTGAGAGACGAGGAGGGAACCATGAAAATCCGTATTCTATTAATATTCTCTTTAATTTTTCTAATTAGTTGCCAATCCAGGCAAAAAGTTGAATATCTCGAAACAGAAGAACATGCTGCTAAAGGGAGACCATTTTCTGAAGCAGTTCGGGTTGGGAATATGTTATATCTTTCTGGTAGCATAGGCAGCAAACCAGGTGAAGGAGTGGTGCCTGGTGGAATTGGGCCGGAAACACGCCAGACCATGTTAAATATTAAAGAAGTACTAGAGCGATATGGTTCTTCCATGGACAATATTGTAAAATGCCTTTGTATGTTAGAGGATATCAACGAATGGGCTGAAATGAGTGCAGAATATATAAAATTTTTCCCCAACCATAAGCCAGCCCGCTCTGCTTTTGCAGGTAGTGGATTAGCAGCCGGGGCTAAAGTTGAAATCGAGTGCATGGCGACCATAGATTAAGGAGATTGCTATGAAAAACGAAATAACACGAAGAGACTGGTTAAACCGCAGTGCAACTGTTTTAGGTGGCTCATTTATAGGTGCTATGACTGGTATAAACCCATTGTCAGGAGCCTCTGCAAGACCATCTGCTAACGTGCCGGTTCGGATGATGTTTAATGAGAATCCATACGGACCTTCACAGGTAGCAAGGCGGGCCATGAGGAAAGCTTTTGGCGAATCCAATCTCTATTCAATGCGGAACGCTAAAGAAGAATTCAAAAATCTTATGGCAAAATTAAATGGGGTCACTCCAGATCACATTGCAGTTGGTTTTGGTTCAGGGGAAATCCTGAAAAAGGCAGCCCTCATGAATGGGATTGATAAAGGTGAATTAGTTTCACCTGCATTAACTTTTGAAACTATAAATCGATTTGCGAAGACTATGAAGACCAATGTAAAGCGGATTCCCATGGATGATAATATCGGTATTGATTTAGATCGAATGTCTAGGAATGTTGGACGAAATACCAAATTGGTGTACCTCTGTAACCCCAATAATCCTACCGGTTCACTCATGTCAACTGGGCATTTAGAATCCTTTTGTAAATCCATATCTAAAAAAGCAATCGTCTTTGTGGATGAAGCATACCATGAATACGTAACGCATCCCAATTACAGATCTATGATTGACCTGGTAAAAGAACAATACAACGTGATTGTCTCTCGAACTGCATCTAAGGTCCACGGGTTGGCAGGTCTTAGAGTTGGGTTTGCTATTACTACCCCTGAAATCGCCAAACGGTTAGAATCTTACCTAACCGATTCTTTAAATATAGTAGGACTTCGAGCCGCGATTTCCTCTTACAATGATATAAAGTTTCAAGCTCACAGTATTGAACAGAATAATAGGGCAAAAAAGGTAGTTACTAATCATTTAAATAATAAAGGAATTCAGTATTTGGATTCTCAGAGCAATTTTATTTTTATCAAAACTGGTATTGAAATATCTGATTTTCAGCCTGCAATGGAAAAGTATGGTGTATTGGTGGGGAGGCCATTTCCGCCATATGTAAAATGGTGCCGCCTAAGTATGGCTAAACCTGAAGAGATGGAGCGGTTCACTAACGGATTGGATCGGGTGCTAGGATGAGAGTCTTACTATTAATATTTATCTTTGTATCTGTTGAAGGGCAGACACCAGAAAATTATGAAGAATTACACGAACTTTTTTTTGCATGGCGGACATTTGAAAATCCTCCATTATTAAAAGGGGCTCCAGATTATACAAGACGTCAATTCAAAAAACGCCAACGGTCATTTAATACACTTCAAAAACAGTTAGCAAATATTGATACCACTAGCTGGTCTAAATCTAAGCAGGTAGATTGGCAGATTATTGAAGCAGAAATGAATGGTTATGATTTTAATCGTCGTATCTTAAAATCATGGGAACGAGATCCTGCATTTTATCAAACCATATGGATGCACCAAAGTGATGTCCCCGCACACGAGGGTCCAGTTAACCATGGTTTGTTGGAATATTGGCAGTATAATTTTCCACTTAAAGGGAAAGCAAAAGAAAAATTTCATAATGAGTTATTACTAATCCCTGCCTTTTTAGATCAAGCAAAAGAAAACCTAATAGGAAATGCGCGCGATCTTTGGGTGGCAGGAATAAATAATATGCGAAGCCAGAGTGAAAACCTGAAAACCATTGAACAAAAACTTATCCAGAAGCAGGATAAGCGGAAAGATGCTCCTCTATTTGTAGCTGTGGTGAAAGCCCAATTGGCTAATAAAAATTTTGTAGAATGGTTAGAATCTCAAGCGCCAAAAAAGAATGGTCCATCAGGCATTGGAAAAGATAATTATACGTGGTATCAACAAAATGTGCATAGGATACCTTTGACTTGGGAAGAAGAAGTCCAACTACTTCAGCGAGAACTAGACCGAGCCTGGTCTTCACTGAAACTGGAGGAAGAGCGGAACAAAAAACTGCCCCCATTAAAATCAGCGGATACTCCTGATGAATTTGCACATCTAACGGAAAAGGCCGTGCAGACTATGATGTCATTTTTAACTGACAATGAGATTATGTATATCAAAGATAATATGGAGCCAGCCTTACGGGAGCATGTTGGAAAATATGTACCCAAAAATGATCGTAATTTCTTTTCTATTGGGCTTCATTATGATCCACTGCCTCTCTTTTCCCATATGTATCATTGGTTCGATTTAGCGGAAGTCCGAGATAATCCTCACAATAACCCAATTCGACGGGGGCCTCCTCTTTATAACATGTACGACTCTAAAAATGAGGGAATCGCCACTGCGGTGGAAGAAATGTTTATGCATGCAGGTTTGTATGAAGAAAGCCCTCGATCTAGAGAAATTGTCTGGATCATGTTGGCCCAGCGAGCTGCCCGTGGGCTGGGTTCATTATATGCACATGCCAATATGATGACTATGGCAGAAGCAGGTCAGGTCCACGTAAAATGGACTCCTAGGGGATGGATGGAACGTGAACCGCATCTACTCCAATTCGAGCAGCATCTATACTTACGTCAGCCAGGTTATGGAACCTGCTACGTGACTGGAAAATATCTGATTGAAAACCTCATGGCAGAATATGCAGAAAAACTAGAGTCTGAAAGAAAACCCTTCATTCTCCGAGATTTTCTAGATGGTTTTAACAAAGCGGGTAATATACCCGTGGAACTTATTCGACAAGAAATGATTGGAAATTGATTTGAAAAAAATACTACTCATCTGCTTATCTACTATTTTAATTGGGCAGGAAAAATATCCTGTTGATTGGGAAACGGTTGCTAAGATTAGGGAAGAAGGTTTTCAGCGCTCCGAAATTGCTAACACCTTATCTTACATGACTGATGTATTGGGAGCACGTCTCACCAATTCAGAAGATATGCGTCAAGCTCAAGATTGGGCTGTAAGCGAAATGAAAAGGATCGGACTTAAGAATACTCAGATAGAGCCTTTCATGGATTATGGATACAGCTGGGATAATGAGTATTTTTCCCTACATATGATTGAACCAGATTATCAGACTCTGGTAGGTTATCCCATTGCCCATACACCGGGAATCAATGGTCGGCAGAAATTGACTGTTGTTCGAACTCAAATTAAGACTAAAGCTGACCTAGAAAAGTATAAAGGTAAACTGAGAGGGAAAGCCGTTTTAGCCACACTGCCACCGGTAATTGATCAAGAGCGATATAGAAAAGGAACTCCCCGTTATACGGATGAACAGTTAAAGGAAATATCTCAAAAACCTTTTCCTAAACCACCAAGAGGACCTCGACCACCAGTAAACCCAGATCTTGTTTCATCGGAGGAACGAAATACATTTTTTAAGGATGAGGGTGTTTCTGTCATTTTAGAGTCTCGCAGTGGATGGATCGCTGCTGTTAGGGGATTTGCCCGTCCCGGGGCAAAAAAAGATAAGTGGGATCGAAAAGGGACCTTAGAACATCTGCCCATCGTGGCTGTGACGCCAGAACATTATAACCGAATGGTGCGGATTTCTGATCGAGATATAACCATTAAAATCGAGGTAGAAATAAAAACCAAGATCGGCAAACAGCGTCGTCAGGCAAGAAATGTATTGGGTGAAATTCCCGGCACAGACCTAAAACATGAAGTGGTTATGCTTGGTGCCCATTTTGATACATGGCATGCTAGTCCTAACGCCAGTGATAATACATCAGGCGTGTCCGTAATGTTGGAGGCAATGCGAATATTGAAAGCGGTAAATATTCAACCGCGGCGAACTATCAGAATTGCCCTTTGGTCTGGAGAAGAACAAGGGCTTCATGGTTCAAGGGAATATGTGAACAAACATTTTGGTAATCCTAACGATTCTGATGTGGGTAAAAAAGTCGGTTATAATACATTTTCTGCATACTTTAATCAAGATTATGGGCCTGGCCAGTATAGAGGAATATATCTTCAGGATAACGAACACGTAAGAAAGGCTTTCACATCGTGGATGAGCCCCTTTAAAGATTTAGGGATGACAACAATTGGATCTCAGAGTGTAGGTAGTACGGATCATATTCCTTTCGATAGGGCAGGTTTACCTGCATTTCAATTTTTGCAGGATCGTGTCGGAGGTACCGGAGGTCATACCAATTTAGATTTTTTCGATACTATACCCATTGAGGATATTAAAAAAAATGCGGTTATTGTGGCATCTTTTGTATATCACACGGCAATGTTGGATGAGCGTTTGCCAAGAAAAATAGTCAAATAAAAAACTTACAATTAGAGGGAAATATTAATGTCAGATAATAAACTGATTCATACGAGCCATATTACTATTCATAAAGATAAGGGGCCGGTTCGCCGGGCCTATATCGAAGGATTTGAAACACCCACCATTTTTGGTGTGCATACAAACATTAAGGATTTCTATGGTATTGAACCAGAGAAAGAATATCCTGCCACACTGGATTATATTATCGCAGGTACAGGCGGCTGACTAACTGGAACCTTCGGGCGCGCACTGGATGTGCGGGGTATTCAATCAGCACCAGATCGTTTAAAGGCAGAAGTCGAAGGAGATATAAATGACGTTGATGGCGTCCTCCGGATAACAAAGATCCGAGTGGCGTATCAACTGAAATACACGGATGATCAATATCCCAAAGTGAAACGTGCTTTCAATGCCCATAAAGAAAAGTGTCCTGCTTACATGACCGTAAGGGATGCGGTAGATTTTCAGGTAACGTTAATTCAGGTCGATGAATAAATATTTTAGTAACTTAAACTCGTTTTAAGATAGAAGGAGTAAAAAAATGTCCAAAGGTATAAAATTAGTCTTTTTCATTTTAATAGGTACTACACTACTGTTTGCTGGAGATAATTGGACCAAAAATAAAAAAGCTATTGATGCATCAGTTAAGAAACATGAAAAAGCGCTTATCAAAATTAGTGATGCCATCTGGCACAACGCTGAACTAGCCTTAAAAGAACATAAGTCATCCAAGATACTTTCAGATTATGCTGAAAAGAATGGTTTCAACGTCGAGCGAGGTGTAGCGGGGATGCCAACGGCATTTATTGCCACCTATGGTTCAGGCCGGCCACGAATTGGCATCCTTGGAGAATTTGATGCTAATGCGGGTATTTCCCAGAAAACACAAACCGCAAAAGAAGCATTGATTGAAGGTGCTCCGGGTCATGGGTGCGGTCATAATCTTTTTGGAACAGGTAGCCTCGGTGCTGCTATTGCTGTTAAAGAATTAATGGAAAAAGGAAAGATTAAAGGTACAGTTGTATTTTATGGTACTCCAGCAGAAGAAACCATTTTTGGTAAAGTCTGGTTTGCTCGGGCTGGACTTTTTAACGACCTCGATGTATGTGTGGATTGGCATCCTGGTGATGATATGGAAGCTGCAACTCAGAGTAGTAAAGCTCTCATTGATTTTCGTGTCAATTTTTACGGCAAGACTGCCCATGCTTCAGCTGATCCTTATAACGGTTTTAGTGCGGTGGATGGGATGGAACTCTTCACTACGGGAATAAATTATTACAGGGAGCACATTAAACCCACGGCGCGTATCCATTACCAGATTGAAAAAGCTGGAGATGTTGTGAATGTGGTACCAGATAAGGCTCAAATTTGGGTTCGTGTTCGGGAAAACGATCGTGAGAGTTTGAATGTTGTATACGAACGAGTCAAGAAAATGGCCGCTGCTGGTGCTCTCATGGCAGAGGTTGATCATAAGATTGAACTCATTTCTGGAATATACGAGATTCTTCCGAATCGCCGTGGTGCTACCGCCATCCAGGCAAATTTTGAAATGCTGGGCCCCATCAATTACACTAATAAAGAAATGGCTTACGCTAAAGAAATTCAGAAAGCTACAGGAAAACCAGAATTGGGGATGGATGGGTCTATTCATCCATTAAAAGAGACCATGCCAGCACAAGGGGGCTCAACCGATGTGGGCGATGTAAGTCAGATTGTACCAGTTGTTCGGTTATCCACACCAGCGGCACCGAAGGATGCGCCGTGGCATTCATGGGCTGTGGTAGCTTGTACGGGAATGTCAATTGGTCATAAAGGGATGTTGAAAGCTACTCGTGCTTTGGGAATGACTATGGTTGATTTGTTTGAGGACCCACAGTTAGTAAAAGAAGTAACGGCAGAATTCAAGGAAAGAAAGGGATCGAGTAAATACAAAGCTATGATTCCACCAGGTCCACCACCAGTACCCCAAAAAAAATAGTTACCACGCTTTTTTTGTTCAGGAGCAAACTAAGAGTTGTTCCTAACTTTCAACTATGAACTTTTCATTCGTACAAATATTTTGGATAATACTTATTATTATTGCTCTAACTAGCATCAGGCGGATTGCGGCACAAAAAGGATGGACTCTAAAAAACTTTATCCGCGTTGAAGATGTTGATGAAAAAGATTAAACAAACAATACTGTTTATTGGATTATTCCTTACTTCTTGCGTTTGGTGGGATGAAAAAACCAGCGAATCTGATTATGAATTAGTGTTTCAAATTTTGCCTATCCTTGAAATGGATCAATCTGGGTACTATGAATTGCCTATCACTTCTCCTGAAATGCCAATTACTCACCAGATCTATGCCTATGTGGGAGGACAAAATTATACTACTTTTGATTTTGTTGATTTTGGCAATACGGCAGTGAAATGGTATGGAAACCTTTTTACTGTTAATGGAGATTCTTTAGGTTATTACAGTAAGCGATATGACATAGATGAAAATTGGCAATATATTCGGGGTGACTCATCAATCACCTATTTTGGCGAAACTCAAAATTTTATCCCCATTATGGAACCAACAGTGTCAATGTCCAATGATAGCGGGTTGGTAAATACTTTTCTTAATATTTCTCCCCAAATATTTCAGGATACGCTGGTTTTAAATGCAGCTACATTCGATAAGTATGATAATTGCCTTACTGACACTTGTTTTAGATCTATCCAAATCATATTTAAGATATAATTTTTATTTGCGTTTAAATGCAGTTATGTACTATTATAGTACACCTCGTTTCAATTGCATAGTTATTAATTAAAAGGACTTATTGTACGTATTAAATGAATTGTTACGGGGAATATATCTACAGGTAGCTTGCTCAAGCGATTAAAGATTCCTTTGGTAGTTTTACAAAGTCAGAATCTGAAGTTTTTCTATTAATCTCTGCAATGAGTACTCCATCAATTAATAACATAACTAAAAGGAAAAAACGATGAAAATAAATCGCTTACTCACTGCTATTATTTTGACTGTATCACTTTTTGCACAGAATGACCCAATTGTAGCAAGTGGTGGATACAGTAAAATATACAAAGGGAAAGAAGCTTCATTTGAGAAAGCTGTTACCAGTCATGTTGCAAAGTGGCATGGTCCAGACCAATGGCGTACTTTTGCAGCAAAAGTAATGAGTGGACCTCGAACAGGTCAATACTTTATGGGTACTGCAAATCATTATTGGAAGGATTATGCTGATCGTAAAAGTATTAAACCACATAATGTTGAATGGAAGAAAATTGTTGATAAACATGTCGAAGAACAGGGTGGTATGACATTTTATGAAAAAAGGCTAGATGCTAGTTATAATGATCGTTCTTCGCCTATGTGGGAAACAGTATCATACTATACAAAGCCAGGTAAGCGTGGAACCATGTTAGAAATATTACGTAAAGGTGCAGCTGCAAATCGTAGATTAAGGTTTAGTGGAAGTACTGGCGTTTATAGCCAAATTTCAGGTGGAGAGCAAGATGGAATATTATTAGTTATAAATAGAATGGATAGCATGGCTGATATGGCTTTACCATCTCCCACAATTAAAGAAAGATGGGTTAAGGTATATGGGGAAGAAGTTTTTAATAAAGCTGTTAAAGATTGGTACGATAGTTTTAAAAAGTCAGAATCAGAGATTCTTAAAGTAATCCCTGAAATGACAACTCCATCTAATTAAGAAAGGAAAAATCATGTTAAAAAGAATCTTGGGGATAGTTGTTCCCTTA
>Ga0315338_1003843_pt1 | contig 12577 bp, 17 predicted proteins | sample ASW8metaG_FD_204518 | JGI IMG/M metagenome (GOLD analysis project Ga0315338, IMG submission 204518) | Ammonia-oxidizing marine archaeal communities from Monterey Bay, California, United States - ASW #8 | ecosystem: Environmental > Aquatic > Marine > Coastal | place: USA: California | collected... | reverse complement strand
GCCCAACCTCAGTGATAAGCTGCGAGAAGTCCTTGGTGCCCACGTGCTACCCCTTGGCTTTGGCTTTGGCTTTGGCCTTGGCTTTAGGCTTGGACTTCAATTCCGGTGTCAGCCGGGCAGCAAGGTCACCGATTTGTTTTTGCAGTCCTTGGAATGCATCCGACTGCTCGACGGCAGCGGCGATAGCCTTAACGGTCGCCCGGTGGATCAAATCAGGAGGACTGATGAATCGCTCAACGCCACCGCGATTAAACTGACTCATAAAATGCTCGGCGTCCTTGGCGGACGGAAACTCTTCAACGCGGCGTCCATCGTAGTCGGGATGGGGATTGAATTTCAACGACGTCACACGACCCGGAGGCGGGCGCATCGCGAGGGCACCTTTCTTTGTGCCAACATATTCAATCAAGCAGGGGCCTTCAGTCATTCTTGTTTCATCCTGTTGGGGAGTTGGGTTGGGGAAAGGGCGGGGACCGAAGCCCCCGCCCAATCTTGTAGCACTGACCGAAGTCAGTTAGTGCGGATTCTGACGCCTAACGATGATCTTGTAGATCGTCGAATCGGTCCCACCGTGAGTGGCAAGATTCACGTCGAAACGCAACCGCGATGCCGTGCGCAGTAGCGCTTGCTGGCTTGCGGTCATGTGAGGGACGACCTCGTTCCCAGCAGTAACAATCGGAGTCACCAAGGAATCCAAGCCGGGGGCCAACATCGTAACACGCGCCGCTGAGGAACCCGAAGCATACGTCTGCGCAGCGGTATGCGAGTGAGCGTGTGTGAACGACGTCAGAGCTTGCCAATAAACACCGTCATCAGAAACCAACGGCGTGACCGTGACATTGGTGGCAAGCACGAGCTTGACTGGCAAGAACGTAGCAGACAAGCCAGCAAGACCGTTGATATTGAAAGCCAACGAAGTGTCACGACCAGCGGCGGTGAGGGTGTCCCGATAATACTGCTGCTTGGTGCCTGCAGCGGTGTGCGTCGGGAAGCCCAAGGAGTCAACCCGCACCTTGCCATCGCCGTTGACCCTGCCATCACCCACCGAGTTTTTGCCTTGGAAGGCGTTGGCGCTGACATCAACAGCAAATGCAAAGACTGCGACCAGCGCGAATGAAAGGAGTCTACGCATGATCTAACCCCACTCTTCCGCATCCCGGTAGACACGCCAATTACCGGAAGACTGGTTGAGGGTGACCGAGTTGGCTGCGTTCTGCCAGTCAGCCCGAGCGATGCCGAGAATCTGGGCGATACCACGGCCCCAGCGATCGCCGTAGGCATCCTCGTGGCGCACGAGGAACCTCGGCTCGGAACCATACCCGATAGCAAGGGCGTTGGAACCGAGAATGAACACCTCTTCCACGTTGTCACTGCCAGCGGCCAACCGGGCGCGCTCGTAGGCGTGGATGTAGAGATTGTAAAACTTACCAATGGACCCAGAGATCATCTTGTTCTCTTGGCCGCGAGTATCGGCCTGCGACACAACCGTGCGGAACTCTTCGTCCTGCAGTAGCTGGTTGACGACGTAGGTCGAGCAGAGAACGATTTGGCAGTTCTCGCCTTCCAGCGGGATCGGATTGAGCCCGGCGGAATTTACGCGCTTGGTGAAGCTGACGATTCGCCGCAACTCGCGCGCGGTCATCACCTTCGTGTCATCCATGTCACCAAGTGCTGCGGCACCCTCAACGTAATACTGGTTGGGGTGTGCAACGGCGGACGTGTAGCTGTCCTGAATCGCCATGTAGGCCGACGCATCAATGAGGCCATCGACGAAGATCTCCTCGACGTTCTCAACGAGCCATTCCTTGAGTGCCTCACGAACATCGGACTCAAGGTCGATACTGGTGCGGTGCTGGAAAATATCCGGCGCGTCGTAGCCGACCGAGTGCTTCAGCTTGTCGAGCCAGATCTGCATGTCCAGATAGACCATGGCTTCCTCGCCACCGATCATTAGGGTGTCGCCGAAAGTGCGAGCCCCGGTGGTGGTGGTGCGAGGCGTAACCGTGAGTTGGCGCCGAAGTCGCATATTCATGCGCTGACCAGCCTGTCGGTTAAATTCCGACTTCGTAACCACAGGCGAGCCTGCAATCTTCTTGTGCGACTCCTCGTTACCCTTATCCTCGGCTACCATCCCCTTCTTTGCAAAGAAGGTTTCAAACTGGGTTTCCACATGCGTTTTCTGCGACCAGATCTGCTCGGCGAGCGGATCGGTTGCGCCGATGGGAAAACTCAGACTTGTAGTGTAATCAACCAATTGAGCAATCTCCTAACCAAACGCTCAGCGACTATCGCTGAGCGTTTTGGTGAGCTTCTCGCCGGGCTCCCTCGTACCACGACCCAAACTCTCTGTGAGTTGAGATGTAGTTGCGCTGGACATCCGGCGATTGAGTTCTAAGCCACACCGCTGTATCAGCGTAGTGATCAGCACCTTCAGCAGGAGGTGAGGACGTAGGCGCGCCGGGTGACGAATCACCGCTATCGCGCTGCGTCACATGCAACCGCAGGCCCTCGTCACGGCCTTCCGAACGCTGCTTGGCGATAATGCGATCATAGATCCCATTCTCACCACGGATAGCTGCCACGACCGCATCCGAGTTGTATTCAAACTTCCGAATACCATCGTGATACGTGCCGTATATACCGGGACCGACGTGCGAAAGAAAGCGTTGGCGAAGAGCAGTTTTCTCAGCATCAGTAAAGGTGATGCCTTCGCGCTCTGCGACCTCATCGAGAGTTGACGCGAACGTAGACTCGTTCTTGCGATCCATCTCGACCTGCTGGTCGGCACTGCGCGCTCTATTGCCGGAACGCCTTTCGGACGCATCAAGCTCGGCTTTGGCTGCAGTCTTGTCCGCTGCACGTTCTTGCGCATTCAGCTCTCGACGCGCCTGCTCGATCTCCACGACTTCCGTCGTGTAGTTGTCAGACGTATTGATGTCGAGCGCCTTCATCTTGTCATCCAAGATTTTATGCTGGGCATTAAAGTCAACAGTCACAGCCCGTGGCGGGGGCGTCGAGGCAGGCTTCCGAGAGAGGGCATCGATCTGCCTTCCTTGCTCGGTTACTTGACCTTGAACCTTCGCCAGATCCTGTTGACCCTGCGTGTAATTGGTCTGCAGGTTGCTGTAGTTGTTGAGCTGCTTGAGTGCATCTTCGCTGCTGATCTCAGTGCCATCAGCCAGCTTGACCACATCAGGCAACTCGCCACCACCACTTCCTTCGTTAGGTGCGTATTTGAATTGCGTGCGTGTCCGCAACGTCAGTTCCTTCCGACTTGCCTACTCAGTGGTCCGAGCGCAGTGGTCACGATGACATGCGCCGATGGACGTGCGTAAGACATTGGTCCCCAAGAGGGACGGTGCGACTGACCTATTTCCCGTCAGCAAGGGCTTCTGCTCCATAATCATACTCCCCGGATGCAATCTGTTGTTCGGAGTCACCCCCGATGTGATTGTGCCAGCGTTCTTGAGCTTCGTGTTCCTTCATTGAGTTTGCAACATACTCCGCGCACTCCTGCTGCAAGTGCGCGGGCTGCACAGCAAGGCCGAACCAATCGACACTGCGGCAATTGCTGCACTGGATGCCCGGCGTCACTACGCCGATGTCTTTTCGCAGGTTCGACCCCAGTCCGCATCGGAAACATTCCCTGCCGTCGAGGAAGGGGCCTATAACGCCCACGGCGTCATTTTCATAGCCCACAGCGATGTGCCGGGGCGGAATGACGGACACCTTCTCGGTCGTCCAGTTGAGACACAGGCCAAAGCGCCCTACGCGTGCCTCAAATACGCCCACATCCATGTGGGCTTCCTGCTCTGGGCGCGAAAGTGTTGGGTCTACGTAGATCCTGTTGCGGATCTCAGGGCGTTGCTGACAGATCGCCGAGAGGGCAGCGATAAAGACCCGGTTCCACGGTCGCTGCGACGCCCACCCTCCGTCGTCCATGGATGAATCAATCATCAGTGGACGATCTTTGAGGTTCAGATCGGCGATCGGGTCAGACTCCCTCTTGCCGGGGATGATGATATTTGCCATCAGTATTTCCTCTTCGGCCCCCGGCGCTTCTTCGGGCCCCTTTTCGCAACCTTTTTTGCTCCTCCTTTTCCCTGCGCTACTCCCTGCGCCGCGCCAGCGGCTCGACGATTGGCTTTTGCAGGGCCACTCGGAGGAGGCTTGGGACGGGGCGGTGGAGCCCCAGCCATACCTGCGGGTCCGCCGCGTGGCGGCATTCCCGGTGGGCCACCCGGTGGGCCTCCCGGCGGGGCAGCGCCAGCCATGCCTGCTGGGCCTCCCGGTTTTGGGCCTCCCGGCGGCATCCCTCCCGGCGGTGGACCTTGCATCCCTCCCGGCTTCGGGCCGCCCGGTGGCGGCCCTCCCATAGCACCGGGTGGACCTCCCGGCGGCATTCCTTGCGGCGGCATTCCTTGCGGTGGCCGACCAGCACCAGTGGCACCGCCAACACCCGCCCCAGCTATACCTGCACCACCAACTGCTGGCGCGCGCGGACCTCCCGGCGGCGGCATTCCCGGCCCACCCTGTGGTGGGCCACCCGGCGGCGGACCCGGTGGCGGGCCCGCAGGCGCACGCGGGCCTCCCGGCGGCGGACCCGCCACCGGACGCGGACCTACGGGTTTCGGAGTTGTGGGCGGCGGGCCCCGCAGGAGGCCCGCATCATCCTTCGCCGGGCCGCGCACCTTGCGAGGTGCCTTTTTTTCACGAGACGCCTCTTTTGCTTTCTTGGGAGTCCCCCGCCGCTTTGGCGAAGCGTTATCACTTCGCGCTGACTGCACCTTAATGCCGAACCCCTTGAGAAGTTCGTCGCTGCTACTTTTTGCCATTTATGCTGCTCCCTGTCGTCGCGGTGCCTGTTGAACCTGTCTTCCGGGGACGGCTGACTGTTGTTGCATCTGCTGGCCCTGCTGCTGGAGACCCTGCTGGAACATCTCCAGAATCTGGGGGGCTTCCAAGCCGGTCTGCTTGCTGGCATCTTCCAGCATTTTCTGCATCCGCATGCCCTGATTGAACTGTTCCAGATCATCAAGTAGCTGGTCGCCATTTTCGAGGCCATACTGATCAACAAACCACCGCGACGAGCCCGGCCCCATGGCCCGCAGCATCTCGCGTGCGATGTCCTTACGATCCAGCTCGTTCTCTTCCTGCTGCGTGTCGAGCTTAAGGCTGATCTTGTCGAACAGCCCCTGACGCGCCATGTCGTCGCCAAGGATCAGCACTTCGGCCTGCTGACCCGTTTTATCCACCAGCATAAAGTTGCCGGGGCTGAGCGGGTTGGGCATCTCTCGCAATCCGTTGGTGGCCATAATCTCCTCAACGTCACCGCCAACGAACAGGTTGCGCTCTTCCTTTGACTTGGGGTCCACAATCGGCACCGCGCGGTTGCCGCGCATAAACTGAGCGATATTATGCAGGCGAAGCAGTGTGCCGCGCCGTAGGCCGCTTTCAACGTGCCTGCGAGCTATGACACCAACCTGCTGCGTTTTGGCCTGCAGTGCCCGTATGGCGCGTCCTGACTGCCCTGAGTGGTCTGCCTTCCCCCGGTCGATGTCTCGCATCGCCGTCTGGCGATTCTGCACGAGGTCGAGGGTGGGCAATATGTCGGCGAAGACTCGCGTTCCGGTGGGATTGTAGCCTTCCCATCTCGGCGGCACAGTGCCTTGGATCGAATCGATGATCTGAAACGGATCACGGCCCAGATCGTTGAGCTTTTCGCGTTCCTCCGGCGGCAACGATCCTTTGGGAACATTGAGAAAGCCAACATTAGCAAGCAGGGCCTGATCCATCATCAGGCTCAGGGTCTCGTTGCGCACATCGGAAATGCCGATGATGAAACCAATCTCACCTCGCGCGTGCGACTCGTCACGGATGCGCACCAGCGAGTAGAAGCTGAATGGATAGTGGCCGTGGCCACCCTTGCGACTGTCGAACGGAGACAGTCGTCGTCGGATGAACTGGCTGCCGACGACGACTGTTTCCCACAGCTCTTTGCGTGTCAATTTCAACTCGACGAACTGTTCACGCTCCTTATCTGACAGTTCGTTGTACATCTCTTCCGTCATGGAGTAGGTTTCACCATTCTCCATAAACTCTGCGGCCTCGCCGTCCTTGAAGTAGGACTTGTCTTCAACTTCGACCTTCTCCCACATCCGCTTGCACCAGACCTTCTGGCCTTCTTCTGATGCGCTTCGCGAAGCCGAGCCCCCCAGACCCTGCCCCGACAGGCGCGAGCGGGCACGATCAATCATGGACGGCGTTAAAAAGAGTTCGATATCTTCAGATTCAAGATCCTCGATCTGGAATTTCCACTTGGCCCAGTCGAGGTCTACGTGCTTGAGCGAGATGACCCACGCCGCGTCGTCACGCTGGGGCTTGCGCGCATCAGGATGCCACAAGATGTGTCGAGAGTCTTCCCATGAGGACACCGGCAGGCCCATGCCTTCATCCCCAGCAGCATCCCACCCTTCGTAGATCACCCCCTCTCCGATGTGAAACATGTCTTCGATGGCGTTCTCGAAGTCGCTGTTCCAATCCTCTTCTTCGTCCCGTGTCCAGTCGAGGATATTGATCATTGCTTCAGATATCGCATGGTGCTTGACGTAGCGCCCCTTGGGCTGCACGACCGGCTTGGAGTCCAGCACCGCAGCCACTTTGGCGTCCACATCAGGCTTGATGTAGTTGGCCACCATACGTGTGCGATCTTTGGATTGGTTGCGGTTGAGTCGATACTGGTCGCTGCGATAGTAGCGGTGTGCCTGCCGGGCCTCTGCAGCCCACGAACCGCGCTCAGCGATAGCCGCTTGGATGCGATGATCCATGATTTCCACCCACGCATCCTCGTTCTTCCCGTCAGGAAGATTGAGCGGGGTGGTAATCAGCGGAGTGTTGGGATTGTCAGCCATACAGTCCTGTTTCAGGGAGTGCGCGGGGGCCGACACTAAGACAAATATGACCCAGCACGATCAAAGAATCAAGCGATCTCATCATCTACCTCCAGTAAATCAAGTTCTACGCCTGCCATCCAAGCGGCTTCGGCGATCAGTTCGTTCTCCGCTTCGAGTGCCTCTCCCATCTCTTCTCGATGGAATTTAATCGCGTCGGTGTAGCCTTCTTCTGTGTCCTCCCACTCCCGCATTGCGAACGTCATGTCCATGTCCTGCATGTGGTGCAATACGAGCCCCATAGCGCGATGTATCGTGTCCCACTGCTCCCGGCGCTGGTGGTAGTGCCTGCAGGGTCTGGTGGGGTCGTCCCGCTCGTCCTCGGGGTAATCCTGAATGGTCAGCAGATCCAGTGAGAACAGGTTTTTGACGATCTGTGCATTCAATTCCTCATCCTCTTCCTCGGGCGCAACGACGCCAGCCAGCGGCTCTGTGTGGCCACCCTTGCCGTCAGGCTGATCCACGCGGTAGTGCGGGAACCAATACTGGAAGTGGGCTTCCATGCGGCGATCATAGTGCGTCAGTCCCTCGGTAATGCGGATCAACTGGCCGAAAGTGTCATCGCCGGGCGGCGGCACGATGATGATGTCAGGCAGCCACAAGTCCTTGAGCATGACAACGGCACGTCGCAGCGACTCCATTGTGGGGTGGTCGATCGACTTGGTGTGGACGCCGAATTTCAAGCACTCAGCGTCGGTAAAATCTGCCGGATCGAGCGCAATGCCCTCGTCGAGCATGACACGTTCGCGCGTGTGCTGAGCCGGATCGTTGTCGAAGACCTCGCCAACGACGCAGGCGTAGCCGGGCGATCGCCCCTTTGGCGGCACCACCCCCAAGAAGATTCGTGTGACCCGCAAATCGGCAATCTGGTCTTCGAGATCCATGTCTGGGTCAGGATCAAAGAAGATGTCACGAATGGGCATTCCGACCCGCTGGCGAACCTTGACGGTGCGATTCATCGGTCAAGCACGACCGGTTCAACCTTGAGGCAAATGACACCCTCGGTTGCCGCCTGCATAATCTCTGCTTCTTCGGCTTTCTGCAGCCCGAAGTCGATCGTCCTGCCGAGAAACTTCGTTAACCTCTTGTCGTGCATGACTTTCAGGCCAGCGCACACAATCTCAATGCCAATGCGGTCTCTTAGCCAACCCATGCCAATGTCGCTACCAGTAAGACAACAGCCAGCACGATGCCGCCAAAGATGAACGAATACGCGGCAATCACATGGGTCTGTTTCATGCAAGCATGTCTACAATCTGCCCAAGATACTCAATCTCGGGACCATAGTTGTCGCGCCACGACTTCTTTCCCTCGTGAATCGCCACGCCGCGCGGCCCGGTCTGGTGATGGGCTTCACACAGCGGCAGCACGCGCATGTGGTCGCGCCGTGCCGTGCCATGTCGCACGTGGTGGATCGTCACGCGGCCCCTGCAGTGCACATCGCTGACAATGCATCCCAGCGCCGCCACGCGGTCCATGTGCAGCCTCTCAGCTACCGTTGCTGCCATCCAGCATCTCCCTGATCGTTCCCAATCGCTCCAAGGCAAGCTCAGCAGGCACGCCCCGCCCCGCTTTGCGCATCGCCTCTTCGGTAAGCACCAGCAGCGCGGTCTCGATGTTCTGCAGCCGCTCCCCAAGGGTGGCCACTACCACCGCAGAAGCACCTTCAACACCTCCCACCGTGAAAGGCTCCGTGCCTGCAACGCGAGCTTCAGCCACGCCAGTAGCACTTTCTTCGATGTAGCCCTCTTCATCCATCTGTTCCTGTTCCATCTGTCGCGCTCTCCTTAGCCTCATCGCCGCTCGAAGCGCCAGTCTCGGTGTTGCCGGGTTCGTCATTTTGAGGGACAACCTTTGTTAAGTCCAGCTCGATTAAAGATGCCACCTTGCCGCCCATGTCCACATCGTAGGCCACGTGATCCAGATCACGCTGCGCATCAGAAATCATCAGGATCACACCAGAACAGCCTACGAGATCCTTGTAATCACCACGGTGCCAGATCTCCAGCTTGACCCTGTCGCCGGGCTTGAATTTGGCTGTGGCCTTCAAGTGCTCGATGTCGCGCTCAAGCGAGGTGGCCGCAACGGCATCTTGCCGAAACCGCTCATCTTCGATGTCTTCCTCGATGCCGTGTGCGATCTCTCTAAGGACCGCTGCGATGCGTGCGCCGTCATCCGGCCCGAAGCCCGGCGCGCAGAAGTCCATCTCCTTAGACGTCGTATTTAGACCTATGACGAGGATCTGCGGAAACCTGCGGAAAAATTCCAAGGGGGCCGACTCGGCCTGACGCACCTTGGCCACCTCCTTGGACACCGCGTACCTCAAGGGAGCCAGTTTGCCGTTCTTATTCATGGGGTCCACCCACATGGTCACTTGGTGATGAGCGTGCGCCGATATTCCAGATCAGCATAACAGAAGCTGCCGCTGCCTGCTGCCTTCGTCCACACCTCTAATGCCTGTCGCCCACGGATGCTGAAGTTCAACTCCATGGACAGTTCATTCGGACCCTTGGCCGAATTGACGACCTTGCGTGCGACCGGGATCGACCAGCGCAGGGTGTCCAGCGCGTCAGGGTATAGTCGCAACTCGAACTGGCAGATATCAGCCGAAGAGGGGTCATGTGAGCCCACGGTCAGCCGGTCGAACTCAATAATGTCGTTCTTCGACCCGTCGCCACCGGCATGAACCGACATGGCCCCGGCCTTGTAGCGGCCAGCCGGGACGGAGTCTATCACTGCAGATCGGGGCGATGCGCCCCCGCCAAAGACGACGGCATAACTGGCGTGCGTCCCACCGGAGTCAATCCATACGCGCTCGATGGTTGAGAAGATTGAATCGATGACGGCAGTGAAGCCGTTGCCGGAATGCACGCGCTTGGTAAACTTTACCGCGTCGGTGTCGTTGACGGCGACGCGTGCGGTGCCCACGTAGTAGTGGGAGTCCTTACGTGCAATGCCTGCCGCGCGGACGCGGACGTTGCCTGAGCCGCCCTTGATAAGTGCTCTGGCCGTGGAGTCGCTGGTCATCTTCTCCCACGAGTTGTGGGCAGTGAGCACCTTCCATGTGGTGCCTACCAGCGAGTCGGCAATGACGACGCGTTCAGACCCGCCAATATAGCGGTCGCCAGCAAAGGGATTATGGTGCAGAGGATTGGCCCACACAGCACAGACAATCAGTGTCAGGAAGGCCAGTGTGATTCGTTTCATGCTTCGGTCTCCTTGGGCACGATAAGCACCCGATCGCGAATACCATCTTCCTCGGACTGCTCCGCTCGATACGGAGTGCCTTCGACGAACTCGATGGCAGCTTTCAACAGGGAATCGTGGGGACCGACTGCGGCTTTCAGCGTGTCGCCCGATAGCGTGGCGTGTCCGTAAGTATCCACCTTGCGCCGGATGTCCCGCAGGATCTGGGGTCTGTTCATTGCGCCTCTGGGATCGCTGAAACAAGGTCAGTCACGGGATCGCCTTGGATGTAATATCCCCCGGCCACATTAACCCGCTCCAACCAAGATAGAAACATCTTGGCCGAACGAGAAGGTGGCAGGGTGCCACCGTATTTCAGAGAGTCTTCCCCTGTGCCAAGCTCAAGGGTGAAGTAGCGCCCGTCCGCTGCTTCCATGCGGATCAGGGTGCCCGTGGCTTCGGCAATCAGACGATCTTCGTGTGCTGCGATCGTCTCCTCCAAGTAGGCATTCGTGGATGAGTCCTGCTTGGCGAAGCGCTCCTGCAACACTCCGCGCATTTCCTCTTGGTAGATGCTCAAGTAGGCTTCATCTAAGGTTTCGCACTTCTCGCTGCAACCAAGTGCAAATACGCCGACCAAGATCAGGCTGATTGGCTTATTCAATTGCGCACGAACTTCCACACGCCTGCAGCGATAGCAATAGCCATCGTCAGGCTTAGGATCACGGTTACAACGAATACGGTGCGAGATGGGTCGTAAGTCATTGCGACCCCCGGCTCGCGACAAGCAAAAGTGCGCGCACAGTGTCGCCAGACGTCGTCACCACATCAATCGTGTCCCACCGATGCCCGGAAACTGCAATGGCCGACCTTGAATATGCGTCCCACAACACTGGCTGCAGGTTTGCTAAGTCCAACTCCATTGGTGATTGCGCATAGGCCAAGATTGTTCCCACGCCCAGCCCCATTACTATCAATATGAGTTTTTTCACCGCCACCCCTTCACGTTTGCCGCCATGGATGTCATAATTGGTTGACTGCCCCGGTGGGCGAGGACTCCACCGGGGCAGTCGAGTGCAAGCACAGGGCGATCTGCGCTTGCACTGGGGGACGGGAAAGCATCAATACTTCTTCGGCTTCTTGTGGCTGACCTTCTTGCCTGTGGCCTTGGCTGCGGCCTTGGCCTTGGCCTGCCCCTTCTTTGTGTATGCGTAGTGCTTACCGCCAACTTTGGGCATTAGCGACTCTCCAATTGCGAGGCGAACAGGAATCCTGCTACGAAAGCTATAAAAATTGCGGCGACAAAGAAAGCGGTGACCATCAAACGGGCACGACCTTCCGGCGACGAGGAGCAGGTTCGCCGTCACCGATGCTTACCTGCAGAACCTTGCGCTTGTGGCTGACAGGTCGCTTGACGGCAGGCAGCGCATTGGTCGCCCAGCGCACCGGTTCTGCAACTGACTTGCGACTATACGGATTGTTGCGCATGGCATTTCTAATGTCGGCGTCCACGAGGAGGATGGCATCCATCAGCGCGGCCATCAGTTCGTCTGGATCGAGTCGCCGGACATCAGTCTCGGCCACGTTTTCCGTTCTGTCACAGCGCGCGGCAACTCTGACCATTTCAATGTTGTCAGCAACAGGGGTCATGCGCACCTTGAGGCCAGCAACGGCAGACCGCCATGAGCTACGCGACGCGATCGCCTCCCAGTTGGTGGCCTCGAAGAACTGCATTAACTCCCCAACGCGTAGCTCTATTTCGGTGAGGGCATACCCCTCTCCTGTTCCCAGCGCCTGCGCTTCGTCTGGATAGACAACGTCAAAGCCGTAGAGGCGTCCTCTGACCTGAGCGACCGCCTGCCGGGAGGAAGTATAGATGACGCCCGTGATGGTCTCTGCGGGTGCCATAGCAACGACGTCAGCGCGTGCCTTGAGAATCTCCAGCCGCACGTCCATGGGCCAATGGTTCTTGGTCATGCTGCTCTCCTTCGCGTCCTCACTCGCGTGTGCCTGTTCTGATCGTAGTGCTCGAACTTCGACGTGTCAGGATCGTCTTCCACCAACAGGTCATGCACTGCCCAGACCAAGGCATCCAAGCGGTCAGGATGCGTCCTCTTGGCCTCTTCGTCAATCGGGTCGAACGTGCATAGCTGATCCTCAAGATCCCCAAACGTGCCGACGTGATGGCAGCGGCCCTGCTCATACAGCGCTGCCACGGGCTCAGCGCGACGATACTTGCCACGCGACGCTCGCACCTCCTTGATGTTGAACCGGTCGTCCTTGGTGCGGATCAGGGATGACACCATGGCCCCACCATGGTTCACCTCGGCGACGATGCAGTCTGCCTTCCATACGCGGTAGAGCTTCATCAATCGCTTGGCCCAATTGTCAGGTGAGTGATAGCCTGACCCGTCAGCCAGCACATAGACGTGCCGATCTTC
>Ga0315338_1003842_pt1 | contig 12580 bp, 9 predicted proteins | sample ASW8metaG_FD_204518 | JGI IMG/M metagenome (GOLD analysis project Ga0315338, IMG submission 204518) | Ammonia-oxidizing marine archaeal communities from Monterey Bay, California, United States - ASW #8 | ecosystem: Environmental > Aquatic > Marine > Coastal | place: USA: California | collected... | reverse complement strand
TCCCGGAGGAGTTGCCCGAGATTGCGTTGATACCCAAACCGCCGTCGATCTCTTCGACAACGTTGGCGCCGCTGAAGGTGCGTAGCCCGATGATATCGTCGCCGGCACTGCCCTCAATCCGATCGTTTCCAATTCCCCCGGAAACCGTGTCGTGGCCATTGCTTGAACCAGTGAAAAGAAACCGGTCGTCCCCCAGGCCGCCGGACAGCACGTCATTGCCGCTGCCGCCGATAATGACATCGGCGGCTGATGATCCGATGATCGTATCGTTACCACCACCGCCGGTTATCGAATCTATATTGAGTATGCTCGTGGCGCTGAAATCGAAAATATTCTTCCCGGAATGGCCTTCGATAACATTCACACCTGATCCACCGTCGATTTCCTCGACCGTGTTTACACCGGTGAAGGTGCGCAAACCGATATCGTCGTCGCCCGCGCTACCCTCTATACGATCGACCCCATCGCCACCCGAAACCGTGTCGTAGTTGTTGCCTGATCCGGAATACTGGAACGTATCGTTGCCGCCATTCCCCGACAAATGATCGATGCCACCATTGCCGATGATAAGATCGTCGCCTTCGCTACCGATCAGCGTGTCCTTACCGGAACCGCCGATGAGGGTGATACCGGCCGAGGATTCAACGACATCGACTGTCACGATGGCCGAATTGGACCCGTTATTGCCGTCAATGGCGGTGTATTGGAAGCTCGCCTGGCCGAAGAATCCGGCATCCGGCGTGAACAACACATCGCCGTTGATATCCAAGGAAACAGTACCGTTTACGGCGTTCTGAACCGTGTCCAAACTCAGGGAATCGCCGTCGACATCCGTATCGTTGGATAACAAGGATGCGGCCAAAATCGTCACCGGAACATCTTCCGTCGTCGCCGCATTGTCCGCGACGGCAGTAGGGTCGTCGTTTACCGCCGCGACATTCACCGTCACCGTCGCCGTGCCGGTGCCGAGATTGCCGTCGTCGACCGTGTAGTCGAACGTCGCGACGCCATTGAAGTCCGCATCCGGCGTGAACAGTACGTCGCCGTTGACGTCCAGTACCGCCGTTCCGTTCGCCGCATTCTGCACCGACTGAATCGACAACGCACCGCCGTCGATATCGCTGTCGTTCGACAGCAGCGATGAAGCCAGGATCGTGACCGGCGTATCTTCCGTCGCCGCCTCGATATCGTCGGCCGCCACCGGGTCGTCGTTTACCGCCGCGACATTCACCGTCACCGTCGCCGTGCCGGTGCCCAGATTGCCGTCGTCGACCGTGTAATCGAACGTCGCGACGCCATTGAAGTCCGCATCCGGCGTGAACAGCACGTCGCCATTGACGTCCAGCACAGCCGTTCCGTTTGCCGCGTTCTGCACCGACTGAATCGACAACGCACCGCCGTCGATATCCGAATCATTGGCAAGGAGCGATGAAGCCAGGATCGTAACCGGCGTATCCTCCGTCGCCGCCGCGATGTCGTCAGCCGCTACCGGGTCGTCGTTTACCGCCGCGACATTCACCGTCACCGTCGCCGTGTCGGTGCCGAGATTGCCGTCTTCGACCGTGTAATCGAACGTCGCGACGCCATTGAAGTCTGCATCCGGCGTGAACAGTACGTCGCCATTGACGTCCAGCACCGCCGTCCCGTTCGCCGCGTTCTGCACCGACTGGATCGTCAACGGGTCGAGGTCCGGATCCGAGTCGTTGGAAAGAAGTGCGGAAGCGAGAATCGTGACCGGGGTATCTTCCGTCGCGGCGGCGTTGTCATCGGCCGCCGTCGGATCGCTGTTGAAATCACCAAAGAGGAAATCGTCTTCGGCCAATTCGGCTTCGAGTACGCCGTTCAATACAAGCGAATCGCCATTGGCAAAGGCAATCGTCGTATCGCTGCCGTCATCCGTGGCGAGCGAGAGCAGTTCGGCAAAATCGGTGACGTCGGACCGTACCTGCAGATCAACCTGGTCGCCCAACCCGGCGCCCGCGACGAAGCCTTGGATAACGTCATCGCCTTCGCTGGTACCGACAACGAACAGATCGTCGCCCGCGCCGCCGTCCAGCGTATCGTTGCCGCCGGCGCCCGTCAGTGTATCGTCGCCGCGGCCGCCCGATAGGAGGTTGTTCTCGGCGTTGCCGATCAGCGAATCGTCACCGTCGCCGGAATAAGCGTCTTCGATGATCGTGCCGGCCTCAATCGTCAGTGTGTTGCCGGCCAGCGTGCTGTCGGTGCCGTCATTCAGATCGATAAAGCTGCCGGTCGTTATCGCCGCCGCATTGATGACATCTGCACCCGCCGCATCGGATAGAATCTGGCGGCCGAGATCGCTGGTAAAGCCCGCGAACTCATTGGTATAGACGTAGAAATCGTCGTCGCTCAGCGCCGTGCCGAACAGGTTCAATGTCCAGCTATTCAGTATACCGATGTCATTGACGTCAAGGTCCTGGATTTCCAATGTCCAGTCGCCAGCGCCGATTTCGCCCCAGTGGTGCGTGCTCGATAGCGTGAATTTGATATCGTTTTGAGCCGACGGCGGTCGATCGACCAGAACGCTTACGGTACCGTCCGGCGATGTGAGCGTTACCCTCACATCGACAATGGCGGTGTGTGAGAGATCGAGCACGACTTCGACATGTTCGATATCGATGCCACCGCCGATAGTGATCGTATCGGTGATCGTGGTGTTGTCGAGCAGTACTAGATTCGGCGAGCTGGAATCGGAGACAAGACCTTCGTTCGCCGAAGTGCTCTGCGCCGTCCAGGTTTCAGCCAAGCGCACCGCTGCCAAGGTGTCGATCAAGCCGAAGCCAAAGTCATGACTGGTGTGCAAGCCGCCGCCGTTCCAGTTATGGGCGCCATTGAACTCCCAACCGGGATCGGTGACATCCACCTGCCGCGCCGAATAGGCGAGAATTTCCTGGACGTCGCGATAGCCAAGCAGCGGGTTCGATTCGAGGATCAGCGCTACGGCGCCAGCGGTTATCGGCGTGGCTGCCGACGTTCCACCGAAACCGAAGGTATAATCGCCGCTGGCGTACCCGTTCGCGCCGAGTTGATCGGTCGTGGTGATGCCTCGGCTGCCGCCGTTACTCGGCGCGCCAACAAGGATCGCCGCGCCCGGCGTGCTGTATGACGCTATGCTGTCCTGGTTCGTAATCGCCGCGACGGCAATCGTCTCGCGCGCGTTCTGGAAACCGTGATAATTGACGTCTTGGCCGGCTGCCCGGTCGTTGCCCGCGGCCCACAACATGACGGTACCCAAGCCGCCTCGGCCGTTCGCCGCCGCGTTCTCGATCGCCGTGCCGACATCGTTGAAATTGGAACCATCGAGATCGTCGAAGAAGAACCCGTTAAAGCCCCAACTGTTGTTCGAGACGTCCAACTCCACCGCATGACGGTTGTACACGTCAGCGTATTCGGCTTCCGTTACCGTCCCGCCAAAGATCCGCAAGGCGGTAACCGATGCGTCGAACGCGACGCCGACCGAACCGTTATCGTTGTTCTCCGCCGCGATCAGGCCGGCAACGGCCGTTCCATGCGGATCCGACGCTGTCGGGAAGGGATCAGAATCGTTCCCACCGTAATCAAATTGGCCCGAGGTGTTGTAGTTGTCGTCCAGATCATGGTGTGTGTACTGGACACCATCATCGACCACGCCAACGCGGATGCCGTTGCCCGTATAATCGTCCCAGACATCCACGACATTGATGTCGATCCCCGGAACACCGTTGAACTGTCCCGTATTGAGCAGATGCCATTGTTCGTTGTCGAACAAATCGTCCAACGGCGTAAAGGCCCGCGAGATAGTCGGTTCGGTATCGCCACCGGTATCGATTTTCCAAGTCGCCTGCGGGGCCGTATAGGTTTCCGGCCGTACCGCCGCGGCAATCTCCACATCGGAAGAACGACCCTGGTCGTCTCGATCGAACCGTTGAATTTTCCCGCGGTCCGGTCCGGCGTCGTTCGTATTCTGGCGGGCGAACGCGGACGCACCGGTTTCCCCGTCACTTTCGGCCCGCGAGACTTCTTCTAGCCGTCGCCCAGCATCCGGCAGGACTTCGCTGGATTCTGCCTGCTGTAGTTCCGGCGACAACCCTGCGCCGGAACCGGTATCGAACTGTACCTCGTTCGGCGCAATCGCATACCATTGGTTTGCATAGGTCACAGACCAGCTGAAATCAGTAAGCGGAATCGCTGACGGCGACAGGCTGTCTGTCGCATCTGCACCGCTTTTCGTCTCTAGAGCACTGGGTAGCGTCTCTTCGCGTTCGTCCATGTTTTAATGCCGGTCGTCGTCGTTGCGGATTAATCCTGCTCTACCAAATACGACCACCTACCCTGCAACCGCAGGATACCAGAAAATCTGCAGAAATTCCACAATATCCCGAGATCCCTGCCGATTGGTAAACGGGCTGCGTGATCGCATCGTTGGACCGACGCACGAATGTGCAGCAGTCTCGCCGATAATGCGCTATTTGGCACCGCGATGCGGTGATGCCGGTCACACCAGCAATACGGTTAATTATGGCGCTTACTCGGCTTTTTTGAGCCAAATCCCCGGTCGCACCAGAGTCAGCGCCACAAAAATCGCGAAACCCATGCCTGCGTAATCAAATACCGCCTGAAACGCCGACAGAAACCCAATCGAAGGCGCGGCGTTAGCGAATAGTCCGGACAGGACAGCGGCACCGGTCACGATGCCAGCACTGCGTGTCACCATGCCGAGGCTCCCGGCCACGCCGCGATCGCCGCGCGACAAGGTTCCCGTGACGATGTGCATGTAGGCGACATGAAACAGCCCGAGGCCGAAGCCATGGAGCATGAGCGACGCGATCAGGACTTGGATCGCGCTTTCCTTGTTCCAGGTTGAAACTGCGAACAAGCCACCGATAAGAAACAGCGCGCCCAAAAGCGCAACCTTTCGCGCACCGATCCGTTCGATTGCCCATCCGCCCGACGGCCCCGCCATTGCGACACCGAGCGGCGCGCAACCCAATACGATCCCCCCTAGCCAAGTCGGGTATTCCGCTGCCCTGACCAGAAAGTAGGGCACCAGCAGCATGACCGAAAATCCGACCAGATTGGCCACGAAATTCACCAGGTTCAGGATCGAGAAATCCAGGTCGCGGAAGACGCCGAGCCGGATAATCGGCTCCACGAAACGAGATTCCTGATAGACAAATCCGATGAAGCCAAGCACCGACACGGCGGCCAACGCAACGACGACGATGGTTTCCGATTGGGCACTCTGCGCTTGGTTCAGTGCGAGCAGCAGCGTGCTGAGCGCCAAGGCAAGTAAAAACGCGCCGACGAGATCAAACGGCTTGCTGATCGCGGCCTGAGCCGGGCTCGGAATCAGAAATGTCGCGCCCAACGCAATCAGCGATATCGGCACCCGGAACCAGAACACCGCCGACCATCCCCAGGCCTCGACCATCACACCACCCAGCGAAGGACCGATGACCGCGCCCAGACCGAACATGGCGGTATAGATACCAAGCGCCTTTGCGCGCTGCGCCTCCGGATAGCAGGCGGTCGCCAGCGCCGGGCTGCAGCTGATCACCAATGCCGCCCCAAGGCCCTGACAAAAGCGGAAGAACAACAGCCAGACGAAATCTGTCGCGCTGCCGCACAGCGCGAAGGCGATCACGCTGACGGCAAGCCCGATGCGGAAGATCCGCCGATGCCCGAACAAGTCGCCCAGCTTGCCGAAGACCAGCATAAGGCTCGAATAGGTCAGCACGTAGCAAATCACGACCCATTGGATGGAATTGATCGAGATCTCGAAATTGCCTGTGATATCGGGAAACGCAATATTGACCGATGAATCGAGCGGGACGATCAGGGTACCCAGCCCGACCGCGACGATCGCGACGAACGGATTGGCGATGGGCTTCGGCAAGGCACGGGGTCCGTCTGGAAAAACAACTTCGAGCTTTCACCATAGGCGCTTCGCACGGTTCAACGCGACCTTTGAGCAGATCGGGGTTTGTCGGAATCACCTTCGGTGATCCAAAACCGCACGAATCTGCTCTTCAACTATGGGAAAGAGCGGATTCACAATTTCGTTAAAAACCATGAAATGGTTTCGACCAAACTTGATCCGCTCTTGGATTTCACCTCACATCCGGCAGCGACCCCACGATGCGCCGAACCGTATCGTCGACCAGCGATATCATCGCGTCACCGTCGCCATGCAGGCGCGATGCCCTGGCAACGGCAAAAGGCGCGGACAAAGGCGATAGCGGCAGCCCGCCATCCGAACGATCGGCATTGTGGCGGCCCTTCCACAGCAACCGGTCGCGGCGCAGCATGACGATTTCGAGATCGAGATTTTTGCGTGAATAGACCAGCGCAAAATCTTCGCTCGACTGCCAGATCTTCGCTTCGACCAGGACGGGGCAACGGAGGGCGCGAGTCAAGAGGGCGCGATCGGTCTCCTGGCGAAGATCGATGGCAAGCTTGCGCACTTCGCGCCGCCGTATCCGGGGACCGACGACATTTGGCAGCTTCGTCACAAGATGACGGTAGAGGGCCGTTTCAACAGCATGGCGCAACCTGGGCGCGGCCTTGCCGACAACCGGCATGACGACCGCGCAGCCCGGCGTCGGCCGATAGAACGCTCGCCCTACATGCATCGCGACGGAACGTTCCAATAGAGGAACCGATTGGGGCTGCGCCCGGTATTCCGTGTAACGTGTCGGCCCGCACGCTGCGAGGCATAACAGAACGACGGCCGCAACAAAGCCTCGCGTGCCGGCGTCCCTGTTCATGCCCTCGACCTGTTCCGGCAGGGGCGACGCGCCGCCGGCGTCAAGTCGATCCGACCGGCGATCGGGCGCCCATCCGCCTGCATGCCTTCGACAAAGACCTGGCTCCCGCGCAAGACATAGCGTGCCCGGATGGACTTGCGTTTCGCGTAATCCGCACCGACGATCTGCTGCAGCCCCCCGAGCAGGAGCGCGTCGACGTCGCGTGGGAATATCCGTACTGCTGCGCTTTGCCGCGGCAAGCGATGTCGCTCGCGAATGCGCCGCAGTTCACCCGCTTCCGTCTGTGAGGCGCTGGCATCGTGCTGACGCATGAAACCGCTATAGGCGTCGAGATTGGGACGCCAGGAATCACCCGGCTTGCCTGTCTCAATGAACAATCGGTCTCCGCCCGCAACCACCGCGACGCGTAATCCGAAGCACTCGTTGAACACGCGGTAAAGCTGGGATTGCTTCAACCGCGAATCTGGCCAGGCGATTTCGATCGTCGGCCCAGACCCGTGCTCGAGCATCCGCAGTAAGGTGCGCCCTTCGCTCACCGCCGCTGCATCCGGCGCAACGGCCTTGGGAACGGTCTGAGATTTTTCGGGCACCGCGACGGGTTGCCGAACCGGTTGTGGTTTGACGCGCGGCTTGGGTTGCGCTGGCGACTTAAGCGGCTGCGGCGCCGGTTTCAGATAAGGCCGCAGCGGCACAGCCGCCGGCTTCGGCTCAACAGAGACGACCGGTCCGAACGGTTTTACGGCGATTTTCCTCGGCAGCGCTTTGGGAGAAGTTCTCGGCGGCGGCGGCAGGTGCACTGCGGCGATCAAGGCGGGTGACGGCAAGGCTGGCGCCTTTGTTACCACGGGCTTCGGCGGCTCGGGCTGTGGCTCGGACACCGGTTGCGGCGGCCAGAACAGCGCCAATATCACGCCGGCCGAAAGCAGGATCGACAGAACTTGTGGGAACCGCCGCATCGTCTACCGGCTCAAGCGGCGGACGTAGAACAGCTCCATCTCCTCGGCGAGGGTGAAGAGCTCGCGACGGCGCTGCTCCGGCGACATCAGCTTTTCCTCCACTGGAACACCGGCCGCTTCCGGCGCATCGAGCCCCAGTACCTCGGCCCGGCGTTTCGCCACGGCCGGCTCGAGTTTGGGGGACGGGGCGGCGGCCAGTTTCGACATCTCAGCCGTTGGCTTTGCCACGACATGTTTTTTAGGCGTGGGCGTAACCGGCTTAATCTCGGACACAGGCGCTGGTGATTTTGATATTGGCCGGTCCGGTATCACATCAGCGGCTTGCCGTACTGGCTTCGACAGCGGCGGCGAAAGCTTTTCGACGCTATCCTTCGCCAACCCGACCGTCTCATAGGCGCGGTCGGCCAATGCATGCAGATCGGCGCGGTCTGGGTTAAACAGGAATAACAGCGCGCCAATGACGGCGAGGTTGAACAGAACGAATTTCATCTCGTGTCTCCTCTCAACTTTGGGCGTCGTCGCGCCGCGCATGGGTGACCAGCAACAGCGCGCGCAACAGGGCCGATATCGGCAGACCGACGACGGTCGTCATGAACGCGAGGCTGAAATTGGCGGTAAGCGTCTTGATCACGACATGTACCGTTTCCGGCGTCAGCGTCGCTTCGGCAAGGCTGCCGATCCCAAGGCTGATGCCGAACAAGGTGTAGGTAAGCGCCAAAGTGGTCACGCCGTTGGCAGCCTGCACCCCGGCCTCAAGCCAGGTCCGCAGGGCGGCGCCCGATACCCGGCGGTCGCTCAACTTCACCCAAGCCAACACCGATGTGAAGATCAGACCGCCCAACAGCGCGATGAAGGTGAACCCGAGCACCTCCCGCGCCCAAGACGCGACGTCGACCGTGCTGGCCGCCGTCGTCCCGACCGTGATCGCCAGCACCAAAACGAGACCGCCGAGCATATAGCTCGCCGCCCGCGACCCGGCGCCGAAGGCTTGCGCGATCGCCCGCATGCTAGCGCCGCCCCAGCCTGGCGTTCATCAGGCTGTGCGTCGACACACCGATCTGATCCAGCCAATGGTCGAGCACACCGCGTTTGGACTCGGTCGAAGCATGCACGAGAAAGGTCAGATCGTAATTGTCGAATGCCTTGCGCACGCGCGGCGTGTTCTTTCCGGCAAGGCTTTTGTCGCGCAGCACCATTCTTTCGAGGTCGATCAGCCTTGTGCGCGAGATCTGCGTCTTCGACTGCCGTTCGGATGGCTGGAGCGACTGGTCGAGATAGGCGTCGAGTACGATGGCCCGTTCACGTTCCAAATTCTCAAGCGTCCCGGCATTCGCGACGGCCGCGCCGAACGCGCAGCAGATCGCGGTTAGCAATATCGGTTTCAATGTTTTCATCGGTCACACTCCCTATCGGGTTACGAAGAAATCAATTGCGGCGTTGATGCTCGCTTCCTGGGCCGGCGGCCCATCGCCCGCTTCGTCAGCGACGACGGCGTCGGACAAGGCCATCGCGTCAAGCGCGATCAGCTTGGCCATGTAACCGAGCACCGTTTCCTCTTGATCGAGCAGCGCGACATCGGCCTCGGATTCGGTGATGATCTGACGCAGATAGTCCTGCTTGCTGACCACCTTGCCGTCGATCTCCGCCCGCCGGTTCATCGGATGCGATCCGATGGCCGCGACCAAGCGCTCGATCGACGCGACATTCTTGGCGTATTCCTGCGAGTACTTGCTTTCCGTCATCGCGGCGTTGCCGAACAGCTTCATGTCGACCGCGCCGATAGAGGACTGAAAGCGTTTCTGCGCCGCCTGCTGCTTGTCGATCAGCGCGGCATGCTGCGGCGTCATCGCCGCCGCCTTGCGGCCCAGCTTGTCGAGCATCTTGCCGTACAGCCTGATCTTGGTATCGGCCTGCCTACGGCGCAGGTCCTGAGTCCGCGCGACCAATTCCAGATAGGCGCGCTTCTCGGCCAGAAACTGGTGCCGCAACTCGACCTTTAGTTCGCCTTGCGCCCCTTCGATGGCGGATTGGAGATCCTGCAGGGTTTGCGTCTTGAGGCCGGTCAATTCACGGTTATCGGCGATGGCTAACGCCAATGCGGACTTCGCAAAGTCGTGGTCGATCGCCTTTTTCAGGTAATTCGCCGGCAGCTTGATAAGCCGTTCGCTGACCACCGGGTTCCAGCTTTCGCTCTCGACCGCGGCCCAAACCGGCGCCGACAATACCAGCGCACCGGCCAAAATTACCGGGGCGACGATACGCGAGGTAGAGTGGTTTTTCATGAAATCTCTCCTGTCACTTTGGAGGGCTAGTTGCGGCGCCAGTAATCGATGCGCAGCACTTCGTCCTTCACCTCGTCATTGACGTTGAGCATCGCGAAACTGCCTTTGAGGTCGCGCTGACCCAGCAGAAGTTCCATGGTCTCGGTGAAAGACGAGCCGTCGGCGTAGTACAAATCGTTCTCCGGAAAGGCCTGCCGGAACCGGCCGAGATTCGCGCGCGCCTTGTCCATGTCGCCCGCCTTGAAATAGTTCTGGACGCTCAACGCATAGGCGCGCATGCGCTCGTCGACGGCCACGCCGCGCCCTTCGGCGCCAAGCTCCGACTCGCATTTCTCAAGCAACTGCGCACTGGCGAGGTAACGGCCGCGCGACCCGTCCGCCCGGGCCTGCTCGTCCAATGCGACCGCTTCGTCGCGGCAAGAGCGGTAGGTCCGCATGGCGGAAATCTCGCTGAAGCGCGCTTCGCGAAATCCGATCCCCTCGTAAGAGGTCGTGGCGCCGTCCGTCACGCACCCCGCCAGGCTGAATAGTGCCAGTGCAACCGCGCCAACGCGCGGGGCCAGGCGGCGTAACGTCTCATTGCTCGTCATGGTCCACGTCCTTTCCTGATTGTCTGACCGGGCTATGAAAGGGCGAGAGCTGAATTTTTGTTGCCGCAGAGAAAATGCCGTGCTCAGAGGCGAGCCATACCGAGGATCGAAAAGGTCGAAGAGCTGGAAGCCCTCGACTGCTCACCGCGCGGCTATTCGGCCGGGTTCGTGAGGGTTCATGACGATCGTACCTGGATGATTCCCGACCGGCGCGGCAACAACTGCACGGGCGCGCCGTGAAATATCGTCCGCAATTCGCGCATCTCGCTGCTATCCCTGTCTCTCGGCTCGGGAACCACCTTACGGATCAACGGTAAGGCGTCTGTTGGAACCGAAGCGGCGCTGCCGTTCTCCCTCGATGTCGGCGGCAAACCTACGACGAAGAATAGGCGCCGCAGGCTAGGGAACCGCTACGGTAAAGGGTCGACAGAATGCTATCTAAGGCGCGAGATTATGCGTCACGCGATGGACAGTCAGGCCGTCGCGGACCAGCGCGGCCGGGATGGCGCGCCAGCGGTCGACCGTGATCTCGGCCGGCAAGGGGTCGACGCCGGCGGGAGCGGCTCGGTTCAGGTCGGTTTCAGCCAGCAATAGGAATTGATAACGTAGCGGCGTCGCGCTGCGGGGCGGTGTCACGTTGAGCGACGCCTCACTCCCCTTCTCGAGCCGCTGATTGCGCACGAATATCTTGGTCTGCATGGCGGGTACGCCCTGCGCGCCGCGCGCCGCCAGCACGGTAAGATCGACCGGCGCACCTTTGTTTACGATCCTGTAGGACAGACCGCACAGTCCACGCGCCCGGCTGTCGGCGAACCGGCCGGTATTGGCGACGGACGCCTCGACGATTCTGGGCTGCACTTTGTCGAAGTGAACCGCGGCGCAGCTTTTGCCGGCCGGCGCCCGCGTTTCAATTACCGTGGTCACGAGGTCGGTCTTCGGCGGTGGTGGTTTCGCCACGGGCGGCGGCGGCTTCGCCACGGACGCGACCGGTATAATTGGTGTAGTGGAAGGGGCCGATGCGACGGGCGCGCGATCACGCTCAACCAGCCACCACGACACTGTGGCGCCAACGACCAGCAATGCAAATATCGTAAGCAAAGGCACGGCGCTGCGGCGCGGCGTGGCGGCTGCCGTGGCGATATGCGCAGGAACCGATTTTTCCGGTGCGTCGAGCCCCAGGATCCGGAAGGCTTGCGCCACCGTGGCGACGGGCGCGAGAGACACACCGCCGGCGTCCGATGCATTGTTGTCTTGCGGGATCAGGACTGTCGTCGCAACACCGCCCGCCACCAGTTCGTTCACCAGCGGTTCGGCCAGCATCAGCTTCTCGGACACCGCCTCTACGGGCAGTACATTCAAGTCGTGGTCGACTTCGCCAGTCGTGAGTACCGCAACATCGGCCCCTTCGCCGCCAAGCCGTCCGGTGTTGTTCAAAGCATGCGCCAGAAACACGCCGAACTGCCAGCTGAGCCCTTCGGAGATGCGGCCTGAAACGTCAAGCCGGTAGGCGGGGTGGCCGAAACAGCTTTCGATAACGCCCGTCGGCGACCGGACGAAGGCTTCATAGGCCGGGCTGACCGGCAATGCCACGGCCTTACCATCGAGGCAGATGACCGATTTGACGCCGGGGTCCTCCGCCGTGATGCGTTGCACCTCGACGGGACCGTCGGTCGTCAGGATGAAAACGCGGATTGCCGTCACCGCAGGAACACCTCCGCCTGACCGTCACGCAGCGCCTCGACCAGCGGCGAGTTCAAGTCCGCCAAAATCTGGATCGCACCATCGTGGGCTATCGGCAGATGATGCTTCTCGCAGGGCTGCCCGGGACGGCAAACATAAATCAGCTCGGGCGGGACGGAATCCAAGTCGGCCAGTTCGATGATGATGTAAATTTGGCTGGGTTCCGCCCGCGACGGCCGCAACGCGATACGGTACAAATCGCCGTCACGCTGCGCCACTGGCCCACTACTTGCCGCGGCGGCCCT
>Ga0315338_1003841_pt1 | contig 12581 bp, 9 predicted proteins | sample ASW8metaG_FD_204518 | JGI IMG/M metagenome (GOLD analysis project Ga0315338, IMG submission 204518) | Ammonia-oxidizing marine archaeal communities from Monterey Bay, California, United States - ASW #8 | ecosystem: Environmental > Aquatic > Marine > Coastal | place: USA: California | collected... | reverse complement strand
CTGTTTTAATTACGGAAGATAATTCTTTCAATATTATATTTTGCATAAAAGGCGAACGATCATCATTTTGACTGCAGTAAGCGAGATCAGGTGAGCCAGTTATATTAGGATTATCTAGTGCAGAGTCGACAATAATAACGATATCACCATCTACTTCCAGTAAGTCCCGAAGGATATGTTCTCTAAATAGCAAATCACCATAAGAAATTACCATATCATTATCAAAGTCATTTTGGGCACACACTAAGGACATTAGTTCATTGCCAATTTCATAGTCTTCATTGACTCGAATCTCGATTCCAGAAATATCTATTGATTCTGCTTTATAGCCCGCTACGACAATTGATTTGTTAATGCCTATTTTTTTGAATTTATTAACTGTACGGGCCAATAGCGCTTCACCACCGATTTTTATCATTGTTTTTGGTTTATCATGAGTTAAACCATGGAGTTCGCTTCCCCTAGTAGCCGCCAGTATTATGGCACACGTATCCAATTTTTTTCCAAGATACCTTTCTTGGGCCTGACTAAGTTCATCGACACCTTGTAAATTAAAAATTTTCTCAACTGTGGTAATTTTATCTTCAATATCAGCAACTGATTTTGATTCAAATATTTTTTTACTATTTTTTATCATTTCTTTTGTTGATGATCTAATCATATGATTTGCCCAAATCACTAGACTAATATTAGCTTTACGAAATGCATCAGTTGGCGTGCTATAATATTTTGTTGGAACGATAACAAGCGGCAGACGATTTCCCCATTCTTTTGCAAATGCTAGTATTTCATCAGGCCTATGTGATTTACTATGAATTAATACCGCGTCAGCACCGGCTTCGCGATAAGCTTCAGCACGACTAAGCGCTTCTTTCAAACCCCAGCCCGCAATCAGCGCCTCAACTCTTGCAACAATACAAAAATCATCATTAGCTTGACAGTCTTTACCCGCTTTTATTTTTCCGCAGAATTCATTAACGTCTGCTAAGGGTTGTTTATTACTATCAATGAAACTATTTATTTTTGGGAATTGTTTATCTTCAATACAAACACCGGCAATGTTACGTTGCTCAAGTTTTGTAACAAGCCTTCTCATATTATTAAAATTACCGTACCCGGTATCACCATCAAGTAGTATAGGTATTGTCGTTGCGTCTGACATAAACTCAAGCATGTCAACTACTTGAGTCCAGCTTGCTTCATTGCTATCACGTACTCCAAATTGCGCAGACATCGTAAATCCACTTCCCCAGATAGCTTTAAAGCCGGCGCGTTCAACGATAGCAGCAGAAATACCATTATGAGCCTCAAGAATGAATTCAAGCTCGTTAGATTTAATGATAGAGCGAAGTTCTTTACATTTGTTAGACATATTTTTTTGTAAATAAATTCTTGTTATTTATTATATCTTAGATAATTTAGGCATAATTTCTTTAGAGGCGCGTTCTATATCTTCGGGAAAATCTATTTCAATCCAGGGAATACCAGAAATATCCTCAAAACCAAATTTTTCAGGAAATTTAAGCAATGAATCACGTATTACTTCTTCATACGGCATTTCATTCTTTTTTATTGCAATATAATTATCGATTATTGAGACTAAAGATTTACCAATTGAATTATCAAATTTAAAAAACCCAACAGATTCTCCCTGAAAATCATATTTATGTTCACTCGATATTATTTTTCTAAATTCATTAACTTTTCCATTTTTATCAATGCAAACTTTAACTGGCTCATCTCCATCAATAAAATTACGATCAAGTAAGAAACAATTCTTAATTTTTGTATTAATGAGACGCTCAATTACTTTACTATCATACAAAACATCTGCATCCATTAGTATTAACTCAGGTTCGCTTAGTAGTATTTCGCGCACACAATTTAGGCTAAGCATACTTCCTTCGGTATATCGTTCATTCAGAATGTAATGTATTGGTATCATCGAACCTTCTAGGTGCTCAATTATCATCTTTGATTTAAATCCAGTAACAATAATTATTTCATCAATATTTTGTATTTGCAGTATTTCAATATGACGTTTTAATAAGGTTTTTCCATTAAATTCTAATAATGATTTAGGTTTATTATTTGAATATTTACCTAATCGGTCTCCAATTCCTGCAGCAAGAATAATTGCTTTCATAATCTTGTATTTTCTATTCCTTTTCTCTAGATTTTTTATAAATATCAATTAAATTTTGGGTAGATGAATCTGCATCAATATTTTTTTCTTTTTGAGCAATATTTTTAGAAATATCCAGAGCCATTTTTTTACCTAATTCAACGCCATATTGATCAAACGAATTAATTTCCAGTAATAATCCCTGAACGAAAACTCGGTGTTCATACATAGCAAGTAACGAACCTAATAATTCTGGTGTAAGCACATCATATAGAATTGTTGTACTTGGCTTATTGCCATCGATGTGCTGATGAGATTTTGCATTACTTTCACCTTGCATTAGGGCACGGCTTTGCGCTATACAGTTTGCTAGTAATAATTCATGATGTTTTTGATTCCCTTTATTTGAAAGGGGTGCAAGAAAATCAATCGGCGTCATGTGTTTCCCTTGATGTAATAATTGACTGATACTATGTTGTGAATTTGTACCAATTGCCCCCCATGTTATTACTCCAGTTTTATAGTCGACTATATTTCCAGATAAATCTGTCGACTTACCATTACTTTCCATAAAAAGCTGAGACAGATAGGCAGGAAGATATTTCAGTGATTCATCATAGGGAATGAATGCCTGTGTTTCGGCACCAAAAAAATTAATATACCAGTAATCAATTAGGGCGAGTGTGACAGGTATATTTTCTTCGGGGGTTTGACTAATAAAATGCTCATCCATTTTATGCGCCCCCAATAATATTTTTTCAAAATTCTTAAAACCAATAGCAAGAGCGATTGGAAGACCAATAGCAGACCACAATGAAAACCGACCTCCCACCCAGTCCCATATTTTGAAAGTATTTTCTTTTTTAATTCCAAATTTTTCTACTGCCTCTAAGTTCGAGCTTACTGCGGCAAAATGCCTGTTTATTTCATTGCAACCTGATTTCAACATCCATGATTTGAGTGTATTTGCATTAGTGATCGTTTCAATAGTATTGAAGGATTTGGAAGAGATAATAAAAAGCGTTGTCTCAGGATTAATTCTTTTTTTTAGCGATTCTATTTGCTCATAGTCAATATTAGAGATAAAAAAAGAATGAGTTTTGTTAACGCGGTATTGGTTTAGTGCCCTAACAACCATTTTTGGCCCTAAATCTGAACCACCAATACCTATATTAATAAAAGTATCTAATGGCTTATTAGTCCAGCCTGTTAATTTTTTATCATTAACTAGCGAGACAAATTCTTTTATTTTTTGAAGCTCATCTTCTATTTTTTTTATAATACCACTATCTTCTAGTCCTAGTGCTCCCCCTGGTTTCGCCCTTAGTGCAAAATGAAGCGCAGCTCGTTTTTCTGTTACATTGATTTTTTCCCCGCGAAACATCGCATCGATTGATTTTTTTATATTTAGGGTTTTAGCATATTCTAATAATAAATCTAACGTTTCATTGGTTAGAATATTTTTTGAAAAATCAATATAGAGATCAGCAAATTGACTTGTAAAATTTTTGCCTCTATCTCTATCTTGGGTGAATAAGTCACGTAAATGAAACTTACTCAGAGCCTTATGGTGTTCGCTAAGTTGTTTTCTAATTGTTTTTTTATTAATTGATGATGACATTTTTAAAAAGTTATTATTTTTTTTGAAAAATAAATTAGATGATAAGCCTTTGAACGAGATTGATTAACTGGGCCAAGGCTGATATTAAAATACTACCGCTAATTAATATCAAATATATAGTGACAGCCACTAAAATTTATTAAGTAGTATCGGTTATATAGTGCTGTAATTGCTCAATAGTAAATTCTTGTTCAGAAATAATATTTTTCACTACATCCATAATTGACAATATACCAATTACCTGACCATCCTGAACAACAGGTAAATGTCTAATATGACTATGAGACATGATAACCATGCATTCATCGAGGGATTGAGAAGGATCTGCCGTTTTGAGGCTGGATGTCATTATTTCACTAACTTTAGTTTTTGCTGAACTGCGATTTTTAAGTATTACTTTTCTGGTGTAATCTCTTTCTGAGATGATACCCGCCAATCTATCATTCTCTATGACTAATAAGGCCCCAACTTTCTTTTCGTCCATCATTTTGATTGCATCAATAACGAGCGTGCTAGGGGTTACCGAGAAAATCTCATCATTTTTACTGTTAAGTAATTGATTTACCGTTGTTGTCATTGTTATACCCCCCCATTTTCAGCTAGCCCACTAAATAATTAAGCTAACTTAATTCTGCCTACGAGTATAGAGACCTTCTCCTAGCGGTCAATATGAAGCAATTAAATATAGTGCAATCCCTTATGTTTATTTTATGGTGCCCTGAAGAGGATTCGAACCTCTGGCCTTCCCGTTAGGAGGTATTTCTATAAATTTTTCAACTAGTTAGTGGTTAGTTTAACACCCCCAATGACAGGTTTTTTATAGAGAATGGGTAAGCTATTGAATGTTATTTAGGCCTAATGTATATAGCATAGATATCCATAATGGAATGGGTTTGTTATTAAATAACTGTGTTACATGTTTATCCCAAAAAGATTTTACTTGTGGGTCGCCTATAACAGCAAGCCCTAGTACATGCGCAGAAAACAGATATTGTTTTTGATGGTTTGATAAGGTATCAGAACTATTTAAAAGAGCTTCCGAGTATTTTACAATTTCTTCTGCATTTGTATTTATGAATGATTTATACAGCGCGATCCACATTATTTGTTGTTCGGACATTTTATTATCACAATCCGGTGTAATAGCATTCAAAATGGTAACGAGTTGATTATCTTGAAGATAAGGCACTGTAATTATAATCAGTTTATAAAAGTTATTAATCCACATTTCAGGATATATATGAGCCTCACATGTTTTAGCTAATCTCATCAAAAATTCTAAATTGCCAACTCCGTAAGTTGTTAGATCATCTTTGATTACGGGTTTATTTTTAATGTAATGAACCAAATTTCTTGCAGCGGCGGTATTTAGACTGAATTGATAAGATTTATATTTACTGACTTTTTCAGAGTCTATTATATCGTGACCAGGCAGAATCATCTTGATTATGGGAAGCGGCACCCGTTTTATAGCATTAAAACTATCTCCTGTTTGGCCCATAAAACGGTCTCGTGGCGCATTTAAATCAAGAATGGGGAAGTAGTCTGAATTCGTTACTACACTATAACTGTTGATTAAAGGCAGTAATGTTTCATCATTCCCAATAAATCGGGCATGAATATCATGGATGTTGTTTAAGTTTATTGATGCGAGATCTTCCTGTATGTTTATGTGATCAAATATTTCTTCCTTAGGCAGTCCTACTGCGCCTCCATTACGAGCGATGATAAGCATGTTCGAGTTATCTGTGAAGTATATTGCGAAATTTGAGAAATGCGATGTCAGTGCTTTAAGAACAGAAAAGATCAGTGGCGGACTAATTTCATACAAATTTAGCCACTGAACCATCATTCCATCGTCTTCCAAATAGTTCGTCATTCTTTTATAAAATTCTACTGAGAATAAACTTGAGACCCCACTGACCCATGGGTTTGAGGGTTCTGAAATAATCAAATCATATTTTTTGTTGTGTGTAGAGAAAAATGTTTTTGCATCTTCAATATAAATATGACTGCGTGCATCGGAATATGCGCGTTCTACTCTAGGTCTAAAATAATTGGCACCCTCTACCATTGCAGATTCAATTTCAATAGTATCAACCCGATTAATGTATGGGGAAGATAAAAGCGTATGGGTTGTTAGGCCAGAACCCATACCAATGTTTGCAACCGTTTTTGTTTGCGGGTGAATTGAGAGTGGAATTAAACCTGCAAGTACCATCGTAATTTCATCACCGGCTTCTTTTCGTTGTAAATTATTACCCATTATGATGGAGGCCTCGGGTTTACCATTAGTTGTTATGCTTACAGGTTGGGCATCAACTAAAGGTTCTCCATCATCATTGAATAAATTTTCCTTTAGCACACTGATCGAAGCTGTTTTACCATCTTTATGAAATAGAACCTTAATATTATCCGCGTGCTTTATTATCCCATGTCGAAATACACCCCCTGCCATACGGTGTACATCAAAGTTGCTCCATAACAGAATGGAAATTATCGATGTGATGAGTAAAAGTGCAGGGACAGCCATAATTTTATACTTGAGTGTAGGCGTAAAGAAAATTATCAGGCAAATACCTAAAATAATATCCAGACTGGAACCGAGTATAATACTGTTTTTTAGCCCTAAAATTGGCAGACCTATATAGATAGTAAAACCTACACCTACAATTGCGCCAAGAGTGTTGCTAGCGTAAGTATAACCGATACTTTTTTCTCCATAGCCTCGTTTTAGCAAGATAAAAGTAAATAGAGGTAAAGTCATGCCAGCACAAAAAGTGGTTGGCAGCATCACTAGTAGCGCTAATAAATGGCTGGAAAATGTGAATAACTGGTAGCTAGATTCTGTTCTACCCAAGGCCTGCATAAAAAACCCCATGAGATCGAAAGTGAAGCTGTAAAGTGGAATGGTGGCAAGGGCAAACACCCCCATTAAGATTTGTACAACCCCTACGACCCGTATAGGTGAATTAAAATTATCAATACGTCGGTAAATCCATAGGCCGCCGAAAGCAAGACCTGTAATGAAAGCACTGAGCATCAATTCAAATGAATGCGTGCTTGCACCGAGCACCATACTCAACATACGGATCCATGCCAGCTCATAAATAAATGACGCAACACCAGTAATAAATGCAGCCACCAGAAAAAAGATGGGAAAGTTATATGGACTATCAATTATTGGTTTTAGTGCAGGCCGGGGTTTATTTTTTGCGACTCTATAGATGACAATAGCAAGTCCAATATTAACTAAGCCAGCAGTAAGAACTGTACCAGGCAGTCCTACTGACTCGATTAAATAAAAACCACTGATTAGAACACCAATAGCTGCGCCGATACTATTACAAAAATAAAGCATTGACAGAGTAGCGCCCTGTGTCCCAGGTAATAGACGGATAAGACCATTACTCATTAGAGGAAAAGTCATCCCCAAAAGAATAGACTGAGGGAGAATTAAAATTGTCCCTACGGCCCATTTATAAATATAAACAGCGGCAGGGTGTTCTAATGAAGGGATAATATAATCGAAAGATAATGAGAGAATGTATTCAAAGATCTGATGAAAGCCAATACCGAATAACCCTATTATCAGTTCAATAGCGGCATAAATTAGCAGTAAATTTGACCATCTGAATATATGTCTGGCCGTTAACCAGGCACCGATTGCCATTCCACCCATAAAAATGGCGAGTACCAAGGCTTGGGCATAGGCAGCGTGACCAAGAAATAATTTTAGGTAATGAGACCAGATGGATTCATAAATAAGCCCAGTAAATCCGGACGCAACGAAGAGGAAGAACAGTAGTATACGAGTATGATTAATTGTCATAAGTGACTAAGTAATTTTAGATATTATAATAATTGGAAATTATTATTGATAGTGTATACAAAGAACACCAAGGGTTTCTAACATGAGTAGCTATGGGTACATATTTGAAAGGATATATCTTCATAACATAATTAATTTATATGGTGCCCTGAAGAGGATTCGAACCTCTGGCCTTCCCCTTAGGAGGGGGACGCTCTATCCAGCTGAGCTACCAGGGCGCACTTATCAACTGTTCTGAGTTTATCTGATAAGATTCATGGTTTAAAGCTTGTGCAAACTACTAAATTCACCTTAAATACTTGATAAATAAAATAATTAAATAGCATCTCAATGAAATTAACTCCTATTCTCATGGCAGGCGGTGGCGGCACACGCTTATGGCCATTATCAAGAGAGCATTATCCGAAACAATTTTTACAATTGTTTGAGAATAATACGCTATTTCAAAATACACTTTTGCGCCTGGAGGGTTTAGAAGCATCAATCGAGGTTTCAACTCCAGTAATTATTTGTAATGAAGCACACCGTTTTCTTGTTGTTGATCAAGGCTTACAAATTTCAAAAAAAATTGGTGCTATTATTCTTGAACCTGAAGGCAAAAATACCGCACCTGCTTTAACTGTTGCCGCATTACATCAAAATCAGGATGGCAATGATCCTATAATTATTATGATGCCAGCAGATCATGCAATAAAAGATAATGATTTATTTCATATGGCAGTGGAAGCTGGAATTAAAATAGCTAATGATAATTATCTGGTTACTTTCGGAATTAAGCCAACACAACCAGAAACGGGTTACGGTTATATTCAAACAGCAAAAAAAATACAAACTCATAACAATCAAGATATTTTTTCAATTGGTGGATTTATAGAAAAGCCAGATATATCTTTAGCCAAAAAATATTTCGATTCCGGTAATTATTTATGGAATAGCGGGATATATATGATGAAAGCATCTGTGTGGCTAAACAAAATCAAACAGCATCAAAAATCAATTTATGATGCCTGCAGCAAGGCTTTTAAAGATGGAAAAACCGATGGGGTATTTTTTAGATTAGATGAGAAGTCATTTTGTCAAAGCCCAAATGATTCTATTGATTATGCAGTAATGGAGAAATTATCAACTAATGATAATGAAAAACTTGCTGTACTGCCTGTTGATATTGGCTGGTCTGATGTTGGTGCCTGGTCATCAGTCATGAAAATTAAAAATAAAGACACCAACAAAAATTACATAGAAGGAGATGTAATTGCTGAGGAAACGAATGATTGTTTCATTAGAAGTGAGCGCGGGCTGATTGCAACGATTGGATGTGAAGATATGATAATAATCGATAGCGATGATGCGATTTTAATTGCCAATAAAAATAAAACACAAGATATTAAAAAAATTGTAGATAAACTGAAAAAGAATAATCGAAATGAACGGATAACGCACAGAAAAAATTTTAGACCATGGGGTTATTATGATTCAATAGATGCAGGTAAAAATTTTCAGGTCAAAAGGTTAACCGTTTACCCGGGGAAGAGATTATCACTACAACTTCATCGTAAACGTTCTGAGCATTGGGTTGTTGTGAAGGGAGTAGCTACCGTAACAAAAGGCGAAGAAGAATTTTTACTGCATGAGAATGAATCCACTTATATTCCTCCCGAAACAAAACATCGTCTCGAGAATGCAGGAGATAATGTTTTGGAAATTATTGAAGTTCAATCTGGCTCATATTTAGGTGAGGATGATATCGTTAGATATGATGATGATTTTGGAAGGTAACGAGAAATATTCTTCGGAGAGGTGTCCGAGTGGTTTAAGGAGCACGCTTGGAAAGCGTGTATACGTTAATAGCGTATCGAGGGTTCGAATCCCTCTCTCTCCGCCACTATAAAATATGTCCACCATAGAAAACTTTGAACATTTGTTAAGTATCGACCAAGACTCAATTTGGCATCCCTACAGTGCGATACACTCGAGTTTACCGGTTTACCATGTTGTTTCAGCTGAAGGCGTACGTTTAAAGTTATCCGACGGTAAACAGTTGGTCGATGGTATGTCATCCTGGTGGTGTGCAATACACGGCTATAATCATCCTGAGATAAACAAGGCACTCGAACTTCAACTAAAACAAACAGCACATGTTATGTTCGGTGGGCTTACCCATACTCCTGCAATAAAACTGACAGAACAATTACTTTCTATTGTTCCAAATAAGTTTGATGCCATGTTTTATTCAGACTCGGGTTCGGTCGCTGTTGAGGTTGCAATGAAAATGGCAATTCAATACTGGCATGCAAAAGGCAACCCGGAACGCCAAAACTTTGTTTCGTTACGGTCCGGTTATCATGGCGATACATTTGGTGCGATGTCTGTTTGCGACCCGGTTACTGGTATGCATAGTTTATTTTCTAAGTCTCTTACTAAACAATTTTTTATTGAACAACCCAAATGTCGATTTGGTGAATCATGTGCTTCAGCAGATATTACAGAACTCAAACAAACTCTGGAAAAAGATTCCCAGCATATCGCAGCGTTAATTATAGAACCGATTGTACAAGGTGCGGGCGGCATGTGGTTTTATTCTGCTGATTATTTAAAGGAGGTTAATCGACTATGTAAAGAGTTCGATGCGCTTTTAATTTTTGATGAAATCGCAACTGGTTTTGGCAGAACAGGAAAACTATTTGCTTGCGAGCATGCAAAAGTTACTCCCGATATTATGTGTATTGGTAAAGCACTAACAGGAGGTTATTTATCGTTAGCGGCAACGCTTACCACAAATGATATTCATAAGGTGATTGATGACGGCGAACCCGGAGTCTTTATGCATGGACCCACATTTATGGCAAACCCATTGGCATGTAGCGCCGCTTTGGCTAGTACAAATTTATTACTCGAATCATCTTGGCAAGAAGCTATTTTACGAATTGAAAAGGGGTTAGAAAATGGATTAATGCCCTGTAAAGAGATGAACCATGTTGATGATGTTCGTGTGTTAGGAGGAATCGGAGTTGTTGAATTAAAAAATGAAGTAGATATGCAAAAAGTAATTCCAGAATTTGTTAAGAGAGGTGTTTGGATTAGGCCTTTTGGAAAATTAGTTTACTTAATGCCACCCTATATTATTAATGATGATGATCTGAGTTTATTAACAGCAGCGTTAGTTGAGGTTGTTAGCAGTATTCAATAATTAATTAGATAAAAGTTTATCAAGTACCTTTTCGTAGATATCCGATATGGTATCTAAGTCTTCGACTTTAACGCATTCATTGATTTTATGTATTGTTTCATTAACAACCCCGAGTTCAATTGTTTGCGCACCAGTTGGCGCAATGAATCGTCCATCTGAAGTGCCGCCTCCTGTTGAGTATACTGTATCAATACCAACAATTTCTTTTATTGCAGTAGTTGTTGCATCTATTAGTGATCCGGAATCCGTTAAGAAAGGGGCGCCCGATAATTTCCATTCAAGATTGCAATTCAAACTATATTTCTCCAATAAACTTTCAACTTTTTTTTCTATTTCATTTTGAGATGTTTCAGTTGAGAATCGAAAATTGAATAATACATTCAGCGCATCAGGGATAACGTTATCAGCACCAGTACCTGCGTTAATATTTGAAATCTGAAATGATGTTGGCGGAAAAGAATCGTTTCCCTGATCCCACTCAATCGATGTTAATTCATTTAGAAATTCAGCTGCCTCATGAATAGGGTTTTTTGCTTTCTCAGGGTAAGCAACATGTCCCTGAACCCCATTTACTTTTAGTATGCCATTTAAAGACCCTCGACGACCAATCCGAACGACATCAGCAAGTTGTTTATCACTTGTTGGTTCTCCTAAAACACAGTAATCGATTTTTATTTTTTTCTCGTCCAGATAATCAATCACCTTACGTGTCCCATTAATAGATGGACCTTCTTCATCGCTTGTGATTAAAAGTGCAATAGTCCCATTATGATTTGGATTTTTTTGCACATATCGTTCTACAGCTGTCACCATTGCTGCGATACCGCTTTTCATATCCGCAGCACCGCGACCATAAAGATATCCCTCTTTAATTTCTGCTTCGAATGGATCCGTATTCCATTTTTCTATGGGGCCAACAGGTACCGTATCAGTATGACCTGCAAAAACAAACAGTGGCCCCGAACTACCATGTGTTATCCATAGATTATCAACGTCATCAAAACGCAGATGTTCAGCACTAAAACCGTTCTTATTAAGTCGTTCTGCGATGAGTTTCTGGCATCCATTATCATCTGGTGTCAGTGTTTTTCTATTTATGAGTTCTGTTGTTAATTTAAGTGTATCTGACATTTGAATTAACCTTATGCAGTTTCATCTAACGATTGCGCTTTGATATTTAGCGCATGTATTTCTGTCTGCATCATATTTTCTAAAGCAGAATAAACCAAGCGATGTCTCGCCAAGGTTGCAAGCCCATTAAATTTTTCGGAAACAATATGGACTTGAAAATGTCCGGCACCACCATGACCTGAATGACCGACATGTAAATGTGAGTCATCAACGATTTCAAGTTCAGTTGGATTCAGAGTTTCTTCTAGGCATTCGCGAATCAATTCAACGCGGTTTGGTTCAGACACTAGGAAAGACCCGCTTAAATGGTTTAACGACTACTTCTTTATAAACACCTGCCGCAATATAGGGGTCTGCATCCGCCCATGCTTGTGCTTCTTCTAATGATTTAAATTCTGCCACTATGAGACTACCACTAAAACCAGCCGGCCCAGGGTCTTCACCATCAATGTTGGGATGAGGTCCTGCAATTAATAATCGTCCCTCATCCTCCAAGGCCTTGAGTCTTGCGATATGCTCAGCTCTGACACTTAATCTTTTTTCAAGACTATTTTCATTATCTTGACTTATGATTGCATAGAACATAGTTACTTTTTTTCCTCTTTAATATCTTTTATATGTTGTGACATGTACATTGCTTGGGCAATGGCAAATATAAATGTTAAACCTAAAAGACCATAGACTT
>Ga0315338_1003840_pt1 | contig 12583 bp, 12 predicted proteins | sample ASW8metaG_FD_204518 | JGI IMG/M metagenome (GOLD analysis project Ga0315338, IMG submission 204518) | Ammonia-oxidizing marine archaeal communities from Monterey Bay, California, United States - ASW #8 | ecosystem: Environmental > Aquatic > Marine > Coastal | place: USA: California | collected... | reverse complement strand
TTGCGGAGACATAAAAATGAATAAAGAAAAAAGCTTTTGGCAAATTATTTTACTTATTGGGTTTATTTATGCGGCAGTAATGGCACCTGGACAAACCGTAGTTGCACAGACTCGACAGGAGGGACCATGGTGGCCGTCCCCGCATGGTGCCCAGGATCAGGCAGGCGCGTCCAATTATGTAACTGCTGAAAAGATCCTTGCAGCATTGCAGATTCCTAAGACAGGTCAAACTTATGAACTCGGCCATATGTATGAGCCCAGCATGCCACTCTATGGGCCAAGGCCATATTTTATGCAGGTAACCCCACCCCTTCCTCCAACAAGTGGCGAAGGAGGAATTTCTAACACCGAGTATTTTTCAGGATTTATAGGTCAGATGGGAACACAGTTCGACGGCCTAGCGCATCAAGGTGGAAATATTGAAATGGAAGATGGATCCTTCCAAACTGTCTTTTACAACGGGTTCACCGTAGATGATCTTTTTAGGAAAAATCGTGGTCTGGGTGGTGTTGAGGCGTTAGGCGTTGAACAAATGAAGCCATTCATTACCCGTGGGATTTTAATTGATATAGCCGGCTATAAAGGCGTTGTCGCTCTACCTGCTGCTTATGAGATAACAGTCGAAGATTTGCGTGGTGCGCTTGCTCGACAGGAAATGAGTGAAAACGATATTGAGCAGGGTGACGCAGTATTTTTCAACTACGGTTGGTCTATAAATTGGGGGAACCCCTCAAAGTACAATGACTCTTATATTGGTGTGGGTGAAAATGAAGGCTCCCCCGGAATTTACGCAGACATAGTGCGATTACTTATCGAACGTAAGATTTCCCTTGTCGGCGCAGATAGCTGCTGTATTGAAGTTAGACCTCGCCCGGGCCTAGAAAATGTTCATCGCATGCTTTTTCTTGGAGAAGGTATTGCGATGCTAGAGAATATGGAGTTGAGGGAACTTGCTGCTGATGAAGTCTACGAATTCCTATTTATTGGAATGCCTGAACGAATTAGGGGGGCTACCGGTTCACCGATGAGGCCAATAGCAATCAGATGAGCATCAATAAATCGCGTGCAGAGCGCATACTTACCACCCATGTAGGTGGCCTGCCCCGCCCCACCCTGATTATCTGTCGGCGCTCATGGCTGACGGCAAGATCAACACGCCAGAGTGCAAAAAAAAATGGTCCTGGAGGCAGTTCAGGGCCTCATACGCCATCAGACTGATTGTGACAGTGATATAGTCGATGAAGAGGAAGAAACAAAACCTGGATTTGCTACCGATGTTTCGGGGGATTTGGAAAATGACAAGGTCCACAGTTCTAACTGTGATCATAACGCTTACCACCTACTTCGCCGGCTTGTCACAAAGCCATGCACAGCTCGCAGGACTAGAGAATGGTGAATGGCGATATTTATCTGGTGATGCTGGAAGTTCTCGCTCTGCGCCACATCTTAATCAAATAAATGCTGATAACTTCTCTGATTTGGAAGTTGCCTGGATTTGGAGGGGCGATAATTACGGGCCTGGTGTGGAATACACCATGCGAGCCACGCCTGTGTATGCAAATGGTGTGCTCTACACTGTAGCCGGGCAACGCAGGCAGGTAGTCGCAATTGATCCTGGTACTGGGGAAACACTTTGGACTTTTCGTGAACCACAAACTACTCGGTATTTACGTTCACCGAGAAGAGACTTTGGCAAGGGTATTGCCTATGCAGAGGTTGACGGAAGGGGCGTGATTTACATCACGAGCCCGTCCTTTTTTCTTTGGGCATTAGATGCAAAAACTGGGCGTCCCTTAGAAAACTGGGGTAGCCCAGTTCCATTAGATGGTTTTGCTCAGACTGGTGTCGTTGATCTAATTCCTGATCTGATCAAGGACTGGGGTCCCTGGGAGGAATGGACCGGGGGACCATATGACCCCGACTACGGCATTCCAAGACCACTTGGTGAGGTAACTGCCTCTTCACCACCGATTGTAGTTAATGGAGTTATTGTTGTTCTGGCTGGTCATGAGCCCAGTTACGACCAGACCCGCATTGAAAATGTACCGGGCGATATCATGGGTTTTGATGCACGAACCGGGGAATATCTATGGAAGTTTCATGTAATTCCAAGGGCTGGGGAGTTTGGTAACGAGACCTGGGGAAATGATTCATGGCGCTGGTCAGGAGATATTTCCCAGTGGGCACCTGCTTCTGCAGATCCAGAATTAGGACTAGTCTACGTTGTTACCAATGCTTCAACAGTTCAGTCCTTCACGGGGCATCGTCCCGGATACAATCTTTTCGGTGGCAGTGTACTTGCCTTGGATGTAGTGACTGGTGAACGGCGATGGCACTATCAAATCCATCGTAGTGAACAGTGGAACTACGATACCCCTACTGCACCAATCCTCTTGGATCTCACTATAGATGGAGAAGAAATTCCTGCTCTGGTCCAAAATACTAAACAAGGACTAATTTTTGCTTTTAATAGGGAAACTGGAGAACCAATTTGGCCAATTGAAGACCGGCCAGTCATACAGACTGAGGTACCGGGTAACTACACAGCTCCGACACAGCCCTACCCCACCCGACCCGAACCATTAGACCCAATAGTTTGGGATGGAATTACTGAAGAATTTGTTATCGACTATACCCCGGAGTTAAAAGAACGTGCTCTGGAATTACTCAGCGAATTTCAAGTAGGTGGGTTATACGTGCCTCCGCTGCCCTACCCTCACGACAATGATTTCATTAATAGCGTTGGTTGTGTGGGTGGTTTAAATATCTATCATCCTCCGGTAGCGGATCCCACCACAGGGATTATGTATGCCTCACATGTTAGGCAATGTGTGGCTCCAGGTTTTTTGGTGCCCACCAACGGCGTTGATGAAGAAAGGACGCAATTTGCAGGGGCTTCAGCAGAAAGCTGGAGAGGAAATGAAAGACATACGCCGACTACTGGCACAACTGTAGCCGCATATCATCCAGGAGGCCCAGTAGCAGCTCTTCCACATATTCAGGGTTTACCCCTCTACAAACCACTCTTTCAAAGACTAGCGGCTTATGACATGAATACAGGTAACAAACTCTGGGATATCCCTGTCGGTAACACGCCACAAGGACTGCTTAACCATCCGATGCTTCAAGGAGTAGAAATTCCTAATACTGGGGGAACTGGTCATTCCATCCAAATGGTTGTAGGCGACCTCCTTGTGCAGACCACTGAGGATTTAAGGGGTCAGGCAGAACTTGGAGAAAACGGAGACCCTCTTCTTCATGCACGTGACAAGCTAACCGGAGAAATTTTAGCCAGTATTGAAATACCAATACCTGGTGAGTACGGCATGATGACCTATATGCATGAAGGTAGACAGTTCATTCTATTGCAGGCTGGAAGCCCAAGGAGACGGCAACCGGGTGCTCTACTAGCAGTGGTACTTCCATAAAACATCATAGAAATGACAACGTATGTTCAGGAATCACAGTGAAAGCTATGAGCAGATTCGTGAGTCGGTAGAACGACTATGCGCAGATTTTCCTGGGAAATACTGGCGTCAACAAGATGAAAAGGCCAGGTACCCAACTGAGTTCGTCCAAGCCCTTATTGATACTGGTTATTTGTCAGTTTTAATTCCGGAAAAGTATGGCGGTAGCGGGCTGGACCTAAAAGCAGCTTGCATCATTCTAGAAACAATACACAAATCTGGAGGCAACGGAGCAGCCTGTCATGCACAAATGTATACCATGGGGACATTGCTCAGGCATGGCTCAGATTCACAAAAAGAGCGGTGGCTACCAGGTATTGCTAATGGCTCGCTTAGATTGCAGGCATTTGGAATAACTGAACCCAGTAGTGGAAGCGATACAACCCGTATTGCGACGACAGCGGTACGAGATGGCGAAAATTACGTTATTAATGGCCAAAAAATTTGGACTTCACGAGCTGAACACAGTGACCTGATGGTCCTGCTTGCACGAACAGAAGAAAGAGATTCTGTATCCAAACCAACAAAAGGTCTGTCGGTCTTTTTGGTCAACTTAAAAGAGGCTGCAAAGGACACAATAACCATTACACCAATAGAGACCATGATCAATCATGCGACCACAAGTGTGTTCTTCGATAACTTACGCGTACCCACAAACAGCTTAATTGGTACTGAGGGAGAAGGCTTCAAATATATCCTAGATGGCATGAATGCTGAGCGCATCTTGATTGCTGCTGAATGTATTGGCGACGCAAGGTTTTTAGTAAAAAAAGCCTCGGACTACGCTTCTCAAAGAGAAGTTTTTGGAAGACCAATTGGCCAAAACCAAGGCATCCAATTTCCCATTGCGGAGTCGCATGTGCAAACAGAAGCAGCAGCGTTAATGGTCGAGAAAGCAGCCTCAGATTTTGACTCTGGTAGACCTTGTGGAACTGAAGCTAACATGGCAAAGCTTTTGGCTTCTGAAGCCTCATGGAAGGCGGCTGATGTGTGCATGCAAACCCTGGGTGGTTTTGCCTTTGCACAAGAATATGATGTTGAACGCAAATTTCGAGAAACCCGCCTTTATAGGATTGCACCGGTATCTACAAACCTCATACTTTCTCATGTAGGCACTCATGTGCTTGGCATGCCTAAATCTTTCTGAAAGAACACAAAAATCAGTCAAACGAATGTCTAGGGAGGGATAGATTTGGAACGCCTGACCAGAAAACTTCTTCATCTTATAGATGAAAAACTAATATCAGATGAGCATCAATAAAACGCGTGCAGAGCGCATACTTACCACCCATGTAGGTAGCCTGCCTCGCCCTGATGGTCTGTCGGAGCTCATGGCTGGCGGCAAGATCAGCACGCCAGAGTGCAAAAAAATGGTCCTTGAGGCAGTTCAGGACGTCATACGCCATCAGACTGATTGTGGGATTGACATAGTCGATGACGGGGAACAATCAAAACCTGGATTTGTGGCCTATGTTTCGGAGCGTCTTTCCGGTCTTGTGTCCATCGAAGATGACGCACCGCAGCTGAACTCCCGCGAGCGCGAGTCTTTTCCTGAATTTTATGCAAATGGCCACTCTGGTACCGCCCCACCCCGTATGGCGACCACTAGCGCCATTCACTATTCCGGCCAAGCTGCGGTGAAAACTGACATTGAAAATCTAAAATTTGCTTTAAAGGACAAAGATGTTGTTGATGTCTTCATGCCGTCGGCCTCTCCGGCAAGTTTTGAACGTTACCAGGAAAACCGCTTCTACAAGACCGAGGATGAATGTCTCTATGCGCTCGCTGATGCCATGCGAGAGGAATACCTTGCCATTATCGATGCTGGTTTCATCCTTCAGATTGATGATCCGCGCCTAGCCATGCATTACATGCTGAATCCTCAAAAGAGTGTCGAAGATTGTCGTAAGTGGGCGATGGGCCGCGTTGAGGCTCTGAACCACGCTTTACGAGGTATTTCGCCAGAGCGGGTACGCCATCATACCTGTTACGGCATAAACATGGGGCCTCGGATCCATGATATTGAATTCAAAGATGTTGTAGATATTGCGTTATCGGTTAATGCTGGGTTTTACTCCTTCGAAGCAGCAAATCCACGTCACGAACATGAATGGCGGATTTGGGAGGACGTTAAATTACCTGAAGGAAAAACAATATTGCCCGGTGTGATTACACACTCTTCGGTTGTCGTCGAGCACCCTGAAATTGTTGCCGAACGGATATTACGTTTCACAAACCTAGTTGGACGTGAGAATGTAATCGCAAGTAGCGATTGCGGCTTCGCCTCTACACCACGTAGCGTACCAGAAGTTCACCATACTATCGTTTGGGAAAAATTTAGGAGCCTTTCAGAGGGCGCAAAGATTGCGACAAAGAAGCTTTGGGGCTGAGCACATTTTTAGAAGGTGGTCCTGAGACTACATTTCCATCATTACTGTTGGTACAAGCAAGATTACTGGTTCAAATGTTGTAGTAATATTTCATATTCTTCCGGCGTCACGAAACCATCATCAATATAGAGCGCGCGGTCAGGAATATACTCTAAATCAACGTCAAGATTTTCAGTGCTAAGTAATCTCTGACCATCCGGCCTGTAGCGAACACGTATGCCGCTTTCATCAAGAAAATACAGTGATTGTTGGAACTGTCCTGGGGGTGGAGCACGTAGGGGCGCCTCGGCCTCAGCAACATAGAGAAACCCATCATGCAAATGAATTGCGAGGAATAGCCGGCGATTATTCGTTTTGGTAATCTGAATTTGTAAGCCTCCAACGCGGTCTATCTGCGTGTAGGCATCATAAGTTACTTCTCCAACCTTACGATAATTCGCTGCCGTATGAGCTTCCGCGCCAAGCATCGTCGTAGGGCGCGCGCCACGATAGTCAGCGACAATAACGCTGTAGGTGCTGTTCTCCCGACTTGCCGTAAACTTGCGTGCTGGCACCCGTAGATTATCTTCAGAAGTCCATTCAATGTTGTCTGCCATGGGTTGACCAGGAAAATTAATCCCAAAGCGCCACTCAAAATTCTGATAGTCCACCCAATCCTGGGAATAGGCTGGCGTCGCCAATAGGAGAACAAGGGCTCCCCATAAGAAAGTCCTGAAACACATTGAATTTGTCCTTTTCTTTATTAAAGCTACCATCGACGGCCCATGTTCATATGAACGGCTTAGAGCTATATTACAGGGAAATCGTGCCCAGGGTATTCAGATAAAGTGGAAAACTAGGCGATGACCAGAAATCAAATCAGTAAAAGCATGATTGCTGCCTTTGCAACGATTATTCTCTTTCCTCTACCTAGCATGGCACAAGACGGAATTACCCGTACCGGCGATATTGCATTTGCCAAAGTCGACGGTAGAGAGCTTTTACTTGATCTGTACACACCCACGGGCATGACGACAGCACCGGTACTTATCTTTGCGCATGGTGGCGGCTGGGCACGTGGTACACGCGATCGTGTCCCCCATATCGGCCTAGTTCACGCAGGCTATGCCATTGCCTCAATCGATTATCGCCTTTCCGGTGAAGCAAAATTCCCAGCTCAAATTTACGATTTGAAAGCGGCAGTGCGCTATCTACGTGCAAATGCTGTTGAGCTAGGAATAGATCCCAATCGTATAGGTGCCTCAGGTTCTTCGGCGGGCGGACACCTGGCTCAGCTTCTCGGTATAACCAATGGTAGCTCGGCGCATGAAGGCAATGTCGGTGATTATGACAATGTGTCATCTGATGTGAGTGTAATTGTAAGCTATTACGGCGCATCAAATTTTATGACCATCCTTAATCAATCGACAAAGTATGGCTATGGAGTGCGCGCGCCAGCCCTAGATGCGCTCCTTGGCGGCCTTCCAGAGTCTGAACCGGAACTTGCCCATCTTGCGAGCCCAATTTTCTATGCCGATGCAAGTGATCCACCGCTTTATCTGCTACATGGAGACTTGGATCCACAAATGCCAATTAATCAGAGCCATGAGATACACGGAAAATATAAAGAGCTTGAACTGCCAGTACATTTTGAAGTCGTGCACGGCGCGCAGCACGGCGGCGAGCCATTTTACGATGACGAACGCACGGCTATGGTCCGTGCGTTCTTAGACATGCACTTTAGGAACAGCGAATAGCGTACTAGAATGACCTCTTATTGAGTATCTAGCTATTTTATGGCTATTCCAATTCACCTGCAATTGAATCAGCAGCGGTTCGCGCGCAAGCGTCATCTGCTGGCTGACCGCCAATGGCACCTGAGATTCCAACAGCTCCTACCACTTCATTGCCAGACATGATTGGCGCCCCACCGGCAAGCGGCAAAACGTTTGTCAATTGGCGCTGGCCTTGCCGTTCGGTGCCTGGTGCCGAATCATCTCGCCAAACCATTGAGGGGCGGCGGAACGTCCGCGCCGTATAGGCCTTACGAAATACTTGGTTCCAGTTATGCGGCGATGCTGTATCGGCACGGATCATCACAACCGGTTCTCCGGCGCGATCTACTACAGCAATCGTCATGCTTTGGCGGTCTGGCGCGCCACATGCTGTGTTCACAGCGTCGATCACCATCCAGGCATGGGCAACGGAGATATTTTTCTGCATCAAGGGCGCAGCATTCGCGGATAATGTAAGAAGCGCAGCAGCGCCAAATGAAACCAGAACTCCACCTTTAAAAAAAGTAGACATGGTAAACCTTCCCTTAAACGTAAGCTTGATGCTTAGTTAAATGTTTAAAATTTACTGCAATTCGTCAGCAATCGCGGCTAAACCCGCTTCTGCACACGCAGAATCAACGGGTTGGCCACCTTGGGCACCCGAAACGCCAATTCCACCCAAAGGCTGATCACCCATCATGATCGGAACTCCGCCGCCAAGCGGAATTACATCAGCCAACATACGTTGACCCATGGCATCAGAGTCACCTGCAGTACGGTCGCGCCATTCTATCGAGGTTCGGCGATAAGTACGCGCTGTATAGGCCTTACGATAGGCTAGCTCCCAATTATGTAGCGATGCGGTATCAGCTTTGATCTGCAAGACCGGTGCCCCTGCCCGATCGACAACAGCAACCGTTACTGTGATCAAATCGCCTGGCTGGTTACAATGGTCAATTGCCGCATCGACTATCTGCCTTGCCATTGCCACTGAGACATTAGGCTGCATCAGAGGCTGGGCAGCTGTGGGCAGCGTGACGAACGCAGACAGGAAAATAGAGGTTGCAGCAAGATGGTTGAATTTTAGAAACATTTAGGTCCTCCCCAATAAATTCTAGAATCTACGGCCGCTTTGCCTAACCGGCTCTTTTCGCTGTCCAGTACGATAACACGATATCCATAAATTTTGCGCACGATCTATTAATTTTTGAAAATAGTATCAAATTCAACTCTGGATATAGACCGTGCCAACCTAAGCATCATAGTTCAATACGCATGCCATCATAAGCCGGCTCTACGCCCGGAGGTAGCTCCTGACTCAATGCTTCATAGTCCAAATCATTATGGAGATTAGTCAAGATTGCCCGTTTTGGACGAACGCGCGAGATCCAGGAGAGCGCTGTTTCAACATTGGCATGGCTTGGATGTGCTTTATAACGCAACGCATCAACAATCCAACATTCAACACCCTTCAAAGTCTCTATCGCCGTATCATCTAGTTCATTTACATCCGACGAATAGGCGAGCGGACCAAAACGAAATCCTAAAGAACGAATTCGGCCATGAGTTTGAAAAAAAGGTAGAACAGGTAGATTTCCACCACTGCCGACTATATCGAAAGGCTCAAAGGGTTGAGGTATTTCATGAGCTTTAATAATTGGTGGATAATCACTACCTTCAGGCGTCTCAAAGCAATATCCAAATTGATGACGAAGTCGTTGCAGAGTGTCTGTATCAGCATACATATCGATACGCGTACGCGTAAGAAGAGCCAACGGACGAAGATCATCAATCCCATTTGTTTGGTCCGCATGCGGGTGTGTCATTAAGACGCCGTCGAGATGAGTTACATGCGCAGACAGAAGTTGTTGCCGTAGGTCTGGAGAAGTATCAACCAGAACTGTTGTTTCACCTAACTGGACAAGAAGTGAGCAACGAGTTCGTATATTTTTAGAATTTTTAGGATCACACACGCCCCACGCACCTGCCCCATCCGGCCCACCAACCCGGGGCACTCCTCCAGAGGAGCCACAACCCAATATGATTGCTGAAGGTCGCATTAGTTTTTTGCTTTTGGAAACAGGTGGAAAAAGTTATCAGTTGTTACAGAAGCCAATTCGTCTATCTCTACTCCCTTTAGTTGCGCTAGCATCGCTGCGGTATGTACCACAAATGATGGCTCATTTCGTTTACCTCGATGTGGCTGTGGCGCTAAATAGGGAGCGTCAGTTTCAACTAGTAATCGATCTAAAGGAACCTTTTCAATAACTGCACGCAAGGCTTCTGCTTTCTTAAACGTCGCAATGCCCGATACGGAAATATAGAATCCTAAATCAAGTGCGGCGGTCGCGAGCCTATCGGTGCCTGTAAAACAATGAATGACTCCAGTGAAGCTTCCTTGCTTCATCTCCTCAGAAAGAATTTGAATAGTGTCGTCTTCTGCTTCTCGGGTGTGGACAATCATAGGTAAAGTAGCCTCCCGGGCTGCAGCGATGTGAACCCGAAAATCAGATATCTGCTCGTCTCGTGGGCTATTATTGTAATAAAAATCAAGCCCAGTTTCACCGAAGGCGACAACTTTGGGGTGATTACTTTTCTTAATTAGAATCTCTGGTGTATTTAGAACTTCCTTCGCTGCGTTATGCGGATGCACACCAATAGAGCAATGAATATCCTCAGAAAGCTCAGCGATCGAGAGAACTCGAGGAAAGTCTTCAAGCTGAGTTGATATCGTCAGAAAGTGACCAACCCCCGCTGCACGCGCGCGTTGCAGAACAGCATCCAGTTCAGGTGCAAATTCAGGAAAATCTAAATGGCAATGGCTGTCTACAAGCATGTGCGCACCCAGTCCAAAGGAAAGCAAAAATTCAAGTTCATGCCAGCGTTAAACGGTGCTGTTGTGTCGGCGGTTGTTATCGACAATACGCGCAGAATTGATCACAGTTTGACGCGGTTCCATATGCACCCCCATAGCACGAGAAAATAGCTGATTGACACGCTCCCAGGCCTCAACCCAACCTCGATAGTCCTCTTCCGCAATAAATGAGCTATTTCGTACATGGCGAGCAATTGCGTTGGAAAGGTGTTGACCAAAGTCTGTGGGACCATCAGGTAATTTCGCAATTTGGTCAGCGAGTGCAAATAAGGCAGGAAAGTCTGGCGCGCCAGAATTAATTAAATTGTTTGCATTTTCAGCAAGCTTTAGGCCTTCACCTTCAACAAGTTTAAGGGCTAGACCGGGGGAACCCTCGGATAATTCAATTACTAAGTCGAGTATCTTTGAATCAATGTCTGGTAATATCCTGGTAAGCGCATTACTCATTTCTAGTTTTTTCAGCGGGCGCAGGTGAAGCTGCTGACAGCGTGAGCGTATCGTTGGAAGCAAGCGAGCTGGCGCACTGGCAACAAGTATGAGTGTTGCTCTCATTGGGGGTTCTTCGAGTCTTTTTAGAAGCGCATTCGCTGCACTGTCGTTCATATAATCAGCACCATCAACAATCGCAACACGCCAGCCACCCGCGCCGGATGTAAGTCCAAAAAAACTATCAATCCGTCTTATTACGTCAACAGTAAGCGTAGTTAGTGTTTTCCCTTTTGAATCAATCCCTCGTGTCAGCACCAAAAGGCCTGGATGAGACTCAGACTCAATTTGACGGCTTACAGGTTGATCTGAAGCGACGCTTAGATCTTCAGCGCCCCCATCGTTTGCACCATGCATCAACAAATAACGGGCAATTCGATAAGCAAATGTAGCTTTTCCAACCCCTGGAGGGCCAGATACTAACCAGCCCCCTGGTGGTCCACCGGTCCGTATAACGCTAGCAGCTAACGAAAGCGTTTCCTGGTGACCGAAAAGCTCATAGGTGTACCGTGGATGTTTCTCTTCTTTTTCTTTAGGGCTGTCAGTCTTCTGGCTCATGGTCTTAAACGTTCATCAACAATTTTCCATATGTCGCGCGCCACGCGTTCTGCGGAAGAACCTCCATCAACCAAGACGCATTTGTTACCTAGAGTTTTACTGTACTCACGAAATGCGTTTCTAAGGGTATCATGAAATTTTTTATCAAACTGCTCAAAACGTGTCTCAACATTATCCGATCTTCTTGCAACTCGGGCCAGACCAATTTCAGAGGTAACATCAAGAATTATTGTTAAGTCAGGGGAGATCATGCCTGGGATCGAGTTTTGTAAAGTGTTTACTGTTTCTACCCCTACACCACGTGCTATGCCTTGATAGACAAGAGTAGAAGCCGAAAAACGATCGCACACGACCCATTTGCCGCTCGCTAATGATCCCTCGATAAGACGTGCAATATGATCTGATCGCGCTGCTAGGAAAAGCAAGGTCTCAGTTAGCGGCATCCACCGTTCAGGTTCACCCTCAACCAAAAGCTTTCGTATTTCCTCAGCACCAGGTGAACCGCCTGGCTCACGAGTTACAACCACATCAATTCCGCGGCCTTCTAAGGCTTCCTGTAAATAACGTACTTGCGTAGACTTACCCGCCCCCTCTCCACCTTCAAATGTAAGAAATTTTCCTCGCACAGACACAGACTACTGCCAGAAGCCGCTGGCTAGCGCGCTCAGGCCCAAATACATATTTTTAAAGAAGCCTGCTGATGGCACATCTTGGCTTGCTATGAGAGCTACACTGACATCAGGTTTGCTCGGTGCAGATATAGTCATAATACCAATTTCCTGCCCCGCCTGAATTGGTGCACCCAAAGGCCCGTTATAGCTTACAATAACTTGCATTTGTGCTCGCAAATCTGGTGAGAGAATTGTCTGAACAGGTTCAAGAACAACTGCAGGGACTACGTCTTGAGAGCCACCCCAAACTTTTAGCTCAGCCACCACTTCGTTAGCTGCAAATAATCTGTATCTACTGAACTCACGAAATCCCACGTCTAGTAACCGTCCAGATTCAGTGTTTCGTTCAGCTTCAGTGCTGAGACCATTGACGGCCGATATA
>Ga0315338_1003839_pt1 | contig 12583 bp, 10 predicted proteins | sample ASW8metaG_FD_204518 | JGI IMG/M metagenome (GOLD analysis project Ga0315338, IMG submission 204518) | Ammonia-oxidizing marine archaeal communities from Monterey Bay, California, United States - ASW #8 | ecosystem: Environmental > Aquatic > Marine > Coastal | place: USA: California | collected... | reverse complement strand
TCTCTGCTGCAATTTGCTGTCCATGCTTGCTCATCTCACCAGATAAATATCCTGTATTGCGGTCGTCCGGGGAGTCGAGATGTGGAAACGGATCGAACTTGAGCGCTGTATGCCCTGAATCGACAATCGCTTTAACCTCTTCAGCGACTCGTTCCCGCCAATTTTCTCCGTACCAGCCTGACTGATCTGGGTGGGTATAAAGGGGGATACTTTCACGTACTTTACCTCCGAGGAGTTCATACACGGGCTGTCCCATTACTTTTCCTCTAATATCCCAAAGGGCGATATCTATACCACTCACCACGTGTGATGTAGCTCCCCTTGTACCCATGTAAGTAAAAGACCTGAATGTTTTATTCCAGAGACGTTCTATGTCGAGGGGATTTTCACCAATTAATAACTCGTTCAGTCGTTTGATTATGTCGGCTACCGCACGATTGGCCATGTTAGAAGTTGTAGTTATTTCACCCCATCCAACTATTTCCTCATCAGTCGAAACTCTGAGAAAGAAATATTCACCCCATGGGCTGCTGTCTGAAGCCACAAGCCATGGCTCTATATTGGTGATTTTCACTTACGTCTCCCTGTACGGTTGTTGTTGATGACATATTAACCGCTACTCTCCCAACTCGTTCACGATAGGGCCTAATGGCATGATCATTTAATAACCAGCGGGGAACACAGCACGACCTGCAAATAGACAAGAATTCATTAGGTGGTGGGCCCGGAGGGACTTGAACCCCCGACCAATCGATTATGAGTCGATTTTATGAGTTTAGGGGGGATGAAAACAGTACGAACTGGACTACATCCACTCCACTACAAAATCACCAACTAATCGAGTGCTGTATCAATACTCCAATTAGTACGTGGAGACTAACACGTAGTACTACTAATTAATAGTCCTTTTGGCGCCTTCCAGGGGCTACCCATAGGGGTTTAGGCGCGCCATGTATTTACATCCGGGGAGGGGGACCCATCAATCTGTGTTGATGACATTTCAAAATTTGATATTGAACCACAAAGTGTAAATGTGAGTTGACCTGCAGATAGACAAGGGTTCAACTAATCAATAGAGTCTAGGTTATTTCCAGAGACAACCCGTGCGGGTTCGTCGGGCGTTCTCTTGGAGGCTTGTCAGATAGTCACGGTGTTGACCATCACGAGTCCATGCAACGGCGAATCCGCCCGAAATCAGCTGAGCATCAATGCTGTCGCCTGAGGAATCATAAACATAAGCAAGGCGCCTACCGTAACTATCGGTACGACGTGGCCCGGTTTCAAGTCGTACTTTGCTGCCAGCAACCATGCGGGTGAAATCACTGGCCTCCTGGAAACAGGACTTGCCTCTTTCAGGAGTATCCACGCCAAAGAAACGTACTCTGCCAACGCTAGTATCGAGTGTGTCTCCGTCAATTACCTTGATTACATCCACCAACTGACAATCAATGCACACCAGGCTGTGTGTAGAGGATGAAGTCGGATCAGAGCCAATTAGGTTAGGCGCTTTCGATTCAACCTTAGCTTCACAACTAACCGCTAATATCACGATAAAAACAGCAGCTATGAGTAAGGCCATTCTGCCATGCATAGGCTTCTCCTATGTGAGTCAGTATGCCACAAGTGGTGAATGTGCTGAGTTTAGTTGGTTAAAACTGTATCGCACCCGGTTAAACTGACCATACCCCTACTTGGTAGCCCCGTGTCTCTTGGTGTTTGGGCACCAATTTCATAATAGTAACGAAAGCCTGCTTCAGCTATGGTCGGCCTTCCGAACCAATCTTCCGAAATCCCATGACTGTGTTGCCAATGCGTTGCTTCGCTCCTATCCGCATAGGTATGCGTATGCATATCCTCCTGTAACAACTTAACCAGTCCTTCTATACAGTTCCTGAACTCAGGCGAACCCAACTGTTCATTGGTGAAACCGCCTATTGTGACTGACTTGCCATTTTGGACTTCTTTCTCAACCTCAACGTCGCCACACCCAATTACCAGCATTGTGACTATAGCTAAGGTGTGCAACAGGAACGTTCTAGTAAGCATAGGACTCCTCCAACTGTTGCGGAGAGTATCCCACATAAGTATGACCGTGAATAACCTGCAGGTAGACAAGGTGTGGTCCGATTCAAATAACCACACATGACCACACATTATTTGTACTTATGTAATTGGAATTTGGCGATCACGCAGATAGATCAAGACAAGGGCACATAATTGGCCCATCTCAAGTCATCAACCTATGGTGTATCAAAAATATACATTCACTAATAACTATCTATTAGCATTTGTAGAAAATCGCTTACCATCCCACTTAGCGTTAGCTAGGTGTGCAATCTCTTCTTTGTTTCTACGTATGAACTGGTTGGCTGTAGCTTCAGACTTATCAGGTTCCACACCCACTTTTGCCAAATCTGCCACCCTGCACGACTCCCTTGTTCCTAGCAGGTCGCGTAATGCGTTTGCATAGTCACTAGAACGGCCCAATATCTCATCAACTTCAATCCCATCGATCGGATCGGATGTGTAGATGAATATTTGCTTGAGTTCACCGGGTTGCACATTGTTAGGCCGAGCCCGATGGACCGCTTGATACATTTCCGCCCATGTCTTCTGCCGGAAGTAATCCTCAACTCTCGGATCTCCAACATACCTTCCTGTTGAGACTTTTATCGAGCGGCCATCACGGGTATTTACCCGAACTTCCACTTTTTGATAATCAAAAATCAGCTCATCCTCATCAAAGAAAAACGCCTGTACCTCTCGTTTGAATGCGATCGGATTAGGTATGTGAGTGCCGAACACAACGAGCGCATCCACTTGTTGGAGGTCATTGATTCCTCTCGCTGCGTTGTAATGCACTGGAGGCGGTACTTGGTAACCTTCTGCCCTGATTAACTCGGCCAGTTGTTCCTCGATACCCATAAAGGTCACAACTCCGATTCTCGCACCTTTGGGAACATGTGATGCCAAATCGTGTTTCAGGCGTTCGAATAGATCGAGTTTGTATTTCTTATCGCCGACTTGATTCGTACCCACACCTGACCTAGTCACCCGCTTGTCAACGTATTGAAAAACTTTGACGTTCTCAGGTTGGGCAAGTTTCAAGTTCCGCGGTTTCTTATAGTTATTTCCAGACAAAGCCTTCTCAAATAATGGCAGGGAGCTTGTCGCATCAAGCACTGGGGTAGGCCGCATGTCCTTCACTGGCCTTCTCCAGCAAATCGTTATGAATTCGTCTTCTTTTGGATCTAGATGTATCCGAGGATTAAACGACGCGCCAGACTTAATCCATTCAACTTCCTGAAGCAAGATAGGGGCCAGCAACGGAGCAAAGTTGGTTGGCAAGTCAAATGCGGATCCACTTACCCATGGCGACATGACCGGATCTCTTGAAAAATCATTTAATGATTCAAGCAACTGCCGCTGGTCAACACCCTTTGATTCGATAGCCTGCATGAATTGACTTATCAATATCTGCCCGGATATTCCCTTCTCTGGATCGGAGCGAGAGTCAAATGCAATCTTTAGAAGCTGACACATCATCCGAACCGACTCATCGGGATGATCAAGCAACGTACGATCAAACTCCGAACGTTTTACGCACATGCTCGCTACAAAGGGGTCGAGCATTAACTCATCAATGATTCTGATATGGAACTCTTCTACTTCCGGTCGCATGGGCTTCAAAGAACGTTCCTGATACCGATATGTGAGAGCTCTCTGATCATTCCCAAAAAGATATTGGATAGGGGCTAATGTAGGTCTCGAAGTATCAAACTGTTCCTGCCACTTACACGAACCGGGATGCGGCTCGTCGATCCAGTAACCTTTACTACTCAGGTAATCATTTTCTTTTGCTGCCGCACAAATCTCGGTGTGACCCTCCCAGTGATTCCAATGCTCTCGCCCAGGAACATTGGATGCTGACTTATGATTTGGAATCAGATAAATAGTGGACAGACCAGCCTCGGCAAACGATTCATTAACAAACCTGGTGGCCTCCGTGGTCTTACCTACACCTGGCGGGACATTAATGATTGGGGACTCTGCTAAGCCGTGCATCCGAAGAACTTGTAGTCCCTGAAGAGGCATGCTCCGATGTGTATAGACATCTCTGGTTGCCCCAAAGATCGTATCCAGTGTTTCTCTGAGTTCTAATCGGGCCTGCTCCATATCGGTATGCATGTGGATAAATCCGCTTTCTGGGCAATAGGAGACCCATCTCTTAGTGACGACAGCGTTAATCGTCCAATCAGTGATTAATGTGATTTGCGTCCGTCAACAAGGAGGCGTTCCCCCCTAGCGGACCTAACTGATGAAACGTTTCGGGAAGGATTCCCGTGCATCATTCGAGTGCATTTGAAGATTTACTCGATTGTATCGAGTATTTTACATTACAATAAGCGTTAATGTCAAGGAAATTTCAACTAATTCGTATGTTTGAATCTTGTCAGCCTAACGGTTTGTCTAGGATCTGACTCTAGCTCGTCTTCGGCACTGAGAAGTTTGAAAAAGCTCAGCCTTCAATCCCGTGTTCCGATAGCGTCTGTTCCAATATTTGGGAGTTGGCTGCGATGATTTGTTGTAGATCCTCAGGTGACATGAGGATCATATATTTGCCCAAATTGATGTTGGTTAATGCAAGTTTTAGACATGTTAGCCCGACCATTATTGATTGAGCCTCGCCCGCCTTATTCCGTGCTTCATTGACACTTATCTCATCCGGCGCCGACTTAATCGTCTGCTGGTAAACGTGGCTGCCGAAACCCACAATAGCAGCATAAATTGCTTCAAAGTCTGAGTGAGACACTGGTTCTATACCAGCCTCTTCTAAAACAGATTCGAGTTCACTCCTCAGGTCAAATTCTTCAAAATTGAATTCACCTTGCGTGCCGTTTTCATCGTTACTCATTGATCCACTCGACGGCGTCTAAATGCAGCCTCAGTACGCTTTTTGTTAAGCAAAATCAGGAGCTCACGCCACCTCTGGTAGTAGTAGTAAGCCCTGACACTGGACTCAGGTGCATTCGGAACGTTCTGGTACATGTTCGATTTAGGATTTTGGGATTTGCTTTTCAAGATGCCGCACTCCCGTAATCCGAAAGATGATCCCAATCCCATTTATTTTCAGCACCGTTAAAAGCACACCACTTGCATGTATTACTGGGTTTGCCACGTTGCGGGTTAGTGAGAACGTCATACACGTCTCTGCACAGATCATCGAAACGGTGTCGGTCATATTCGAGGGGATACCAGGTTTGAGTGCCACCGAGATATGCCCCTTTTGTTCCCGAATCAGATCCTGAAGCAAAATCGTAATAATCCGGCGTGTAAACGACCAACCCGATGTCGCTAACATGTCGAGCTTTGCTTAAGTCCCATGGGGTGACTGAATGAAAATCATCTTGATACGCTGGATAACCCATGATCAGAGAGGCCTCATCGGACGTCCCATACAGTGATTCATGCTTATCTCGAAGAGGATGTTCCAGACAATAGGCATAGGCTGAAAGCTGGGCAACGTAAATGTCCCATTCATCTTTTGAGCGGCCGGCTGTCTTAAAGTCAAGAACCCCCGTGTTGCCATCGTCAAAATTAGCTAACGTGTCTGGGTAACCACCTAGAATCAGAGCTATATCTGGATTTGTTGGGTCGACCCATATTGACTCGACCTTGCCTCCTGGCGCCAAGACACCTTTGGGTAATTGAGGACTGATCTCACTGGTTGGCATGCCTTCTGTTCGACTTTTCATCGCCCCATCTATTCCCATAAAAACTCCTGGCAATGATATTGAGGGGCGATATATTTTTTTCACGATTTGAGCCTTGAAACAGGATTCGCATTCTCTGTATAGATAATTGAGAGAAGACGGCGAGACTCGGTAATGACGTGACATCATTTCTTCTAGATTAACTGGCAATTTATTGCTCCCTTTCATACTCAAAGATTTCACCCAGATAATTACTGAGTAAGCCCAACGCGTATTGGTCAACCAACGTATTAACAGTCGAAACAGCTGTAGCGCTGTTGGGGATTTTGATCAAAACGTTCATATAGATGCTCCCAGTTTCCACTTCTTTAAAACCCTTAACTCCAACGTTGAAAATGGGAAACTCTTGCCTTAAGAGTCTTTTCATTTTTTGGGTGATAGCGCGGGTTGTTTTTATGTTGAATTGTTGTCGTTCCACGTATGCTCCTTGCCCTTGGATACCGAATTTACGCTGTGGCAGAATTATCTTCCTGGTTCCTACCTCGTGAATTATTAATTTACACCTATCGCACAGTAGTGTCAAAAAATTTGGCATACTGGAAGGAAGCTTAATTTGATCATAGGTAGGAAGGTTCTATAGGAAGTCCATCCGAAGCTGGTATACTGTTCGGTAGGAAGCTTCTATAGGAAGGAATATGGAAGTTATTAACCCGCTTCTGTAAACCAACATTCTGTGGTTTGAAAATTAAAGATGGGCAACCATTAATAACTGACTCTAAATTAGGAGATGATTATGGTCGAACACGTTGGCAGGAAAGATGCAAACAATGAAATAGGCAATACAGTTGAGGGGTCTGTATCCGAGGAAAACTATGGCAATGTTGAATTACAGGAAGAATCTGACATATCGTTCGACTTGGACAGATATCCATATGATGAAACAGTTGGTTTAACCACAAACCAAATAAAAGAGATAGCGCAAGAACTTGCTCGCACCGGTATAGGTGGTGAAGCTGCTCGATCCACCAAAATACGGAATAGATTGCAGGAAAAATACCCTAAGGAAACCATTCCTAGTGCAAGATCGATCAGTGATTACATAAAAGGCGTACAGTTTGAAGGCAAGGAGCAACCGTTCAACTTCGATGATTTGGAGGGAAGTTTCACATCATCCCTATCGTACATCGTACGACTGAGTCTCATAAAAAGCGTGATTTATAAAGGGGCGATCACTCAGCAAGAGGCTATCCAAGCTAAGAGAGTGCACCTGGAGTTTGCCGATCCGTTGGGAAAAAAGGTTGATCTGATAGCGCAATATGCTCTCGTACGCGAGCTGGCTGAGCGCACGGCCAAAAAAGCCAACAGGTCCGATATAGAACACCTCTTTGCTTTTGCCCCCTGGCTTGACGATCGCAATTCGGATCTATATCGGGTGGCTTTAGAAGCCAAAGCGGTGACGCCACCAATGCTGAGAGCTATTACTCCGCTTGTTCCTGAACTGCCTGACGGGGAAATAACTTTAAAAAGTCTTTTTATAGGCGCTTATGCCCAATTAAATTTGCCGTTCTTCATCGGTTATGCACGCAATCCTTCCGATTCCTCCAAGCAACAATTCACGTATCGGTGGCGCGATTGCGATACTAAAAAACGATTTGACGTTCCCAGCGTTAAGGCAAAGGACTGGAAACACCATTGTGATTGGCGTAAAGAGCTTGATGCAAGATTAAAGGGCACCCCTGCGACAACCGTAGATACCGCTCTCAAGTTAAGGGTTAAATAAAACCAGAACAGAAATAGACAAGAATTGCCATTCACCTTTTAGATAAAACTCCAAAGCTGTTTTTACGGAAACAGCCCCGAGTGAAAAACACCCAGGGCTGAAACCGAGTGGCAGGGGTAAAAAGGAGTTACCAATGCCAACTAACATGACTCCTAAACCAATATAAGGTCGCCTTAAACCGCTGCGTATACTCGCTGCGTCACTAAGCCAATCTTACTTGATTACGATCCCTATCTCCGGGATCACAGCTTGTCGTGTATCAATAGCTCTGACTGAGATCGATTAGTGGTAGATACCGAGGCAAATCTTCTCAGGAACTTCGGGTAATTACACAACGCACAATACTCTTGTTTCTACTATGCCGCTAAACCTCCCAGTTCCCGCACAACATCTTCCTTTGAAAGGTTCATGAGCCCTGCCAGGAGATTACGCTTCTTCCGCAGTTCTTGTATTGAGCCTCGTTGAGTTGGTTCACCATTCATTGCTAGCTCGTTTGCGGCCATGTGAATGTCTGAGTGCTCCAACCCTATTTTATAAGCCAGCCTGTTAACCAATTTGTTAGTTTCTTTCCTCAATTTTTCATTTTCCTCAATGAGGTTTGTTGTTGCGGGCCGTTGGTTTACTATCTCAATTACACGCGGATCTACGTCCCGAATTGCTCTCTCAAACAGCCACACCGGCATATGGGCCTGATCTGCTGCCACCTCCAGTACCTGCATCTCCTCTGGCGGATAAACAGTCCCATTGGTTATCACGGGACCCTGCTCAGATTGAGAACTGACAACCGAAAATTCACCCATCACTTGGTTCTGATTGTTACCCAATGAGGTAGAGATGTTGGCGTTTGACTGTTCCCTTAATACCTCGCTGATGTCATCTTCGATAGATTTGGCATAACTGAGCAGACGCCGATCTTCGGGTATGTAGAAGTAAGAACAAGGATCATGCGTGACATCTACTTTGATGGAATTTCTAAGTACTCGGCCAATAGCCTGATAAAAGAATAGGGTCGTCACAGTAGTTGTGGCGAAAACGCCAACTCTCAGTCTGGGTATATCCACTCCTTCGCTAACCATTTTGACTGAGACAATCCATGGTTCTGTAAAATTTCCTCCGAATTTCTCGATCCGCTTGGAAGCTTCAGGATCATCGGATATAGCTACTACTGGAGGGTCTCCCGTTATTTGCTCCAAAAGTTCGGCTATTTCCCGCGCATGTTTTTGATCTCTAGCAAAGACAATACCGGCTGCATCAGGCTGTTGCGTACGCAAGTTTCGCAGCTCTGTGTCAGCTTCTGTTAGCACATCTCGCAACCAATCTCCCTCAGCGGAAATAGCGGTATGAAGTCGACGCTGCGTGTCTACTTCATTGAGCATATGGTTGAAGTCAGCACTTATCTGTGAGGTTCCTACCTCCCATGTCATACGCCCGCCTTTCGTATTGAAAACTACTTGTCTAACGACATCATCACGAAAAGCCTCCTTGTAGTTATAGGAGTAATCGGGCTTCGCAACTTGCTTCCCTTCGCTGTTATATTCGTACGATATAAAGGGGATGGGCCACCCGTCGGTCCTGAAAGGTGTCCCGGTCAGAGCTAACCTAAATTTCGCTATGCCAAAAGCTTTGTTTAGTGCACCACCCCATGAACGATGCTCGCCTGCATGGTGTATCTCATCCAGTATTACCAACGTGTCCTCTTTACCCGTGTGGATTCGATAAAGATCCGGCTTGATAGCAACTTGCGCGTATGTCAGTACCATGCCCTTTAGTTCTTTTCGCTCACCCTTGGATGCGGTGTAGTGACTAGCATCAAATTTGTAATCCAAATGTATGCCATGTTTACTGGCATTCTTACCCCACTGCGTCCGGAGGTGGTCGGTCGGGACAAGGACAACGACCCGTTCTATTTGTCCTGCATCCAGCAAATCTTTCGCAATCGTCAAACCAGCCGTCGTTTTACCGGCTCCAGGTGTCGCCTGGATCAGAAAATCTTCAGCTCCACTTTCGTGGAACTTTGAAGCTGCCGCTTTTTGCCATTCCCTCAAAGGAATATGCGAGGTGTCGATGGAGATTTTGTGATTATCTTTCATAACTTTATTGCCTTTCTGTCTATTACAGTCACGGCACAGTGCCTGACCGTTTAAAACGTCTGTTGAACCGTCTTTTGAATAAGGGATCACATGGTCTGCTTCGTAGTCATCTGTCAACTCTTTACCGCAACTTTCACAGATCCCGTCAGCAGCTTCGTATATCGCCTGTTTTTGGCTTTTTGAAAACTGTCTCATCTCATGAGTTTTCTTAGACATAATTACCTCAAAATTTCTGTATAAATCTATCTGATATCCTTAAGTAAATAACTATAAAAATCCACTTGTCAAATGGACTATTACGTACAAAAGTCCACATGGAGTCCATATTATGGATAATCCGGATAAACAGAATGACCAATTAGCTAATAGCCTCATTCATGCACTGCAAAAAATTTCGAATAAGAACAGTGAGCAACCGCATGAAAACTTGTCGCTGCAGGAAAAGCAGATTCAGTGTCTGAATCGAAAGGAAAGTGGTTGGAAAAGAAGTGCCTTGATGGCCGCATACCACATAAAAAAGTCGACCTATCACAACTGGATTAATGAAGCCAAAAAACACCGGGCGAGCGGAGGAGAAGTTAAATCGATCGATCCGTTGTGGTCCTGGCGTTATTCAAAAGTACAAAAAGACCCCCCTGAGAAAACAGCCTGGGTTCTGGACTACCTACGTGTAATGGGCCTTGAATCTGCGACCACCAAACAAATGGAAAATGCCTGGCAAATATCCAAAGTACTCAATGTGACGACAGGTCACCCTTTTACTTACGCTGAAATAAGCGTTTTTGTTCGGTACATGGATATGGCAGGGATGGATACAACAAAATCTGAGCGATATCTAAAACCCATTATCAATTATTTGATAGACCGGTTCTTGATCGTTCAGCCGTGGTCTGGCCTTGATTACGGAGATGACCTGGAGCGAGAGATCATCTATATCGTCGAAGATCTCTTGATTGCCGAGTGCTTTGAGATAGGTCGGATCACCCACAGTGAGGAAAACAACAAAAAACTACGCAGAGTGACCCGAATCTTGATGGATATGATTACGGATTTTCCATTTGCAAATTACCTACAAAAAGTAAAGGAAAATCCTGAAACACTCGGATCAGTTCATCCCCCCTCCATAGATTTTTACACTGAGGTGGTCAAACGCTCGCTCGTTGGGGACTCCGAAGCAGATAATGATGTAGACAATCAAGATGATTGGGTTTTTGATCACGATTATTGGGAGGAATACCAGATTCCTAACCACTACGGACGTAGGGATGTCTCTTCAGGTATGTACGGAGACATCGACATCAGAAACATTGAGTGTATGGTGCAAGAAATTGAAAAATATTGGAATGATCACAAGAAACTTCACGAGGAACAAATTAAGCCGTTGATGGAATGGATAAAAGCCATACAGGGAAAGTTTCTTGAAACTCAACAGTAACGATAGCCTCATCCACGTCTATCGCTTCCGCATACCTACAAAGAATCCCCTGGACTAAACCTTTGATGGGCGGATTGGGCTAGCTCGCGGGCAACGACGGCTGTGTAGCGTCTGAGCATCGTTATGTCCCTCCAGCCCATAACTTCAAGGATGTCGGAGTCATTCATGCCAAGACGTTTCATCTGTGCCGCTGCCGCCCTTCTAAAAGCATGTACGCCCTTGTGATCGACTCCAGCCTTGCTGCATTGGCGTTCGACGAGCGCTAGAACGCCCCAACGTGTTAGCGGTCCATACTTGCCCCTCCAAAGCGAGCCACTTGTCACATTCCACCGCCTCGCATACCTGTCCAATGACCGAAGTGCGTTAACGCCGATCGGCACAAGACGATGACCGCCCTTCCCGTCTACCCATACGGTGGAGTTGTCCCAGTCTGGCAATCCCATTGAGACAAGTTCGCCCTGTCGAACACCGGTATCGAATAGCACCGATATGACGGCATGATTTCGCACGCCTTCCTGATCGGTGAGTCGACATGAGTCAAGTAGTGCCTTCACCTCCTCTAATGTATAGGTCGGCTGCGGCGTGACTTTAAATCTCGTCAACCTGACGGTTTGGCTCGGATCAGATTCGAGCTCACCTTCAGCAATGAGAAACTTGAAAAAGCGCCTCAGCCCAATCTGTATCGTATGAACAGTCTTTGGTGCGAGCTGATCCCTAAGCGAGGTAACAAACTCGCGAATCTGGTCAGCAGTTACTGCCCTTGGATCTTCAGGTTGGGCGTATCCCCAAAATCTCCTGACGTCACGGATGTAGCAGGAAATGGTATGCGGTCGCAGTCCATCAGCTTTAAGTGACAGTTCAAAAGAATCAAAGAGCCGATCGTAACCGAGTGGTGTAACTAGGTTTTTCACAGTATTACTCCTAAGCTAAGGAGCGCTCGAAACAACCAAGTTCAACGTGAAAAACGAATAGTTGGTGGGCCCGGAGGGACTTGAACCCCCGACCAATCGATTATGAGTCGATTGCTCTAACCAACTGAGCTACGGGCCCACACGTGCGCTTGAATACGTCAACGAGCATGATGTTGCATATTAAGGCAATCTAGATTCTCTCATGAGTTTGGGCTTATAGGGAACATTTATTCCACATCCTCTAGCAAAGGATAGTGATTTTAAAAATCCCGATTCCTCCGGCTTTAAGAAAGCAGGCGTGTAGTCATCAGGGAATTGTTGTAATCAAAATGTTGCTGTGAGTTAAACACTGCTGATAACCTTCTTCCCTGTTTTCAAACTTTAGGAGCCCCTACATATGACTTCCCTGGCAAGCCTTATCAACCTCACAAACTGGGGGCGTTTGGCATTATTGGCAACATTAATCACGGTGTTTTCACTGCTAATAGCCTGTGGCTCAGGATCTGACTCTGCCGACGATGTTGCGGCTCCAGCAACGGAAGTAGATGACGCTCTTGCTGAGGTTTCCAGAATCCTTGCCCCAGAAAAGTCGTTCACATTTGACGATTACGTAGCTGCAGGCTGGAAGAAATCCAAACAGTACGATACAGAAA
>Ga0315338_1003838_pt1 | contig 12586 bp, 13 predicted proteins | sample ASW8metaG_FD_204518 | JGI IMG/M metagenome (GOLD analysis project Ga0315338, IMG submission 204518) | Ammonia-oxidizing marine archaeal communities from Monterey Bay, California, United States - ASW #8 | ecosystem: Environmental > Aquatic > Marine > Coastal | place: USA: California | collected... | reverse complement strand
TCAAAACAGCGGACATTATATACGTATCCCTTGTATTCGGTATGCCGACGACCTCGGACATCCGCCAGGCCAGACACGACGGCACACTGGACATCAAGGGCAAGGTGGGAAAAGAGACAGCGGTCACAGTATCTTTTCCAAACGTAGAAGCTTGATTTGACCTATTTTGGCAATCCAACAATGTCCGCTTTCGGGGGTAAAGCGGACATAACTCAGGGTCCATTCTTTGATCAAGCTGTGGGACTTAATGTGGGACTGATGCCCACTGCGTCAATTTTAATTTAATAAAATCAACGAAGTAGGTCCGAAAATTGGCGGAGGGTGCAGTCTTGAGCGAACCCGTCTCTCTCGAAATTCCTTGATAACCCCCGATTTACAGGGAAATTTTGCAAATTAACAGGGAATGCGCGCCGGCACGCTTTGAATTACCCCCCATATGGCGACCAGAATTAAGCCTAGTTGAAAAATGACTATGAACTCAAACCACGACATCCATCATCTCCTTCTAATTTACACCTCTAGTATAATTGTAGCCGTTGCAACCCACATAGCCAGAGATGGCCCGCCGATTTAAAGGGTATCTGGAAAATGTCGGGATAAAGGAGGCCATCATGAACGGGGAGTTGTTATGACGGAGCCACGCAATCTTATGCAGTTGCCGACCGACCTCCCGATACCGGAGGATGACGGCGCATGTGATCACTTGACAGACATGGCGGTGCCTACAATCACCTTGCCATCAACGGCGGGAGGTCCGGTCAACCTCGCCGAGACCGCCTCGATGCGTACTGTTGTGTATATTTATCCCCGCACTGGCCGACCCGGCCGGCCCGGTCCGCTTGGCTGGGATGACATACCGGGTGCACGGGGCTGCACGCCGCAGTCCTGGGCATTTCGCGATCACCATGCCGAGTTGGTGGCGCTTGGAACAGAAATTTACGGCCTCAGCACACAGACGACTGATTACCAGCAAGAGATGGCGAAGCGCTTGCACCTGCCGTTTCCCGTGCTGAGCGATTCGGCTTTAACCTTTGCCCATGCCCTCGATTTGCCGCTGTTCCAATGGAATGGCAAAACCTTGATCAAGCGCCTAACGCTGGTCTTGCGCGATGGTCGAATTGAGCATGTCTTCTACCCTGTATTTCCGCCGGATAAGAACGCTGAAACTGTGATCGCTTGGCTCACCGCACACCCGATTTAGGCCACTGCGGTTGGGCTATTGCTGGTGTTTTTGGCGTTACTGATTGGGTGGAACAGTGTCCTTACTTTCTTCGTTTACCCTCTTTTATAGCGCCTTGGTTCGACAGGCTTGGAAATAGGGGGTTTTCAGCGGGACGCGAGTTATGGTTAGTTGGTATCATCAAGCCAAGTTACCTTGACGGCCGCTGTTCGATGGCATCATAAAATGTGACCCAATTAACGTAGTGCGATAGCCCAAAACTTGTGATCGCGCTGACGCAGTTACCGGGAGAACTCCAATGGCTTCAAGTGCAGTAATTCCTTATATCGATTCACACTGTCACACCCATGGCTTTCCCTATGATGCCTGGGAAACCATTGGATCGACCGGTGTCGCTGCGGTGGTGATCTCGGCCGGCAATCCTCACGTCCACCGAGAGATTCACGATGAAGTCCCAGACCTTAACGATGTACGCCGCTATTGGGAGGAGCCAATCCGGTTCTCCAAAAGCGCCGAGAACATGCATTTTTTTAAGGTTTTCGTCGGGGTCGGGATTTCCTTCATGACGCGTGTTGACCAGTGGGAGCAGGCGCTGGACCTGATCCCAGAGCTTTTGAAGAAGTCCAACGTCGTAGCTATTGGGGAGACGGGCATCGACCCAGTACAATACTTTGGTATGCGTTGGCCTATCGAGGAACAAAAAATTGCTTTTGAGGAACAAGTCCGGCTGGCGAAAAAGTTGGATGTTCCCTTCATTCTACATACCCCGACACCGAAGAAGAGCCGCGACTTCTTGCATGAGTTAGCTGTTTCGGAAATTCCAAACGAAGAATACAAACGCTTCTTCCTCGATTTAGACATGGAGATCATCAACAAGGTCGGGCTCGATCACAAACGGCTCGTAATAGACCATGTCGATGAGACCATCCTTGAGTATGTGCTTGAGGAGACGGACGCCTATATTGGAATCGGGGTCGGTCAGACCATGCGCCACACCAATCCGCAATACTTTGCTGACGTTGTCGAGCGCCATGGCCCGGATCGCTTGATGGTTAACTCCGACCACGTTGCCTATGTCGGTAACGATCTCCTCGCTATTCCAAAGACCATACGCGAACTTCGCCGTCGTGGGGTTAAAGACTTGAATATACGCAAAGCGGTATTCAGTAACGCCAATCAATTCTATGGGCTCAACCTTGAATCTTAAGGGTAGAATGACGGCGTTGCAGATTAAGGCGTCGCCGGAAAGACTGATGGCACCGGACCTTCGTTCAATGCGCTAGGTAAAAATTTTTGCCTAATTCGGTCGTTGATCGCCATTAGCACGTCGTTGAGCCCTACACCCCACCACGCGGCGATTTGCTCGAGTGTAATCTCGACACCGTCGCTGGAACCTAGGATCACGACCTCGTCGCCGATTTTCGGATTGTTCACCGCGGACAGATCGAGGACAGAGTGTTCGAGAGAGACGCCGAGTACAGGCACCTTTACGCCGTGCAGCAACATATAGGCTAACTTTCCCGGCACGGCCACACGGTTTCCATCGGACCGACCAAATGGAACAACACCTGTTGCCCCTTTTACACGTGTCGCGTAAATCCCTTCATAGCCTGGCGTACGGTCGTTGGCATCATGCGAGATATGGATGAGGCGGGAGCACAGGCTTGTCATAACCGGGCGAAACCCCGACGTATCACTAAGGCTTCCTGCAACTGGTGAATGGCCGTAAAGGATTCCGCCCGGGGAAACTGCGGTGCAGTGATCTTTGATGCCAGTCACGATAGCGGCGCTGGCCCTTGCCTGTGTAATTGGTATGGTCAGTCCATCTCCAGCGAGAGCCGTGACAAGATCTTCAAATTTGGCAATTCGCTCTTGGGCCCAAACGTAACTGGCCTCATCGAAGAACGGTAGGTGGGTGTAAAGCCCAACAACCTCCACATGCGACCGGCGTGCCAAGTCGAGAACAAACCGGTGAGCTTTTCTAATCGGAATACCCAGCCGCCCAAAACCGCAGTCGACCTTGATGAAGACTCCGAGGGGCATTTGCGTTTGGGCAGCGACTGCCTCGGCCATTTCCTTATTGTGTACGGTCGGCGTGAGCCGGAATTGCAAGAATTCTTGTATTGCTGAAGGCAGCATGGCGCCGAACATGAGGATTGGTGTGTTAATCCCTGCTTCCCGCAGCGCAATTGCATCATTAAAAGACCCTGTTGCAAGCATTTCTATGTGAGCAGCCGCGAGCCGCTGCGCTACAGGGATGACACCATGCCCGTAAGCGTTAGCTTTAACGGACGCAATAATTTTCACGGCCGGGCCAACCCGCTTTTGAACCTCCCGAATATTACCGTCGAGCGCATCAAGATCGATTTCCATCCAGGTCGGATGTTTAGCTGCTGATGACATGTGCTTATTCCACCTCGTGGATAATCTAGTGTTCCGACTTTAACGCTTGTTCCCCCCGGTTGACTTTCTTGATGATCGTATCCGCCGTAGCGAACCAGTTGAAGGATTTTAAATTTTTATTGTGGTGCTCCAGGTAACGGAGTTCGCTAAATGACCCGCCTCGTCACCCCCGCCCTGGTCACGTTGCTGGTCAGTGGGCCAGCGTGGGCGGAGGAAACCGCCCATGCGTTAGGCTATCCATCGTGATTTTTCGCCCCATAAACATTAAGATGAAGTGATAGCCCAGACCACAAACACCTTAAGGAGGGGGATATGAAGTAATTTTTTTTATGTGATAATAATTTTTCTTCTTTCCGCTTGCGGCACAACTGATAAATATGAAGCAATACTAGACTCTTGGTTGGGAAGTACTGAGAGCCATCTAGTGGATTCTTGGGGGCCACCCAGTGGCGTTTATGAAAACGGCGGAAAAAGGTATCTGACATACATCCAATCTAGATCGGGATATATCCCTGGCACGGCCCCCACCTATCAAACACAAATATACGGGAATACTGCCTATACAACATCGTATGGCGGCTCTCCGGGCTTTGCTTTCACCCGAAGCTGTAAAACGACTTTTACAATTTCAAGGGGAACCATAAGAAATTGGCGTCATGAAGGTAACAATTGTGTAGCAGAATAAATTCACTCGCTGTTGCCGCGATACCCTTTCGGAAACGTATTAACCCGGCCCACAGTCAGACAGTTTCTGACCGCATCTGGACTTCCCACCAAATGGTCTAAACGGTCCAAGAGGATGTCCACCAAACAACTTGCGGAGATTGCCAAGAACCAGACCGTGATGGTGGTGTGTCATCCTTGAGGGTAGTGTTGAGAGACCTCTAACCACCGCAAGCTCCCGAAATCTGCTACGCTAATGCCGCTATGCGTAGGCTGTTGCGTAGATTGATGTTGGTGTCGGCGGTGATGGTTAGTGGGACGGGGGGGGACACGATAAATGAAGATTAATGGACCGACTAAATCGAGAAACGCAGGAGAGGCTAGACCAGCATTTTACAGGCATCATAAGTCATATCCTCCATCATTTCACCATGACGGAAGAAAGAGAGATGCACCGCGATTTGGGAACATAAAATGGGTTCAATATAAGAAAAAATGAACGCAATTCGAACAATGACCCGCCTCATCATCCCCGCCCTTGTCGCGTTGCTTGTTAGTGGATTGGTGTGGGCGGCAGAGAAAGGGATTGCAAACCGTGAGCCTTGATCTCGACAACTTGCGCCAATGGATCGGGCGCACCGAAGATACAAACGACATAGCGTCGGCGGCCCCCGTGGCGTGCCTGGCGGCGACCCTTGATCGTGACGATCTCGAACCCCGGCCCAGCGATCCGGTGCCGCCGGGCGGGCACTGGCTTTATTTCCTGCCGCGCACTCGGCAATCGGACCTGGATGAAAACGGCCATGCAAAAAAAGGCGAGTTTTTGCCCCCGGTGCCGCTGGAGCGGCGCATGTGGGCGGGCGGGCGCATCCGTTTCACTGCCCCGCTTCTTATCGGCGACGCCATCACCCGCCATTCCGAGGTCGTGGACGTGACCGTCAAGGACGGCAAAAGCGGGCCCCTGGTGTTCGTGGTGGTGCGCCATCAGGTGTCCGGCCCGGAGGGCGTCGCCATCGAGGAAGAGCACGATATCGTCTATCGTGGCGCGTCCATCGGGGGCCCCGCCAAGCCGCCGCCCCCAGGGAAACTCACGGGCAAACCGCCGGGGGAAGCCCAATGGAAGCGCCGGATCGAGCCAGACCCGGTGCTGCTGTTCCGTTATTCGGCGCTGATCTTCAACGGCCACCGCATCCACTACGACCGGGACTACGTGAAGGGGGAAGAAGGCTATCCGGGGCTGATCGTACATGGGCCGTTGATCGCGACCCTGTTGATGGACCTTTGCCGGCGGGAAAAACCAGAAGCCAGGTTGAGCCGCTTCGATTACCGGGCCAAGAGCCCGATCTTCGATCTGGGCCCGTTCACCGTCGCCGGCAATCCTCAGGACGGCGACGGGGCGTCGCTGTGGGCGCTCGACCACGAAGGCCGGGTGGCGATGACAGCGGAGGCGGAATTCGCCAATGGCTGATTAAAAAGGGTCTGGGTTGTCATGACCATCCTATGGTTTGTGGCTAGTGCATCTATGCATCTAATGTTGAACATGGGGTCCGAAGACCTGGTGCCGGAGGGTGCCGAGTGGCTCTGCTCCGCCCTTGTCGCATTTGGTCCACCAGCAGCCTTAGCTGGTGTCCTTTGGGCGATAACTGGGTTTAGTGAGGGGGGAGGCGAATGAAACGCATCATACTCGCGGCGCTGGTTGGGGTGCTGGTTAGTGGATTGTCCGTCGTCATATAAATTGGAACAATCAGCGGCCTGATCTAAAGGAGGATCTGGCTTACGCTACTTTCCAACCTGAAAAACAGGGCAAAAACCTGCGTCAAACTCTCTCACGAGAATTTGACCACTTTATGGGGGGGCTAATGGCTATCTTAAAAATCGCCAAAATGGGAAATGAAATTCTCAAACAAGTGGCCGAACCAGTCGTTGATATTGCCGCTGAGAATATTGCCGGACTCGCCAAAGACATTAAGGAAACTTTAGAGGATATCGGCGGCAATGGCCTGGCGGCACCGCAAGTCCATGTTTCTAAGCGGGTTGTCGTCTACAGAATTACTGAAAATCAGATTCCAGCCGGGGCCCAAATGCGGCCTCTGGACTGGCGGGTCCTTGTCAATCCGGTCGTCGAGCCTTTGACCGAAGAGCAGAACCCTATCTGGGAGCGGTGCTTGTCCGTTCCTGGATTGCATGGGGAAGTCCCCCGCTTCACGAAAATACAATTGCGGGCCACGGAACTGGATGGTTCGGAAATTAATATTACAGCTTCGGGATTTCACGCGATGCTTTTGCAGCATGAATGGGACCATCTTAACGGCATCCTTTATCCAATGCGCATGACGGATATGTCCACACTCGCCTTCAACTCGGAACTTGGAGAAAAAGGCTTCCTAATTCCTAGAGACTCGAAAGAGTTCTCGGACTGACCGGATAATCGGCGACCAGTCCCGGGCCATATCTGCTTGCTTGCGCCCACCTCAATCTCTGAGCATCACCTATCCGCTTCTTCCCCTCTGCAGTTTTTGGCCCAGTATTCCCAGTGCCACCATGCCACTCGCAACGCCCACGGGGCCCGTCGCCAGGAACCTTGGCGGTGTTGAGGCATAGCTTTCCACCAGCTTTTTGAGCCAAGCAATAACGACCCTCACGGTAACGGCGGATCAGCCGCCACGCCAGACCGTACTGGCCGAATTTTGGATCGCTCTGAATGTCCGCTATTAGCCATAAGCGGAAGTATGTGATGTTAGTGGACGAAGTCGTCTGGGTACCGTGGAATCACCGAAATCTGGCTTTCAGACCGCTGCGGAAGAAAACCAGTTCTAACGGTGGTGGGATACGGGTAACATTGGCGTCGATTTGAAGGTTATCTGGGAAATCTCAGATGAGATTTGGATAATAAATCAAGGGGGGACGGAAAGGTTGAAAAGAACATTTTTGGTCATCTGCATATTTCTGTTGTCGATTGCGGTTATCCCGGGCTCGGCTCAAACTGCAGAAAAAACGTTGTACGAACGGCTTGGGGGAGAGAACGTGATCAAAGCCGTGGTCGATCAGTTTGTCGCCAACAATAATGCAGACAAAGTGATCGCCGACCGATGGAAGACGGAGGCGGAGAGAGCGGCGAAGGAAGCGGCGAAAGAAGCGGCGGAGGCAGCGTTGGCGGTGAAGGAGGCGGCGAAAGCAGTGGCGGAGGCAGCGGCGTTATCGGCCGCGGCGGAGAAGGAGGCGGTGGCGGCGGCAGCGGTCGATATTGCGACCTTAAAAGTATACCTCACCGAACTCATTTGCCAGGCAACTGGGGGCCCGTGCGTTTATACGGGCAAGCACCTGGATGTGGTGCATGCAGGACTCAACATTACCGAGGAAGAGTTCAACCGGGTTGCGGTGAACCTCAGCAATGCGCTCGACAAGTTCAATGTTCCACAAAAGGAAAAAGGCGAACTGCTGGCCATCGTCGATTCCTTGAAGAGTAAAGTCGTCGGTCTGTAGCGGCGGACAGGCCCCGATCTTTCCGTGATACTAGTTTCCCCATTCCGAAAAGGCAGGTTAAAAACGTTATGAATCTTTACAAACTCTTGGCTGAACGCGAGGAAATTGGCAAACCCATACGAGTTGGATTAATCGGCGCGGGAAAGTTTGGGGCTATGTTTCTGTCTCAAGCTAGGCGGACGCCGGGAATACACGTGATGGGTATTGCGGATCTTGATAGGTCCAGGGCCAGCGAAGCCTGCACGAGAACAGGTTGGACTCCTGAGGAAATTGGAGCAAGTTCTTTTTCCGAAGCGTTGGAAGGAGGAAGTACTTACCTAACGACGGATGCCCAAGCCTTAATTCGAGCGGATGGTCTAGAGGTTGTCATTGATTCAACCGGGAATCCAGCTGCAGGAATCAAGCATTGTTTACTTTCTATCGAAGAGGGACGCCATATTATTATGCCCAATGTTGAAGCTGACGTCGTCGCGGGACCCATGTTGGCGAGATTAGCAAAATCCGCGGGCGTTGTTTATAGTCTAGCATACGGTGACCAACCCTCTCTTATTTGTGAGCAGATAGACTGGGCTCGGGCTTGCGGTTTTGAGGTTGTTTCTGCGGGAAAGGGTACTCGCTACCAGCCGCATTTTCATTACTCTACTCCGGACACTGTTTGGCCAAATTTTGGACTGACTGAGGAACAAGCTGAGCGTGGGGGCATGAACCCAAAAATGTTCAACAGTTTTATAGATGGAACTAAATCTGGCATAGAGATGACAGCGGTATGTAATGCCTCTGGGCTTACCCCGCAGCCTCAGGGTTTGAGTTTTCCTCCAGTTTCCGTAAATGAGCTGTCGGAAATGTGTAAGCCAATCGAGGCGGGAGGGTTGGTAAGTCATAAAGGAACAACGGAAGTCGTGTCATCTATTAAGAGGAACGGAGATCCTGTTGAAAATCATCTGCAAATGGGAACCTATGTCGTTGTAGAGGCGGATTCGGAGTACGTTAAAAACTGCTTCGAAGAGTATCACATGTTGCCCGATTCAACTCGCCAATATGCTGCGATATACCGACCAATCCATATGATCGGTCTAGAACTTGGAATTTCCGTTGCTTCTGTCGCCCTTAGAGGCGAGCCTACTGGTTGTCCCGACGGATTTCGGTCAGACGTTCTGGCAGTCACAAAAAAGGACCTAAGAAAAGGGGAAATTTTGGATGGCGAAGGTGGGTATACGGTTTGGGGCAAGCAAGTCCCGGCCGGCGCTTCATTGCAATTCCAAGGATTGCCTTTAGGACTTTCCGAGGAAAAGGTTCTGCAGCGCGATATACGGAAAGGTGAAATGCTGCGTTGGAACGACGTAGAACTAGGCGACGGAGATGAAATTCTGCGCGTGCGGAAGGAGATGGAAGCTGCATTCTCTAGGCCGAACAAAGATTCTAGCCGCCTCAGGACGTTGGCGTAGTTCCGGTATCAGGCGTGCTGTCCACCGTTGATATGGACCTCTGTTCCTATCAACGAGGGGGGGGCCTTCGAGAGACCGACTTTGGGGGCGGGGTGGAGCCTCTCCTCGCCTTTACCCTCTAGATAGTCGCAAGCCTAATCGGCGTTTTTGGGAATTTGGTCTCACATGATACCAGAGTTGCTGTTTGCTACGTTGGCAACATTAACCTAAACGCCATGATTGTACGCAACGTTTTAAGCCGGAAAGCCCTGATCAGGTCTTCGTTCAATGGGCTACGACCGGATCAGGCCTTCCCTCGACATCGAGTCTAACTTAAAAAGTGGTATCGTTCGTGGGGGTAGATCAATTTGAATTATGGCAATGTGAACGTATTTGGGGGGGGCGTTAAGTTGTATTAGTTCTGACCTGCACCTACACCACAATGGAGTAGGTTATATTTGAAATAGCTATAGAGTTTTGAGGATGAACGAAAAGGTATTGATTATCGGTGCCGGGCACGGTCTGAGTACCTCGATAGCCCGCCTGTTCGCGGCTAAAGGGATGAAGGTTGGACTAGCAGCTCGGAACATCGAGAAACTAGCCGCACTGGCTGACGAGATTGGTGCTTCTACATTTACCTGCGATGCATCTGATCCGGACGCCGTGGTGGAGTTATTCAAGGCATTTGGTACTGATATCGGATGCCCGGATATCCTCGTCTATAATCCTAGCTCCAGAGTTCGCGGTCCAATTACTGAAATTGATGCCGCCGCGACTAAAGATGCGATCTTGGTTTCTGCTTATGGTGCGTTCCTTGCGGCCCAACAAGCTGCAATCCGTATGCTGAAAGCTGGCTCTGGGACAATGTTGTTCACAGGAGCTTCAGCAGGTGTCAAAGGGTATCCCCGCTCAGCCTCCTTCGCCATGGGCAAGTTTGCACTCCGGGGCCTATGCCAGAGCCTAGCTAGAGAACTCTCTCCTCAAAATATTCATGTCGCCCATTTCGTCATTGATGGGCACATTCACAACAAACAACGAGATGAACCCCAAAGTGACCCGGCGACGTCTCTTGATCCTGACGACATCGCCAAATCATATCTCCACATCGCTCGTCAAAATCCAAGCGCATGGACTTGGGAAATTGAACTTAGACCTTCAGTCGAGACATTCTAAAGGGCAATGGGGTGTGCATGACAAAAATAAGATACACCTATGCAAAAGATACGAATTTAAGGGATGCGCTAGAACAGTACGTGGTGCATCTAGGAGAACTGGCAAAATACGTCAGCGGTAAATGACAGCAAACAGGAACCACACCATGAAACGTTTCATACTCGCGGCACTGGTTGGGATTGCATAGTATCGAAACCGTCGATTTCCGGTATATCCCTGCTGAACCCCTTAATCCAACGAATGTCCGCTTTGGGTCATAAGAAGACATTTCTCGACCACCCTCACAATGTCTTCTTTCGGGGGTAAGGGGGAAGTAGACCAAACCTGCGCAACCTCCTCGAGTGGATGCAATGGTTGCCCCTCCAGTGAATTCTGAATAGATTTTATCATTCGAACGGAAGAACAGCGGGATCAGCTATTACAATGAGAAAACCCGTCGTCGGCATAATCGCCAATTTCTATCTGATTAACGATCAGTATCCGGCACAAACATCTGGCAATATGTATACCGAAGCGATTGCAGAGGTTGCAGGTGCAGTGCCGATGATTATTCCGTCTTTACCCGATTGCGTCGATATCGACGAGATCATGGGCGTTTGTGACGGGTTTCTGTTTACCGGCGGGAACCCCAACGTGCACCCGGAAGAATACGGCCACGAGCCCACGGACGCCCATGGCACCTTCGACCGGGACAGAGACCGGGTCGCGCTTCCCCTGATCCGCACCTGCGTTAAAATTGGGCAACCGGTACTTGGCGTATGTCGGGGCTTTCAGGAATTTAATGTGGCTATGGGTGGCACATTGCATCCGGAAATCCGAGACATTCCCGGGCGCATCAACCACCGAATGTCGCCGGATGGGACACTCGAAGACAAGTACGCCCACTGCCATTTAGTGCAATTGTCGTCGGGCAGCCCTTTTGCCCGGATGTTTGGCTTCGACGAAGTGCTGGTTAATTCGCTTCACGGTCAGGGTATTGAGAAACCGGGGCCACGGATCATTGTGGATGGTTACGCACCCGACGGTACTGCCGAAGCCATCTCGATCAAAAACGCCCCCGGATTTGCCTTGGCCGTCCAATGGCATCCTGAATACAACGCCGCCAACGACCTCGTCTCCAAGGCTCTTTTTGAGGCTTTCGGTGAGGCCCTCATAGCCTGGAAGCACAAATCTGCCCGGGCAGCTGAGTAACAGACCATCAAATCCATCTCAATCTTTAGGATGAGGGACATTCAGCCGATGTTCGTTGCGTTGATGACCGCTTTGGGTCCTAAGCAAACATTTTGCGACTACACTCCGAATGTCTGCTTTATGGGGATAACAAACGTCAATATCGATACGGCGTGTCTCTTCGGGACGCTTGTCACACACCAACTCACCCCAAACTACGTATAAGTCTTACCGTTTTGGACCAGTTTTTGCCCTGAATTTCCCGTTTTGGCGGCAAATACTGGAATCCCCGTAAGCATCTACGAACATTCAGGTGCGCCGATCATATAAAATGTGTCAAAGATACATACACTTATACAAGTGCACCCCTGAATGGGTGGTACCCGTGGCCCCTAATACGAGTGACAAAATGGCCTAAACGAATGTGTGTCCACCTGGTCTTAGTGGCACACACACCATGGGTAATGCATTTTTAGGATCTAGTCGTCAGTTTCTACCCTTACTTGCCACTCAATTCTTCGTTTTGAGTTGCTCAAGGGCCATGGCTTCCGGAATTTGATAAAAGGCAAAACGGCCGCCGCCTTCCGAAGCTGCCCCGATAGCTCCCCCGATCAAACCAGCCATTACATTGCTAGAGTCGTTAGCTACTAAGAAATAGTACGTCTTACCACTTTCTACGGTGAACATTTTCCGGGCTTCACCAAAGTTTAGCGGAGCATCCTTGCGCCGGGGCCCGTCTGTACGCCAAAGGCCGGTCAACAGGTCCCAATAGGCGGCGGCAAGCCCGAATTGGCTTACGGAAGGCGTCGTTGCCGCTACCATAATCAACACGTTGCCAGCAGGACGATCAACGTAGGCGAATCCATTATTATTTAAGCCCACCACTTTTCTCCCGTTAAGATGAACTCTTGCAGTTAATCCATAGTTCACGGAACTTGCTTCGCGGAGAAAATATATTCGGGCATTATTAGATTGGAGTTGAGGAATCGTTGATTTGACTGAGGTATAGCTTGGTCCTGTCTCCGCGCACCCTGAGATAAACGATACGAGAATTGCAAAAAGGAAAAGCGATTTGATGAAATGGGTGCTT
>Ga0315338_1003837_pt1 | contig 12589 bp, 8 predicted proteins | sample ASW8metaG_FD_204518 | JGI IMG/M metagenome (GOLD analysis project Ga0315338, IMG submission 204518) | Ammonia-oxidizing marine archaeal communities from Monterey Bay, California, United States - ASW #8 | ecosystem: Environmental > Aquatic > Marine > Coastal | place: USA: California | collected... | reverse complement strand
CACGAAGTCGTAACTTGGGTTCATCTCAAGAGTGTTGTGAAAAATGTCTGTATTTTTGAACTTCTTAAATGTCATTGCTCTTATAAATAGATGTTAGTCTGTATCTTCGCCGAAATGAACGCCTAAAACCCTGAGATAAGTAGTCATGAGTAACTTTCGTTGTTCATCTGTATCCAAAGTATACATTAGCCAAGCGTATGTTGCCTCTATATTTTCTATCTTTTTGTCGATATTATCCGACTCTGAATTCAATAAATCAATCTGCTCTTCATCTGGCTTTGGAGTTTCTATGCCCAGTGCGTTGGCGGTTTCAACTAAAGCGAACCATTTGCCTGCCTCTGCTGCTTCTCGTGCTTTGAGGAATAGTTCTGCTTTCCTCTCACGCTCGTAATCATCGAGATTGGTGAGCTTATCTGGGTGCGTCATTATAGCTATCTTCCTAAACAGTTTCTTAATATGAGTGCTTTGAGTTTTTACGTCTGCGATATTACAATCAATATCGCTTCTTCTAATATCGACATCCGTCGTCTCGCAATTCATCTCTGGAATTTCTATCTCGATTCCGTTTTCTTCGCAGAATTTCTTTGCGTATTCTTCGAAGTCCAACTTTGCTTGTTGGAAAACTTCCTGTTGATAATCTATTTTAGCATATAAATACTTGACTTTCAAGAAAAGATTGTTATAGTCTTTCACTTTGTATCTTGTAAGATATTAGAAGTCGAGTCGAACTCGGAGAGTAACCTCTGTATTTGGATCTTTCTTCAACGGTTCTGATAGTTTTGCTACTGCGAGAAGTTCGTTATCTGAAGAGTATAGCCCGACGGTAGTAACATAAGATACTGGGTTGTCGGTTGTACTGTTTTTCACTCGGATTTGGCTTTCCGAAAGATAAGTTGGATTATTGCTGTAGTTAAACTCGTTGTGCGATGCTCGGCAGAAATAAATAGTTGAGTTTAATTCTACGGTGTTGTTGAACGAAATGTTGGTAAGGCGATTTCTGAAACAGTTCGCCATCACGTCGATGGTTGAACCAGTTGATATCGCTTGGAATCCTTCTGCTATAAAAGCTCCACCAGTGCCCATCTGAGATGCTGCGAAAACTGAACCTGAAAGGACTGCTACGCCTGCTTGATAGTAAACAAGTCCTACGCCGTTTGATGCAGTTGCCTCGGCAGCAGAGCCTGTGTAAAGTATTCCATATTCTCCTGCTGGAGAATTTACTTTGTAAGATGTTGCTGCATTATGATCTTGAAGAGTTAGAGTAGTGTTTCCCGCTGCTGGCGTACCAGCAGTTGTTGTAGAAAGCGAGAAAGAACCCTTCTTGATTTCATCTTTTGTAAGGAGTCTAGAGAAGTTTACAAAGAGTGCTTCATTGATTTTAGCTCCGCCCGCAGCAATGTCGCCGTCTTGGTCGAAGTCTTGAATATTTCCTGATGCGTCGTAACCTACAAGAACTTGCGCCATTTGACTGTATACATTTAGTTTCTTTGAGTTCTGAACGCTTGTTGAGGATGAACATGGCGACGTTGTTGAATATCCGTTTGTGATGTCAAAGATGTGGTTTGCTGATGAACTTAGATACGGATAGTCATATACACTCTCGAACATTCCGTGAGAATAATTCTTAATATTTTCATCAGTGTAAGTTCCAGATGCGATAGTTCCAGTGAGAGGGATCGCTTCGTGAAGAAGAGTTCTCGTGCTTGTAACATCGTTTGCTGAGTTCAGTGTTTTAAAAGTTGTAGCCATTTTGTTATCCTTATTGCTTCTTCACGAATCTGATTGGTAAGTCAACTCGGTAACCAGTAGTTACGCCAGTGATTCGGACTGTAGTGTCTATTTGATAAACAGCAGCGCCGAGAGTAGCAGTGCTTCCGAGTTGAGTGAATAAGTAAGTGCTTGAGTTCAAATCAACAGAAGGAGCTACGAGGAACTTAAGCCTGTTTCCTCTTGGACCTGATAAGACTTCTCCACTCATTCTTGTGCCCGATTTTCCGAAGTAGGACTTGTTTGTGGATTTCGATAGGTAGTATGTAGCAACATTGTCATCGTCTACAAATGAAGGTGTCGCCTGTGCTGCGCCATTTCCGTCCCAGATGTTTCCAAACCTGTTGTCTATCTCTATCATAAATTGAGTTTCTACCAAGTCTGCGTCAAGAACGACGCTTGAGCCGTCGCCTATAGCGTTGGATTTGATTCCCTGATCCATTACGATTGCATTCTTTGTGTCTCCGATACGATATCCATTTACATAATCGCCAGTCGATGCTATTGTCAAATCTTCAACAGTTGTCTGATCGACTAATACTGTTAAGATGTTATTAGTGGAGTTCGATTGAAGTCCGACTGTAGTGTTATTTACAATCTGCGGGAGGTATAGTAAATTCGTTCTACTAATTGTTACCAACTTTGATTTCAATGTGGAAGTATTGTTGGTGAATGCCTCAAGGACTGGTGTCTGCACTATCTCAATGTCGTAGTATGCGGAGCCACTTGCGTGACTCTTGTTGTATAGCTGGTAGTTGATTTCATCGTCACCAAGGGCGAATTTCGCTATTTTGAACGAACCGTCGCCTTTAGCGAGCCTCATTCTGCCTGTGTCTGTTAATACTGCGTCGAGGATAATATCACCCGAGTTGTCAAGGAAAGCCATTTATTTTATTCTCCGTTTCGTTATAAATAGTATTGGATAGTAATAAACTACCAAATTTTAGTTGTTTTCATTTGTCTTGTTTGTTATATTGAGTCTTGCAAGTGAGATTTATGTCGAACTTCCTTCCTGTATGCTTAGAAGTCACTCGTAGTTTGAAGTTTTTCTCCCATACGTCGTGCCCTGCTTTGCCAAGAATAACCCTGTCGCCAGGAGCTTCAAAGGCAGAAGCGTCATCCATGTAAGCATCTGGGAAAGTTTCCTCCATATTTACCAATGACTGAATCATGTTCGGATTGATTTTTAGGAATCTCTGGAATGTTCTTGTATTTGCCGTCTTGTCTTCAATTGTCGGGAACTGATACACTGACGAGATAAAAAACATCATTCCATTGTTTTCTACTATCTCCACTTGATATACTGGGGATGGGTTTGAGCGGTTGTCGTGTTGATCAATCGCTCTAAATGTGTAGTAGTATTTCTTATTTGTTTGAACTTTGGATTTCATTGACGCTGACGAGACGTCTACTGCGCCTGCGATGGCGTAGAGGCTTGTTCGGAAGTCTTCGTATGATTTTGGAGGAACATCTGTTCTGTATATCTCGAACCTGCCTGATGCGTCGTCATTGGCGAACCTTATTGGAGCATCTTCGTCTAGCCCTCTTGCTTCTCTGTATTTCTTATAGAAGTCTGCGTCTGCGTCGGTTATTATTACGGGCATCTCCTCTATGTCGCCTGAGTTTCCACTTAGGTTTATAAGGAACTCGGTGAACACGCCCTTATATGGAACGAGTTCTACATTTGGCGGGAGAGGAGCGGCGTCTAATATTCGGGCACTCTTCTTGAATATTGGTATGCGGGCTATTTTGAGAGATGGCTTGTGAGTGACAGTGAACTTAACAAACGGCTCTGCTGGATCATAATTGTCATAACTATATTCAGTTCCAACGATAAACTGGTGGGCAAATATTTCGTAAGTGTATTCTTTATTATATTTTACCTGCGTGTCGATATATCTTAGTAGAGTTAGTTTTTCCAAGTTTGGTATGAATGTTCTCTGAATGATTCCAGAATTGTCTGGGGAAGTTTTTTCTATCTCATAAACGAGAGTTTCGTTGTATGCTGTCTCTCCCTTTAGAACCTCTGTGTACGAGCGATAGTTTTTAGGATCTCCTACTAAATCTTTTATCTTTCCAGCCATCAACAGCGCTCGCAATGTGTCGAAGAATGACTGGCAATCTTCTGTTGGCTCTCCCAATATCTTTGCGTTTGACAAAAGAGAAGTGTATGTAGTATTTGTATCGAGATATGACGCCAACCACGACTCGAAGTCAACGAGTTCCACATCTGATTTGCTTTGCTCGTTGACGAGGTGAAGCTCCCCGCCATCAGTTTCTGTTGCTACTATCTCTTTAGATATGGCGAACTCTTTAGAATCTGCAAGGTTGAACTCATTGTATGTATATGTTGGACCTACATCTTGAGCTTTCTGAGGTTCTGCTGGTTCTTCTTCTTTTGGTTGAGAGTTGTTGTCGTTTTTTGTTGCCATTTTATACCTATCGTCTCCTGTTTATCGCTATTAAAATTCGATGCCGAAATCTTCGATTTCCATATCTAAGTCGCCTTTCGTTTTTCCGAAATCCTTTTCAAACCTGTTGCCGTTCGAACTCTCAGAATCCTCAGACTTTTCAAACTTTGATTCTTCCTCCTGAACAACGACTGCGGTGCCCTGAGCTTCCACTCCTTCTTGTTCAGGAGTTTCTTCCTTTGTTTCAGAATTGTTGCCTTGGTTCTCTTCAACTTCTTCTTCAACTTCTCCTTCTTCATAAAACGTTGGAACCTCAGTTTGTACGAATATGCTTCCGTCGCCCATCAATAGCCTCACTATGTCATCAATCATTCCCACATCTTCTGCATTGAACATTACATCAGAAGCGTTGTTTGTATTTACTTCTATATTCATATTCATCGGGAATAGGTTTTCTCGGTTTGCATACGACATTAATATTTCAAAGGCGCTTGTTGTTTTAGTCTCGGGATCTATAATATACGTTGCGTCCATATAACTATCAAGTATCGCCACATTTTCATAGGCTTTTGATATTCTATTCATTTCGCTCTGATCGGAAAGAACATCGCTAATAAATTCTCGGAAATATCCTTCTGGGAGTTCGGTTGTATTTTCATCGTTACTCTCGCCTTTTTCAACCTCTGTGTAGAGATGAGGTAAGGCATTTTCAGGTACAGTTGTTGACGCTATTCCCTCTTCATACGCTTTGGCGAAGAAATCGTAATCTGATTCGACATCTGCTACGCTGACATCACCTTCGATATTTGCGAACATCTCTAACTCTTTCTTGGAAAATGGAGTATTCATCTTGAATGCGTGATCCGTAAATGTTTGTCCGTCTGGAACTAATGGCGATGGGCGAGAGAAGCTGCCTTGCACGGCGACAGTCCCTTGTGTGTAGGCTGTCCAAACGTCTGACGCCTCCGCATAGTTGTTTTCGAAATCAAAATAACTTTCTATTGCGGTCGCTCGGAACTTCTGTGTATATGTGGAAAGCCCTATCGAACCAGCGGAAGGTGTCTCTATGAGTTCGCCGTCTTCTTCGAGTTCAAAAACGGTTGGTGCGAATATGCCTTCCCAGTCTTCGTGCGCTTGCTGATTCCCAAGCCCCCAATTCAAAAACACCATTGCGGATTCTTTATCGCTCGTATCTTGAACCCAGAATTTGCCGAACTCTGCCCTGAATTGATCTGAGATATCCGAGGGGCGTTTTTCTGTCAGAAATGGCGCTTGAGTGTCTCTCTTCAAAGGAGATTTTAAAGAAGTGTTTGTAAAAAAATCAGACTCAACTGCAATAAGCGTCTTGCCTATAGAAACTTCGTCCTGTTCGACATAAGGCTCTACAGTAGCTTGAGTCGCTTCTCCCTCTTCAGTTATTACTTCTTGCTCTTCAACTACATCATCGCATTTTATTATTGCCATTATTTGATCTCCATCAAGAAGTAGGCATTCGCCACTTCAGCCGAGCCGTCATCTTGCTTGCACAGCACTACTGCACCCTTCGTTTCAACTATCTCCTCAATTGGTTTCCATTCGGGAGACATTAGCATGGATTCTGAACTTTTTGTCGCTGAATTTTTAGATGTGACAAGCACCATTGTTTGTGGCATCGATTTGTTCACTTTTATATTTGCGGCATTGGTTGCCGTCATCTTTACTGGCGTTACTTTAGTGTCTTTAGCAGTTGGCATTTTATAGCTATTCATAGAAGTTAATTTTGATGCTATTGAAGTCACTGCTTTGTTCACATCTACTGTACTTACTAAACTTCCTACAGAAACTTCTGATAAATCTATTGGACTTAAGTCATCTTTCAGTAAGCCGCCTACTGTTTGAGAATCCTCTGAAATGTATTTTTTAGTGCTCACTAGCTTTTGTGGAGATGTGTCGATAGCGTATGTTTCAGAAATTGGAACTATCGAGAATGTAACTCCTCTTGATTCAAGCATTTGCAACGATGTTAATGGCGTTTCCAAATAAATAGTTTCTGGTACGCTGCTCTTTACTTCCGTGCTTGTGTAGGCGTTTAGCCCTCCACCAATTTTGCCCCTTCCTTTGAAGTAATCAACATATCTATCATCTTTACACTCAACACTCACAGTGCTATTGAATGATTGCTTTATCTCTACTGTTGGAGAATTTGGTAAGCTCGAATTTGATGGCTGGTTTGCTGCGCCTGAAGGAGCGGCACCTGTGCCAGTTTTAGATATTAGTGCCTCGGCTTTGCTTATGACGGAATTTATCCTATCTTGAAACATCCCTATGCTCTCCTTTGTTGCCATTTTAGAGGCAATGAGAGAAGCTGATCGCTCATATTCTTTGTTGATATTTTTCATATTTATAAAATAAGACAGTGCGTCTACATATATTTTAGACATCTCATCTGTTTTTTTCGTTGATACTGACAATCTTGTCCTTTTCTTATTCGACTCGTAGTTTTCTGGTTTTTCCAGCATAGACAGATAGACAGATACCTCTTTTCTCGTTCTGTATAATTTTTTGAGTAGCTTGTTTATTGTCGGGACAAATCCGTCTATAAGCGAGATAGAAAGCTCGTACTGATATGTTCCTGCCGTCTGTCTTGATAGTCCGATATCTGAGGCTGTTAAATATTTTATTCCTGATGATTGTCCAGATACTGCCAGCGGAACTTCATTCATCTCACTCATGGAACTCAACACTGGATGTGATATTGTTTCTTCGTTGAATGCTTCTGGATTTTGCGGACTGCCGAGAGAATTTAGGGATTTTTCTTTTTTTACTTGTCGGCGGTTGACGTTGAATGACAATATTTCGCTGTTTGATGCAATTTGCCTCTTGGCGGTGTCTGTCATATTCTCTATAAGGGCAGAATATGCCGAATTGTCTATAACCATTCTGTCCATATCTACGCCAAAAATGAAGTCTGCGTTGCCAGAAGTATCTTTGGTTACCATTAAGTCGGTGAAATGCGAATTAGATTTGCTTTTCATCGGTAGAATCCTCTCGTTTCTTTGATACCGTCATCTTCCCGTTCATCTATTTCTGCTTGACGTTCCTGTGCCTCTTTTTCTGCCTGCGCTTCTTGTGCCTCCAATTCTCTATAGTAGCGAGCTTTCTCCTCATCCGACTGTCGTTGACGTTCCTGTTCCTCTTTTTGATCTGCAATATCTCTTTCTTCCTGCGTCATATCTTCTCGTTCTCGTTCTTCTTCTGGAAAAACATTGGAGGCTTCTTCTGTTGTATCTTGTTCAACTTCTCGCTCATCAACTACAATGCCATAATTTATTTCTCCAGACTGTATGATATATGTTTTTTCTGTTTTTCCTATCATATCGAGATATTCATCTGGAATAGAAATACTATAGTCTTCGGACATTTGCAGAGTGTCTACGGATATATAGGTTTCGCACCATATATCTGTAAACTGATCCGTCCAATTGAAGGGTATATCTAAAAGATCCATGTCAAAGCTTTCCAAATCATACCAGCCTTGTACATTGAGTTTCTTCTGTGTGCTGCCATCGTCTATGATTAAAGAGACTACCGCCATTAGATAATCACGATGAGTCAAGTCTTTAGGTAAAATAGTCAAATTCTCCAAATCCGTATCTATAGTTATTCTTGGTTCGACAGTTTGTGTAGAATCTTCACTTCCTTGTAGGGTGATTCTAAATGGAACTAATCTTGGCAATCCTTCGCAAATCATATCTAATCTCCACACTCTGTGTCAGTTTCTTTTTGAGAATACGGACTTAGATATTGATAGTTTGGCTGAATGTCTGGACAGGCGAACTCTTTGAATGCGTATTTATATATGTCTTTGTCTGCGTTTGTAAGTTTTGAACACATTATATCTGAATTTATCTCGCCATCAAGTTCCAAGTCAAAGTAATATTCTACGAATGTTGAGTCTATCTCTACATCGTCTTCTTCGACTGCTTCGACAAGAATGTCGTTTACTATTAGTATTGGTTCTTTTTTGAATACCATTGGGACGAGTTTTTCGGTAGCAATGTCGTTAACTGTCTCTGTCTCGACTTGAAATATCTCTACTTCAAAGTTGTCATTGCCCATCGGAGCATTGTCTTCAACTATTTGCAGTATCAAGTCGTCATTGTCTATAGAGAACGAACTTCCATCTGACAACACTTCTGTGCCGAATGTAATGTTTAGCCCCTGCAAGATATCTTGAGGTATTCCATCTGCCAGCCCTTGGGCAACTTCTTCCAATTCGCCTTCAGTGAATGTATTGTCTAACATAACTGGGGAGATATAATATGTCACCTCTGCGCCGATTTGTGGGATTTCTTGAACTATTGACGATGCGCTAGATGTTAAAACTGACGTAGTGCTTTCTGTTAAGAATATTCCACCGAGAGCGCTTATGTTCCACGATGGCAGCTTATCTGAGCCGAGGTTTGACGTGGCGAGTGGGCGTGAGACTACCTCTGCTCTTTCCTTCACATCTTGGAAGTCTGATGCTTTTGACTGCATTCCATCTATAGATACAAAGTTATATTGTGTCTTTAAGATTGGAGTGTCTGACTGAATTCTTACTCTCGCCTCACTTTGTTGCTCTGCTCCTTGGGAAAACTCACTATCGTAGATAACATTGTCGTCGTGGAGAGTGTAATACGCAGGGTTCAGCTTTCCAATTGATAATAGATACTTACCATATTGGGTTAGCTGCAAGTCTAAGACTTCCTCTTTCTTGTTAAAAAATTCCATGCTGTATTAAATAGGTTTCCTGAGTTTTATTTTAGTTTTCCAAACGTCTTGGTTACGGTTTTATTCGGAACAGTAGTTTCTGACACGCCTTGTTGAGTCATATTAGATCCGACTGCTTGAGTTTTGTTGACTGACTTAGCGACGGTAGACGTCTGAACGCCTTGCTGGACTAAGTTAGTTCCAACTGCTTGGTTTTGATTTATACTGGTAGCCACCTTTGTGCTTCCTTTTTTAAACTCCACCTCTTCGTCCACCTTCACCAACTCTACGAGAGAGAAGAAATCATAAGGCCAATTGTAGTTAAACTCACCTGTCGTAGATTTCAAAACCCCATCGATGGCTGCTTTTGGAAGAGTAGCGTCGGTGGGCGCTGCTTCAGAGAGTGACGGGTTAGTTGATACTGTCTTGTCCCAGTAATTTACGCTCGCTCTCTGTTTTACCTTGAATATCATCCACTGAAGTTTTGCATCTACCTTTTTCAAAAGCTCTCCGCTTGCGAGGGAGTGAGTTATTTGTTTTTCTTGCATTATCTCCGAAGAGTCAAGTGGCGCTTCTGCGTCGAATGCTCTTCCAATACGTGGGGGCAAGTTCTGCCATATGTCAGTCAAGTCTTTCTGATTTAATTCATGTTCAAATTCGAAAACATACATCGCAAACGGTTTCACTTCTTCTGGGTATTTTACAAAATCCATACTTGGTGGAAATACATATCTTCCCATTGAGTCTACCATTTTTGCCACCGTGGCACTCATCGCGTCTCCGACAGTGACATCAAAGAATTGACGAGAATTATCCTTTTCAATGAACGGAACTGCTACGACTGCTTCTCTAATTGTTTTCGATGTCGCAACTTTTCCAAGCTTTTCGGATGCTTTATTGAAACCAACTAAATCGGCTAAAGATAAATATCCCGTCACTTTGGCGTTCGGATCTTTAAGCTCCAAATAGATGCCCTCTTTAGACTCTGGAAGCCTTCCATATTGATGCCACATTCCGTAAGGGCGGGTAAACTCTCCGCCTTGGCAAATGCCGCTATCAGTGATTGGCGTTGCTGAAGCAGAAGCATCAATAAAGTTCAATATTGGTGTCTCAAACTTTGTCTGAATGCACCATCTACTCTCTTGAGTCGTAAGGTTTACTCCTTCGTATTTTAGTAAATCTTGGAGTCCGAGGGTTGATCCAAACAGGTTTACGGAAGCAGAGATTTGCATGGCGTTAGTGTTTATCCTGTCGCCATTCTGTGGACCTACACCAGAATCGTTCCAGTCCGTATATCTCTTGTTCTGAATTACATAGGAACCAGATAATATCTCTTCAAGGGAATATCTTTTTGTTTCTGTTGCTGTAAATACTACTCTTGCGACGGCTGCTCCGTCGTAATAAGGAGGTGTAAACGGCGCGTTGTATCCATTTATGGAGCCACCGTGTCTCGGCGCAGTTTTCGAATCTCCACTTGATGGAGGTCCAAAAGCCGATGGGCGAGAATACATGCATATCGTCTCCTCTCCCTGAAAGATTTGCGGTTTGTCTCCGTCAGTGTCAACTTGATTTGTTGTTTTTCGTAGTATAACTCTCATTTCATAAGTGGAGCCCGATTGTGCGACTTTGAAATTCTCTTCTGTATCGGAGAAGAATGATGTGAATGTTCCATTCTTTAAGAAAAAATCTGGTGTTTCTGCCAGGAAGTTATTCATTGACAGTTTATATCTATCGTCGCCCTCGCCGCTCCATGATGCCGTGGCGTTAATCGAGCACGACGGGTGAGGCTCCATATCTACCAAATTTACGTTATATAAGTATGCCGCTGGATCTACCGTAGCTTCAAAAGGAACTCTGTAATCAAAGAAATCTTTCGATATACAATAACTTCCCGAGTCACCCGATGCCGATACGGGATAAGTTCCAGTCATAACTGGGAAGTCAACTGCTATTCCTGATTTTATTGTGTTGTAAACGATACCTGGTGAAAACATTGGCGTTAAGAATGGACGAAATCCTGCCTTTTGTTGAGCAGAAGGCGTCGGAGAAGTGACTCCATCGATAGAAACCTTGTCTCCGTATGATGACGAGAATAATGTCGCCATCTGAAGTGTCCTCAACGCTGGATAAAACCCTTCATATGGAAGAAGCTTCAGAAGTGCCTTGCATTTGACAGTTATGTCCGTTGCTGTCATTCCTACTTGCTGCTCGGCATCGCTCTCAACTACATCGAAATATTTCATGAAATCCGAGTGACTATATACTGTGTAGAAATTGTCAACGTCGGACGAAGAAGCAGACAGGGCACCTGTGAGATTGAATAATGAAGAATCTTCAAACGGATTTACACCGTTGACAATATAATCATCCATTCTTTCGCTCATCCTATATTCTGGAATTATGGAATACTCTTTGCCCTTGAGTCTCATGTTTTCTACATATTCTCCGTATGTGTCGTAGAATGGAGTCTTTCCAGATTGTGCTGCGGCGTCCCACGGAGCATCACCAGAGAATGGTATCACACTCGTTATAGGAGTGGGGGGTTTACCGTTTGCCCCTGTGACAAATGTCGACCAAGCATAGACGGAAGAGCCAGTCATGTTGGTATGGCGTCTTGCATATATTGGCGTAGCTAAGATGTCTGTCATTGTGCCCGCGCTGGCAGCGCATGAGGCACCGTCTGATTGGCGACTGTGGACTGTATTGTAGCAGTTTTGCAGCGAACCTTCAGTACCTGCTCCGTCTGCCGCCACTTGCGCCAAGCCGTCTGGATCGAGTCGTCCATCAAGAGGCCACATACTCTGAGATGCGATGACAAGTCCGAATGCATTAACAGGACTTTCGCCGTATTCTTTAGACACTGCCCTGTTCGCCCTTTCGTCACGCCAGAACGGGCATACATATTCAGTTCTGCTTCGGACTTTAGGCAAGTAGGTGTTGATTGCCTTGGGGTAGACGGTTTCTGTGTATTTAATACTTTTCAAGTCTCCGACTAACGTTCCATCTGAGAGCGAATCTAATACTAAGTCTGCTCCGCTCTCGCCATAGTTGTGCAAGTTGAGGTTCATATCAAGCTTAGAGTTCGTGAAATGAGACTTTTCGTTGGCGTAGGAAGCGTCAATAGTTATTGACTGCATCTTCCCACCTATCTCCATGTCAACTTGGAGCTTCAATGGAGCGTATCTTTGGACTATCGCAGGTTCTCTGTAGCTGAGAACTGATCTGTCTGTGGAGCGGACGATGTTTGTCGAAAATCCAAAGATATCTGACTTGCTTGCTGGAGTTGGACTCCACTTGTATCCTAAGTATCCCTTCTTTCTGCGAGTTACTTCTCTTGTAGTGTCAGGATCTATTATCGACATTGTGTTACTCTCGCGCATATCTCTAACGAGAGGATGGTAGCGATTGTCTATTTGTTTCCAAGAAGGATATCCGTAAGCGCCGTTGCGATGAAGCATTAGGGCATTGAATATCGCTGGAGCAGAACCTGCTCCGAGGAATTGCCCACCTGGAGATAGTGCCGAAGTGCCGACTTTGTAAGCAAAAATGCCTGTGCCAGCCCCCGTAGAAGATGAAAGAATATTGAATTCATCTCCAACCTGATCTCTTATCGTCGCATTTATTCCAACGAAGTCAATATGCGAACCAGCGCCATCGCCGTGAGTGGTTACAGAGACAGA
>Ga0315338_1003836_pt1 | contig 12601 bp, 6 predicted proteins | sample ASW8metaG_FD_204518 | JGI IMG/M metagenome (GOLD analysis project Ga0315338, IMG submission 204518) | Ammonia-oxidizing marine archaeal communities from Monterey Bay, California, United States - ASW #8 | ecosystem: Environmental > Aquatic > Marine > Coastal | place: USA: California | collected... | reverse complement strand
TGCCACTCAGCAGAGGCTGAGCCTTGGTGGCAAAGGATGCGGGATCCATTGAGAACGGCAACTGAAACCGTACCCGAACAAAGCTGCTAGGCTCGCTATCCTGTAGACTTTCGACATCCACTAACGGCAGGACAGTGGCATCGAGTTTGCTAATGAGATTGCGAATTTTTGTGTGATCGGCTTCTATGGCGGTTGCCAGCAGCGTACGGTTTGTAGCGTCCCCTTGCAACTTACTACGAGGGTCGAGGTTCACATTATTTTCCAAAGCCTTAATGACGTCGACGGGATTGGCGGATACCAGTTCGTACTGATGCAAGGTAAGTGCCTGGAAATCTCCCGAGTCGCTCTCATCGGGAACGTCGAGCTGCTTAATGGTTTGCTCGATCATCAACATAAATTCGTCGGGAGCATTCACCAAAATGCTATTTCGGCGAAGATTTACCGCGATGTAAACTTCGGGGCCGCCTTTCTTGAGCAGCTTCGAGATATCCTTGCCCTTGTCGACCATCTTCATCTGCATTTCGAGTCGCTTGGTCTCTAGCTGGAGCTCTCCTGGGGTCTTTTGGGAACTAGGATCCAGTCCCAGTATGAGCATGACTTGATCAGAAACATATTGGGCACGTCGGTTCTTCAGCACAAATTCTCGTGGTTTCGGAGCGGTTTCTTCAGACGTCCGTTCTGCGTTAAGCAGGTTGCGTACATCCCGCAAATTGATGACGGCATCAAGGATCAGTAGCTTTCTGCTGGCCAACAGCGGGGTGACTTTGGCGTTGGGGCTGAGCAATATCGTAACGTCTTCGGCAGCCGTATTTGGCTTCATCGAATGAGGGATCGAGAAGGTTACCTTCATGTAGTCGTGAGGTGGGAAATTGTCCAACTGCTCGGGCGTGGCACGGGGAACCAAGCTGGGATCGAGCTGATCGACCTTAACTACCGTGAGCACTTCATCTTCGGCGAGCATTGTGAATTTGCGCGCTAGCAAATGCCGGTTCAGTAAATCCTGAGCTTCTTTAACTGTGTACTGACGCTGGGTTGTCAGATTCAGGTTGCCAGCTGGGAGCTCTTGCCAATCGAGGCTCTTGCCCGCAGCGTCGGCAAAGTCTTGAAGCACTTCGCCCCAAGGTTGACCTACGTAGTTAAACTGAATGCGTCCGCCTTCGTCAGGTTTGACGGCAACACGTCCTGTTTCGGCATCGGCGGGAACTTCAGCCGGGGCTTCGGCGGTCGTTTGTTCTGCTGGCTTCTCTTCTGCTGGCTTCTCTTCTGATTGGGGCTGCTCGACGGGTTGTTCGGTTGCCGATGCGTCGGCTTCCGGCTTTTGGTCGGTTTGCTCCGCTGGGGTTTCAGAGGGCTCTGCAGCAGGTTCGGCTTGACTCTCTTCGGCGGCTTCGCTGGCAGGCTGCTCATCGGCGGCGCGCAATTGTAGAGGTTGAAATGCAATGCTCGCGAGCAAGAACAAATACGCAATTACTGAGCAAATAGAACGCTGAGAACCGCTAACATCACAGGATTGATTTGGATGTCGCCTATCGAAAAACATGGCGCGCTGCCTTTATGGAAAGCAAACAGTGGAAGACCACACGGCTAAACCGTCTGGCCAATCTATTAGGAGGGAAGGTGAGGTGGGATGTCTATGGAGGAATAGACACAGAAGGTATTATAGGCATATCTGCGAAAAGATACCAACTGCCAGCGTGAAACAGTCGCCAAGAGGCCTTTAAACACCGAGTCTCAGCCAAATTTTGGCAGTATTTGAGCGATCCAATTCGATCAGAACGCCGCGATCACTGCCTCGGTATACTGCTCCGTCGAAGAGGAGCCCCCTAAATCGCCGGTGCGAACTTCTCCGGCTCCCAGAACAGCGTTTACCGCTTGTTCGATGCGGTCAGCCGCCTCTTTTTCGCCCAGATACCTAAGCATGAGCACCCCGCTGAGAATCAGCGCCGTCGGGTTGGCGAGCCCCTGGCCAGCAATATCGGGGGCCGTTCCATGGACTGCCTCAAACACTGCGACTCCATCGCCCACATTGGCACTAGGCGTCACTCCTAAGCCACCCACCAGCCCGCTGGTGAGGTCCGAAAGGATGTCGCCGAATAGATTTTCCATCACCATAACATCAAAGGCGTGCGGATCGCTTACCAGCATCATCGCCGTGGCATCGACGATGCTATCGTCGAATTCAATATCAGGAAAATCTTTGGCCACCTCAGCACAGCACTCAAGGAATAGTCCGTCGCTGAGTTTGAGAATATTGGCTTTGTGGACACAGGTTACACGCGAACGACCTTGGCGGCGCGCTGTTTCGAATGCAAACTTGGCAATCCGACGCGATGCTTTGGAGCTAATCACACGCAAACTTTCGACGACCCCAGGCACCACCGTATGTTCTAAGCCGCTGTAGAGGCCCTCGGTGTTTTCTCGCACAACGATCAAATCAACATCGGAAAAGCGGGTTTTTATGCCTGGCAGCGAGAGGGCAGGGCGGTAGTTCGCATAGAGTTCTAGTTTTTGCCGCAGAGCCACATTGACGCTCCGAAAGCCAACCCCCTTGGCGGTAGCGGTTGGCCCTTTGAGAGTGGCGTCTGCTGATTTTACCGCATCAAGGGTCGCTTCTGGCAAGGGATCGCCTAATGCATCGAAAGCCGACTGGCCAGCAGCGGCTTCGCTCCATTGGACTTCGACACCACTGGCATCGATAACTCGTCGGGATGCCTCGACAATCTCCGGACCAATTCCGTCCCCCGGAATGTAGGTTACTGAATAACTCATGCTCAACTCGTGTTCTGTCGCTCGGGGCGATTAGTTGTTACCCGACTCGCGGGCACTGAAGGGAACGGTCAGCGCCGATGCGCCGCCGGCGGTGACGGCAATTGCCAGGAAGCTTTCCGAGGGCAATTTGCTGGTAAAAACCGATGCCAAGTACGGAAAAACCTCGGGCACCTCGGTCCGACATTGTTCCCAGGGAAATGCATAAGCAAAAACCGTGGTGGCGTCATCCGCAGGGTTATAGTCCGTAGGGTTGTCATCCGCAGGTTCGTCGGCATCTTGAAGTTGTTGCTGCTCGATGGCGTCATTAACCGCCTGATCGCCCAGCCAACTGCGAGCAATCTCGCCACCAATCTCGTCCTCGCAATCCAGCAGAAAAACGACCGGAGCAGGCATTTTCTGTTTTTTTGCAGTGTCGTAAGCCGAGAATGCTGCTGGGAGGCTCGTCTCGAGCAGATCCTGTTGCTGACGGAGAGCCGCCTCGGTGGCGGCAGAATCTTGCTGGGAGTGGTCCATGAACGAATACGTGAGAAATACTTTGGGTGGCTTCTTGGTCGCCCGTCTAGACCCAGCAGTCTAATGGTTACGTCTAAAGGTCGTCAATGAAGCAAAAAGTCAGGAAACCTCATTAGCGTTGTGGCAAGGCGTGACGAAATTTAGAATGTCAGCTTCTCGTTGCTCGGTTTCCATCTGTTCATCGTTTTTCAGGTCAAAACAATTGCAGCGTATGTCTCAGCAGCAGGTTGCCGGTTCCAATGGTAAATGACCAACACCCCGAGAGTGGCCCCTCCTGGCGATTTCATGCCTTGGCGGTGTTTTCTATTTGCGCGGCCGGGGCAATTGCCTACAGCAACACGCTGCAAGTTCCCTTCGTCTGCGACGACACGCCGAATATCGTTGAAAATCATCGCACTCGTGTTACCAGCCTTGAACTCGGTGAACTCTACGAGGCCAGCCTCGATAACATTTCTCCCCGTCCGATTGCTCACCTGAGCTTCGCCCTAAACTACTACTTTGGCGGGTACGAAGTTGCCGGCTATCATCTGGTGAATATTGCCATTCACTTGCTCAACGGGATTCTCGTTTATTGCCTGGCGATCAGAACCTATCAGCTGTTCTTTCGCACTTGCGGGTCCAGCTTGGCAACTAGCGGCGACAAAGCTGCGGGCTTGATGGCATGTTTCGCAGCCGGCGTCTTTGTGCTTCATCCTGTCCAGGTGCAGGCGGTGACTTACCTAGTGCAACGGATGGCGAGCATGGCGGCGATGTTCTATCTGCTTTCGTTGCTAACATATATCCAAGGTCGGCTGTGCGAGCAGCGCCGGCTTCGACTTGCCTGGTGGACGGGGAGTCTTGTTGCAGGGCTAATGGCACTAGGCACCAAACAAATTGCCGTCACCTTGCCCGTAGCGATTGTTATTTATGAATGGTACTTCTTTCAGGATCTCAACCTGAAATGGGCCAAGCGTCGATTGAAGGTGCTTATCGGGCTCTTGGCCGCCATTTTTTTCGTGTCGTTGCTGTTTCTTGGCGATAGCCCTTGGCAACATATTGTCGAAGGTTACACCCGCCGAGATTTTTCGTTGGGCGAACGCGTATTCACACAATTTCGCGTGGTTGTTTTCTACGTCAGCCTGGTGCTGTTGCCGCTACCTTCGCGACTGAATCTGTTGCATGGCATCTCCACGTCGCACGGACTATTCGATCCCGTCACGACGCTGCTGTCACTGTTCTGCTTGCTTGGTCTGGCAGGGCTCGGCGTTTACTGGGCCCGTCGCGAGCGGTTGTTATCGTTCGCAGTCGTCTGGTTTTTCCTGACACTAGCCATCGAATCAAGCGTGATCGCCTTGGAAATGATTTTCGAGCACCGACTTTATTTACCGATGTTCGGCTTCGCGTTGGTTGTGCCTTATCTGATCCTCCGAGTAAGTGCCAGCCGTGTGATTTTAGGACGTGCAATAGCCGTGCTGTTGCTACTCAGCCTGGGGGTGGGCACTTACGTCCGCAATACAGACTGGATAGATCAATACACTTTGTGGAACGACGTCGCCCAAAAAAACCCGCTGGCAACTCGGGCATTTTTAGCGAGAGCCGATGCACTTAGCGATCTTGGCAAAAACGACCAAGCTCTAACAGACTACGCGAAAGCCGAGCAACTCGACCCGGATTATCCAGACACCTACCTCAACCGCGGAAAACACTATTTACGTCTCGGTCAACATAGCAAAGCCCTGCCCGACATCTCCCAGGCAATAAAACTGGCTCCCGATTTTCAGCGGGCGTACATGAGCCGTGGCGACATGTACGCCAACCAAGGAAAACTCGACCTGGCCGTAGCCGACTACACCCAGGCCATCCAATATTCACCCGACTATGCGGCTCCCTACAACAACCGTGCAATCGTGCTCGGTCGACAAGGACTAAAAGATCAGGCATTGGCTGACTTTGCACTGGCCATCGATCTAAACCCCGCATACGCTCAGGCCTATTTCAATCGGGCCAGTTTTTATCGAAACCTCAAGAAATATGAATTGGCGATTGAAGACTACACAAAGTCGATCACGCTCGATCCAGAAAACGCCGAAGCCCACCTGGGACGCGGCAGCGTACACGAAACCCTCGGCCAAGACCCCCAGGCCATTACCGACTACACCCAAGCCATCGCCTTAGGTGCCGATCAAATCCCCGCCAACAAACGACTCGCCTGGCTATTAGCAGCCAGCGCGGACGAACAAAACCGCAACGGCAAAAAAGCCCTCCACCACGCCAAACGAGCCTGCGAACTCTCCATCTGGCAAGCCCCCGAATGCCTCGAAGCCCTAGCCGCCGCCTACGCCGAACAGGGCGAATTCAACGCCGCCATCAAATGGCAAACCAAAGCCATCCAATTGGCAGAACCTAGAGTCTTGCCAGAAACGCCTCAACGGTTAGAGCTATACCGCCAGGCGAAGCCGTATCGGATGAAGGCAGGAACGGATTAATAAGGATGTGGTCAGCCCGTAGGGTGCGAGGGTGACACCAAACGCTGTTGGCCCTGCCTAGCGTCAAAACGGATCAGGCAGTTCCGCGTCAGTCGGAAACCGCCGAGTCCGCTCTATGAAATCAGCCAGATCATCAAGGTATTTTAGCTCACACTCAAATGCTGCCGTGCCAGGAACGGTACTCGAAAGGTCGCCAACACCACCAAATTGTATTAATTCCAACTTTGATGGCATGCGATTGTTCTGGCGAATGAAATTTGCAAGAGCCCGAATTTGCGGAACCTTCGCAAGGACTAGCTTTTCTTCGGAGAGAATACTTACTCCATTGCTACGAAGGCATGTTCCGCAAAGATACTGGTCAGTCGTACTTCCATCAGTCACTTCAAAGTTGGTGACCAACATTTCCGTCTCTGCACCGCAATTCATGCATTTCATGAGAGCGCCGAAAACATTTCGCGAGGGCCAACGGGTGTTCTAGCCGACACCCTATCGGCAAGTCTGGATTTAATGTAACACCACGTCACAAAGCACATCGAGTGTGGACAATCGACATGATCACGTCAATTACTAGTTTAGTTTTGTCTAACCGGGTAGCCCAGGTTGGCCAAAGGCCTACCTGGGTTGCGTCAGCAACAAGAAACGCCGTGAAGAGCTCGCCCAACCAAAAACAACCACTTCACAACAAATTCCCACCACCAACCACCAAACCCACCAAAAGCTCGCGCCTCGCGCCCAAAACTCACAACTCAAACAAAAAAAGCCCGTAAGTCATTGCAAAACAACAACTTACGGGCTTTATCGAAAGCGACGCCGACGGGACTCGAACCCGCAACCTCCGGATCGACAGTCCGGTACACTAACCAATTGTGCTACGGCGCCAGTGATTTCAGACATTGGCGGAAAGAAGAATTTAGCAACCCCTGCGACTCTCGGCAAGCGGGCTAAGCATTCTAATATAGCTTTCTTCTTCCTAGGTCGGCAAGTCTGGCCATTTCCATGACGCAATCTTGCCAGGCTCTCCACTTTTCATTTCCCAGGAAGGTGCCAAATTCCGGTATCGGTAGTATTACCAGATTTCTGTATTTCGTCGACTCGCCGGGCCAAAGCGGCTACCGCCGTGTCGGTTGGATACTCAGCTGTTAATTGCTCTGCGAGCGAGCTCGCGGCATCAATATCACAGCTCTCAAGCGCTGAGAGAGCCTCCTCGTATTTTAGGCGGCGACTATGCCAATCATTGGCCGCACCACAGGGCAACTCAAATATATCGATCGGTCGTACGATGTTGACCACTCGCACTCGAGCCAGCCGGCGTAGCTCAGGGGCGGAACTCAACTTTTCCAGCGTCGAGCTGGTCATCAGGCAATCAGCTCCCAGGTACTTGGTTGCCCCACGCACGCGGCTAGCCACATTCACCGTGTCGCCAAGCGGACCGTACTTAAATTTCTGCCGGGTCCCAGTATTGCCCACGCGGGCGATGCCCGAGTTGATCCCAATGCCTAACTTCACCGGGGCTCCCAGCTCAGCTTGCCAACGTTCGCTAATCGCCGGTAGGGCACGAATCATCTGCTGGGCTGCCCGACAAGCCAATTCGGCGTGATCAGCCTGAGCAATGGGGGCTCCCCACATGGCCATCAATTCGTCGCCCAGGTAATCCACCAAGACCCCATCGCACGCCAAGACGCAGTCGGACAAGGCCCCTAGCGTATCTTGGATCCAGGTCATGGTGCGTGCCGGGCCGAGCTTTTCGCTCAGCCGGCTGAATTCGCGAATGTCGGCAAACAACAGCGTAATTTCCGCATCCCGACCTTCCAGCAGGCGAGGATCTTCTTCCAGTTGTTCAGCCAACTGCGGAGTAAAAAACTGCTCAAACTGCACGCGGGCAGCCATCGCCGATTGCTCTTCTTTCACCCGAGCCAAGCCAGCCGCGATACCACTAGCCAGAACTTCAACCAATTTAGCTTCAAAGGGACTAATATCCGGAATCGCATGTGCCGACTGCGAACTCCGCCGATCGCCATACAGCGCGCCAATCACATTGCTATCTCCATCAAGAATGGGTGCTGCGACCAAGGCGCTCACATCCTGCAAGCTGCGGGCGGTATCTCCCACACTTGCCGGAACGTGCCGATAGGTGCGTTGCTCTTTGAAAACATGGGCCAGCAAAGTCTGACTAGGCACCCAGGTTTCCTCGTTCTGCCCTTCAACAACCGAATGCACCGCCGCGGTCCGCCATCGCCCATCCGAATCACATTCCAACATGGCGGCTGTATCCAGACCAACAATCTTTACCAATGCCTTGGCCGCAAGTTCTGGAAAATTGCTAGAGTACGAAGCGCTTTGAAACACTCGCATGATCGTTTCCAACCAGCGGAGCACAACCTGCTCGTCCATCGTGTCGAAACTTATCCGACTCAGGCCCGATTCAACCGATTGTCGACCTGGTGCCATCGTACGATCCGGCAACGGCTGCAAATCGAGCTCTTCTTCCTCAGGAGGCTCAACCCGAACTGCGTAGCCACTAAATTGGGCCAGAACCGGTATCTCGGCAACGGTTTTCTCGCCAGGGCCAAGCATTTTATGGGGCCCCAGGTGCACCGGTTGCGAACGGCTAAGATTAACCACTTCAACGTGGGTTTCATCCGGCAAGGGAATCAAGGCGAGATGCGAACGCGATACGTCAACATCATCCAGTGGGGTTAAAATGATTCTTGCCGACTCGCCCAAATCGAGCCGCCGTTGGGGCTCCGGCTCGTTCGCCCGTTGACGGCCTATTTCGAGCCGCGTATCGAGCAAGGTCGCAAAAATACGCTTGTGGTGATGATAGAACAGCACCGAGGCGGCAGAATGCTGCTCATTCGAACGGTCATCAGGCGGCGATTCAGGCATATTGCGACTTTAGCAAGAAAATCTACATGGCCACTGTATGTCTACTCGGTTGCTATCGTACCTCAAACGCCCTGTACCGCAAATATTGTGTCAACTTTGGTTAAAATCTGCCGAGAGCACACATCTTAACCCTGTAAGTGGCACGACCCACCTGCCAATCGTGCTATTACGCCCACCAATTCCGCAGAGTAGCAGCTAGGCTCAAGCGATCAGGTCGTGAATGACTTCGCCATGAACGTCGGTGAGTCGAAAATCTCGCCCAGCGTAACGATAAGTAAAGCTTTCGTGGTCGAAGCCGGCCAGATGCAAAATCGTGGCGTGCAGATCATGAACATGCATTGGTTTTTCGGTCGCTTTGAAGCCAAACTCATCAGTGGCACCGTAAATCGTGCCGCCACGTACGCCGCCGCCAGCTAGCCACATACTAAACCCATGGTGGTTGTGGTCGCGCCCGTTTATTTTACCTGCATTGGCACCTTCTTTCGGGAGTTCCACCGTGGGCGTTCGCCCAAACTCGCCACCCCAAATTACCAGTGTTTCGTCCAGTAGGCCGCGTTGCTTGAGATCGGAGAGCAACGCACCAATCGCTTGGTCACACTGTTTGGCAAGTTTGCGGTGGTTGATTTCGATATCATCGTGGTTGTCCCAAGGTTGGCCTGCACCGTGCCATACCTGGACATAGCGCACACCACGCTCAACCAGACGCCGGGCGATAAGAATCTGCCGGGCTTGGGTGCCTGGCCCATACATATCTAAAATATGTTTCGGCTCGCGCGATACATCAAAGGCATCGGTTGCTTCCGACTGCATGCGGTAAGCGAGTTCGAAAGACTGGATACGGGCTTCGAGTTGGGCGTCTTGTTGTCGTGCTTCGAGATGTTTTCGGTTGAGCCGGTTAAGCAGGTCAAGCTGACGACGCTGTTGAGAATTCGTTACGCGATGGTTGTTGATATTTTCGATTAACTTTTCCACCTCGGTATGTTTGGTGTCGACATGCGTACCTTGATAAATACCGGGCAAAAAACCACTCTGCCAATTCTGCGATTCTTGAATCGGGTAGCCGCCGGGACACATCGCCACAAACGCAGGCAGATTCTGGTTCTCAGTACCCAGTCCGTAAGTAAGCCAGGAGCCCATACTGGGGCGAATCGCCCGAGCTTCGCCGCAGTTCATCAACAGTAGCGAGGGCTCGTGATTGGGCACGTCTGCATGCATCGAGCGAATCACCGCCATATCGTCAACACAACGGGCCACGTGCGGAAAAATCTCGCTCACGGGCGTACCACACTCACCGTACTGCTCAAACTTGTACGGCGAAGGCAAAGCTGCACCGGTGGGCCGTTCAGTACGCAGGTTCTCCATCGGCAGCTTTTTACCGGCATACCGCTCCAGCGCAGGTTTGGGGTCGAACGTATCGACGTGCGAAGGGCCGCCATTCATAAAAAGATGAATGATGTGCTTCGCTTTACCTGGCAACGGCGGGGCTTTGGCGACGAGTGGATTGTTGCCGGCCGATGCTCCGTTAGCCATCTCGGGCATTATCTGACCGAGCGCGAGCGCACCGAACCCCATCCCACTGCGGGAGAGCAGCTCGCGTCGGCTAAGCATTGCATGTTCTAAATTGAAGGTCATCAAAGGTTTTCTAATCTAGAAAGTGAAATTCATTTGTCAGCAGCAAGGTGTGTGTATATCGCTGCCAAAGGTCTAGCGGCTTGGGCAAAGGTCCGTGAAAACCTTCGGCGACCATAAAGATTTCTTCGGAATTTCTATCGGCTCTTTGGTAATGAAACTTTGCCGGCCAGATGAAGGAATCGTGCCCCTCATTGGTTCGGCAATCGACAATCAGATCGATTGTGTCTCCGGCACGCACTTCCAGTGCTTCGGTTTTCGTCGTGACTTCAGCATGCTGAGCCGTCCATTCACCCGCTAAACCTGACCGACTCGAAACCACGCGTGCCCGAACGCCATCGCCTTTATCGGCTGGGTGATTTAATTTTCCCTCGATTTTGAGAGTACCATCCGCCGGAACCACCCAGCGGCGAATTGCCGCATGCTGTTGATCGTTGCCGGGGTGACCACTTTCAGGTTCGACAATCACCCAACCAATTTCTGGATCGGGCCGCTCAGGCCCACCTTGCCATGCCTTGCCAGTGAAGTGAGGAAGCGGATGAAAAACGACGGTGTTTTTTTCGCCGAGATATCCATAACCAAACTGCCACGGATCTGAAGGTTGCACGACTTCGTTATCAGCGAGCGACTGGCTAGCGAATTCTTTGCCGAAAGCCAACTCTTCATCGGACGGTTCCCGGGCAAAGGCCAACTTGTAAAGTTCACGTATTCGAGCATCAATATCGGTTTGGGAACTGGCACGTTCTGCAAGGCGAACTGCCATCGCATGTGAGAACGGACTGTTAAGCAAAAACAGTGCTTGTTGTGGAACCACTGTGCTCGGACGTTTGGGCGAATGGGTATCAGGGCTGGCAAAGTCAAACGTCCGAAAAATGGCGGGTAGGTTCTGTCGATCGATAAAAGCGTAAAGCGTGCGGCGGTTCGTCGAAGGATCGGTCTCGATGCGAACCGAAGGGCCACCGACAGAGGGGTCGAGGTGCCCGCTTACAGCCAACAAGGAGTCTCGCATCGCCTCAAAATCCAGCCGTTTACGGTTGCTACGCCAATAATACTGGTTGGCAGGGTCGAGGGTCCAGGCAACGGCATTGTGACTGCTCGATTGCTGATAAACGCTCGACGTTACAATTCGTCGAACTAGCTGTTTGAACGACCAAGCATCGTCGGCAACAAACGTTTCAGCCAAGTGGTCAAGCACATCGGCCAGTGGTGGCGAATCAGTACGCATGCCGAGATCGCTGGGGGTCGAGACGATTGGCGTGCCCATCAGATGCGCCCAAACGCGATTGACAAACACACGCGAGGTGAGCGGGTTGTCTGCGTTGGCGATCGCCTCGGCAAGCTCTCGACGCCCGCTGCCGCTTTGGAAAAGCTCGCCTGCCGGATCGAAGAAGGGAAGAAATCTTCGTGGCGCTACATCGGCCTTACTTGAAGGGTTCCCGCGTTCAAAAATTCTCGCATCATGTGGCTTATCTGCATCCTTAAGACGCAGCGGCAAACCTTCGTCCTGCTGTTCGTCGGAACTGGCAAACACACCATAAAGCGCATAGTAATCTTTCGTCGCCACCGGATCGTACATATGATCGTGACAGCGAGCACAAGCAACCGTCAGACCCATCAGTCCGCGAAAGACGACATCAATCCGGTCGTCGATGATATCGTGTTTGTTGTTAATGAATCGACGCCCGAGCGTTAAGTAACCCATCGCTGCCAGATCCGTTGTGTCATCTCCTTCGACCATTTGATCGGCAGCAAGTTGGTATTTCATAAACCGATCGATGGGCATGTCATTGTTAAAAGCGTTGATAACCCAATCGCGATACTTGTACGCATGGGGATAATCGCGACTTTCTGTAAAGACATAGCCTTTGGTATCGCTAAAGCGGGCAATATCGAGCCAATGTCGGGCCCAACGTTCGCCGAAGTGTTCAGACTCTAAAAGCCGATCAACAAGCCCCTGATAAGCAGTAGGTGACGTGTCGTTTAGAAATTGCTGCACCTGATCGAATGTAGGCGGAAGGCCGAGAAGGTCGTAATAAAGCCGCCGAATAATTGTTTGCCGATCAGCAGGGGGCGATGGTTCTATACCTTGACTCTCAAGATGCCGTAGCACCAGAATATCGAATTCCTGCTGAGGCCAGTCCGTTTTCTCGATATCGGTAAGCGCTGCTTTCGTTGCCGTCTTAAAAGCCCAATGAGCTCGCTCAGGCGAATTCTCACCGTACACTGGTTCCTCACTCTTCACCGATCCCGGTAAGAGAACGAGAAAGATCATCACATTCCAGGCGAGCGAACGACGCATGAAGTAGTCAACCTTGAAGGGCAGGGGGGGCAGGGCAGGG
>Ga0315338_1003835_pt1 | contig 12606 bp, 11 predicted proteins | sample ASW8metaG_FD_204518 | JGI IMG/M metagenome (GOLD analysis project Ga0315338, IMG submission 204518) | Ammonia-oxidizing marine archaeal communities from Monterey Bay, California, United States - ASW #8 | ecosystem: Environmental > Aquatic > Marine > Coastal | place: USA: California | collected... | reverse complement strand
CCTGCATGTCAGCAACCGTTCTGATGGGCGAATCATTGCGCACACCAATGGCATAGGTATCGCCAGGGCCTATGCTGCCAAGCCAACTGAATTCATAGAGGTTGAACCGCTGGGAATTCTGTTGCTCTTGCAAAATGAGGGCGCCGGGGATGGGAAAAACGCCGATGGTATAGCCATCGGGCCGTTCGCGCTGCATGTCGATCAGTGCCTTGCCGCCGCCACCGGTCGGCACATTCATCGGAATAATATTCACCGGATTGGGCAAGTATCTCTCCAACACCGGCGAAATCACCCGCGCGAAGGTATCAAAACCGCCGCCTGGACCATAAGGAACAATGAAGGAGATATTCCTGTCCGGATAGGCGCTGGCAGAACGAGCGGGACTCGCAACGGCAAGCGATAGGCCTGCAGCCCCGCTAGAAACAAGCAAATCTCGGCGCGTGATAATCGTCATGGTAGGAAGCCTATTTCAAGCAGAACCAAGCGCCAAGGGGCAAAGGGAAGAACTGAGCCCAAAGCCGTGACCCTATATTTCACGCTTGGCGGTCTCGCCACCCGTGTGCGCACAGTGGCGATCACGAATCCTGGCCAACCCTTATATAATGTCTTTTGCTCAGCCATCTCGAACCCCAAGATTTCCTCCTCAATGGGTTTGTCGTCTATAAGAGCGCGAGGCAGTTAAAGCGCGCCAAGAAGAAAATGACTACAAATCCTGATGTCAGACATGATTGGACGTGTAGCGAGATTGATGCGCTTTTCGCCCTCCCCTTCACCGAGCTTCTATACCGCGCGCAAACTCTGCACCGGAAATATTTCAACCCACGGGAAGTTCAAATATCAACGCTGCTTTCGATCAAGACCGGCGGCTGCCCTGAAGATTGCGCCTATTGTCCACAAAGTGTCCATTTCGAAACCAGCGTGAAAGCCGAAAAACTGATGGATTTAAAAACCGTGCTCGGCGAGGCGAAAGCCGCCAAAGACGGAGGCGCAACCCGTTTTTGCATGGGGGCAGCTTGGCGCTCGCCCAAAGATCGTGATCTTGAAAAAGTCTGCGAGATGGTAAAGGGCGTCAAGGAGCTAGGTCTAGAGACTTGCGTCACGCTTGGCATGCTGGATGGCAATCAAGCGCAGCGGTTGAAGGGTGCTGGTCTCGATTACTACAACCATAACCTTGATACCTCACCAGAATATTATGACGACATCATTACGACGCGGACCTATCAAGACCGGCTCGATACGCTATCTCATGTTCGCGATGCCGGCATTTCGGTGTGCTGCGGTGGGATTGTTGGCATGGGAGAGAGCACAGCTGACCGCTCGGGGATGCTTCAAATGCTGGCGAATATGCCTGCTCATCCTGAAAGTGTTCCTGTGAACATGCTGGTCCGCGTGGAAGGCACGCCACTCAGTGACACTGAACCGCTTTCCCCACTAGACTTCGTGCGGGTGATCGCTGTGACACGAATCGTCATGCCTGCTTCCATGGTGCGATTATCAGCAGGGCGTGAAGAGATGGAAGAAGAGACCCAGGCACTTTGTCTTCTTGCGGGTGCCAATTCGATTTTCTACGGGCCACGCCTTCTCACTACGCCCAATCCAGAGCGTGACAAAGACCGCGATTTGATGGAACGTCTGGGCTTGGTGTCTATGCCCAGCGGAACTTAAGGAAGACCAAAGCCCTCAATGGATCGATTTGCGGCGGAAATCGAACGGCTAAAAGCGACAAATAGCTATCGTACGCTTCGTCCGGCCTCTGGTCTGGACTTCACCTCGAATGATTATCTCGGCCTTGCCGCGCACCCTGCTTTGCGCGAGGCAGCAAAAAAGGCACTCGATGAGTATGGTGTTGTCGGCGTGGGCGGATCGCGGCTTTTGCGCGGACATCATCCCCTCCACGAAGCCCTAGAGACGCACGCTGCAAATTTTTTTGCATGCGAAAAGGCCCTCTATTTTGGCAGTGGCTATCTCGCCAATCTGGCGCTCTTCTCTACACTCTGCGGACGAAGAGATGCAGTGATTTTCGATGAAACTATTCACGCCAGCATGAAAGAAGGAATTCATGCCTCACCTGCAGAGCGTTACCGCGCAAAGCACAATAGTATTTCCTCTTTTGAAAAGAATTTAAAAAAGGCACGCGAAGCAGACTGTCAGTCAGTTTGGATCGCGGTTGAAAGCCTCTACAGCATGGATGGCGACTTCGCGCCGCTACAGGAACTAGTGGCGCTTGCACGCACATATGATGCGGAACTTATCATCGATGAAGCACATGCTACTGGTATATTTGGTAAAACAGGACTTGGATTGAGCGAGGAATTAGACCTTGATTTGAGTGGCGTGAATGCTATCGCGGTTCATACTTGCGGAAAGGCTTTGGGTGTTGCCGGCGCTTTGGTATGCGGACCAGCTTCGATTATCGATTTTCTTGTTAACAAAGCGCGGCCCTTTATTTACAGCACAGCTCCACCGCCCATGTTGGCGGCAAGCCTTATCCGTGCACTTGATCTTATTGATGAGGAGCCTGAACGCCGAGCAACACTTTTCGCGCGGATAGCCTATGCGAATGAAAAGTTGAAGGCCGTAGCCGGCAACGCTTTGTGCTCTTCGGGAAGCCATATTCTTCCAATAATCCTTGGCGAAGAAGAGAAAGCGCTGAAGATCGCATCGGAATTACAAGGTGCTGGGTTTGATGTGCGCGCCATTCGTCCACCCACCGTGCCGCAAGGGACATCGCGTTTACGGATTTCCATAAATGCGATGCATAGCGAAAACAATATTGCAGATCTGAGTATAGCCCTTGGCCGTTCGCTGGAGAAATTCGCACGATGAATCCACTTATTATCACCGGAACTGATACTAATATTGGCAAGAGCGTGGTTGCAGCGATGCTGACTCTCTGCCTAGACGGTATCTATTGGAAACCGATCCAATCGGGAACCAAAGACGGTACAGACAGTACGCGAGTAGCACATATGACCGGGCTTGGACCTGAGCACTTCCGCCCTGAGCGATATGTTTTAACAAATCCACTTTCACCGCACCGCGCGGCTGAACTTGATGGCATTACAATCGACCAAAATAAGCTTCAATTACCGAACGATATTCCGGCGGAGCAGTCATTGATCATCGAGGGCGCCGGCGGCGTTCTGGTTCCAGTCACAAGGAAATTATTGCAGGCAGAACTCTTCTCTCAATGGGCTGTTCCAGCAATTCTGTGCGCGACAACCCAGCTCGGCACCATCAATCACAGCCTTCTCTCAATAGAAGCTCTGCGCAAACGAGGTGTCGATATTCTTGGCATAATCTTTATTGGCGACGAAATGGCTGACAGCGAAAGCACAATCATATCGATGGGAAAGACAAGGCATCTCGGGCGCCTACCCTTTCTAACCGAATGTAACCCAGAGACATTGCACGATGCTTTCCATGAGAATTTCCACGAGCAAGATTTTAGAGCTGGTCATGGCCGATAAATCTCCCGTCTGGCACCCCTTTACCCAGCATAGGCTTGCGGATCCAGAGATCTCAATCGCGCGTGCCAATGGGGCATACCTCTATACGCATGAGGGTCGCGCCATTTTGGATGCGATTTCCTCCTGGTGGGTGAACATTCACGGGCACGGGCATAAAGACATTGCCAATGCTATCGCGGAGCAAGCTTTGAGGCTCGAACAGGTAATATTTGCTGGCTTTACTCATGAACCCGCAGAACTTTTGGCAAGAGAACTCTTGAAGGGCGCACCCGGCGATCCCGGACATGTGTTTTTCTCCGATTCCGGATCTACCGCGGTCGAAGTCGCCATCAAGATGGCCGTTGGCTGCTGGTATAATCGTGGAAAACCACGTCACCGAATAATTGCATTAGAACATGGCTATCATGGCGACATGTTCGGCACGATGTCGGTTGGCCAACGCGGCGCGTTTAATACAGCTTATGAACCAATGCTATTTGATGTGGCTACTCTGCCCTTTCCCATACCAGGTGATGAGCAGAAAACATTGGATGCGTTATTAAAGCTCCTAAAAGCGGAACCAGGCGCTTTTGCAGCGCTGATCGTTGAACCACTGGTATTAGCCGCCGGCGGAATGAAAATGTACCCGGCATCTTTTCTGAGCGATATGGCCGCGATTTGCAAAAAACATGATGTCTTTGTCATTGCAGACGAAGTGTTAACGGGCTTTGGACGTACCGGGACTATGTTCGCGTGCGAGCAAGCCAAAATAGCGCCGGATCTCTTGTGTCTTTCTAAAGGTATTACCGGCGGGTTCTTGCCAATGGGCGCGACGCTGGCAACAGACGAGATTTACGATGCATTCTATTCGGCGGAACGGACAAAGACATTTTTTCATTCTTCCTCCTACACGGGCAATGCTGTCGCTTGTGCTGCGGCTAATGCCAATCTAAAAATCTTCGACCAAGAACCGGTGTTAGAGCGCATTGGCGATATTGCTGTGCATCACGCGGTACGCCTCAAGAAATTTGAAGATCACAATTTGATTGCTGACATCCGCCAAACTGGAACTATCGCAGCGCTCGAGCTGTGCGCGTCCGATAGCGGTTATTTTTCTGAAATCGGAAAAAAACTTGAAAAATTCTATCTTGAAAATGACATTCTGCTACGCCCGCTGGGCAATGTCGTCTATGTGCTACCACCCTATTGCACAACGAAAGACGAGCTCGACCGCATTTACGATGTCATCGAGGAATCATTGGACGCACTGAAACAGTAAAATAGGCGGCCTAAGACCGCTTACCGCTGCTTTCTTTCCAACGCTTGACCACGCCCGTATCGATATCAAACAAATCAAGCAAACGACCAACCGTATGGTTGATGATGTCGTCCAAGGATGTCGGACGCGTATAAAACGCTGGAACAACTGGTGCGATCACCGCGCCCATCTCAGAGAGTTGTGCCATCGTTCTAAGATGGCCTGCATGCAGCGGCGTTTCACGAATGCCTAAGACCAGTCGACGACGCTCTTTTAGAACTACGTCCGCTGCACGACTCATTAGCGAACCGGTAACCCCGCCAGCAATCTCGCTCATAGAGCGTATCGAGCAGGGAAGAATAAGCATACCCATAGTCTTGAAAGACCCGGACGAAATCGAGGCGCCGACATCGCCTATGGGATGGGTAACAGAAGCCATCTCTTTTACTTCCTTAGGCTTCATATCCATCTCGTAACTCATGGTGAGCTCAGCAGATTTGCTAATTACCAAATGGGTTTCAATATCCATACCGCGCAGAATCTCGAGCGCACGCACGCCATAGATCACACCTGAGGCGCCGGAAATACCAATTATAAGGCGCGATGGAGATGCGGGATTACTTTCCGTCATGATTTCTTCTCTTTAGGACGTTTTTCCGCGTTCGGCGAGGGGTAACACCCACCAAAATACCGAACCGCTGCTACTTGATATTGCACTGCCGCAATGACCCTAGGCAGAATACGGTTTGTACAGCCAATATGGCATTTGTGGCTTGAAGGAAAGAAGCAGGAGCCTCCATCTTATATCTTCGCCACGCGATGGCATAAAAACGCCTTTGTAAGAGGCCATAATCAATCAACTTCTCGATCATCCTACGTTGGATATTCACATTCTCGTGGTATAGCCTTGGCTTAGCACCAATCCCTTCCGGAGCACATTACATGGCTGAAAATACCAAAGTTGATATTGCCGATATTATCGATGGGCAGACGAACCGGTTCTTCACAGGTTCGATCTTCCTCCTCTGTTGCCTCGTGTTGATGGTCGATGGGTTTGATAACCAGGCGATAAACTACACTTCGGCGGCGATTCTCCGTGATTGGGAAATGGATCGCGTGCTCTTTACGCCGATCTTTTGGGCCAACGTTCTCGGTTGGATGACCGGTTCGTTGACATTTAGCATGATCGCCGATGCGATCGGACGCCGCAACGCCATTATCTTGGCGACCGTACTATTCAGTGGCTTCACCTATGCCATGTCATACTCGACTAACCTTCTTGATCTAGGCATTTATAAGTTTTGCGCTAGCTTAGGCGTCGGCGGCGCCATGCCGATGGCGATCGCACTCATGTCTGATTACACACACTCGAGATGGCGTGGTTTATTCGTCACCGGGCTGTTCATTGGCTACTCCGTTGGCACAGTAGGGGGCGGATTCCTAGCAGCTGAAATGATACTTACCGTCGGCTGGGAAGCCATCTTCCGGATAGGCGGAATCACTGGCCTGGTAGTTGCTGGTTTGCTGGTTTTCACTCTGCCAGAATCAGTTCGGTTTCTACTTGTGCAGGGCGCTCCACAGAAGAAAATCCACGGTTATGTAAAGCGGATGAAGCCGCAATACGAGATCGCACCCGGCACTGAATTCATTATCCACGAACCAAAGAAACAGAAGGGCGTTCCCCTCAGCTATCTCTTCAGGGACGGTCGAGCTACGATGACGTTCTTTTTGTGGTTTGCACTTGGCTTCTCGTTTGTCACTCATTTCTTCATTTCCAACTGGCTTCCGATTTTGCTCTCGGATTACATGCCGCTAGACCAGGTGAACCGCGTCAAAGCGATGTTCCAGGCCGGCGCGTTCTTCGGCTTCGTGTTTGGTATTCTCATTGACCGTTATGGCATCCCAGTTGTTACCGTAACGAAGACTATCGGCGCTATTCCAGTTATTTTGATTGGTTTCGCGCTCGCCGGTGACGCCAGCTATTGGGTACTTGTCGGGACGGCGTTTGCTTCGGGCCTGTGCGTTCTGGGTGGCACGATCGGGCTTAACGCGATTTCGAGTATGGTCTATCCGACGTTCATCCGTTCAACCGGATCGGGTGCAGCATTTGCCGCAGCGCGCATTGGCGCACTTTGTGGGCCCGCCCTCGGTGCGCTACTTATCACGCTTGAAGTGCCGATTATTTGGATGTTCGTCATCGGCTCGATTCCAATGGTGCTCTCGGGACTTTGTGCGTTTGGCCTTAGCTTGACTGTGGACACACTTCATCCACGTAAGACGCCACATGCGGAAACACCGAAAGAGCCGGAATCCGACGGAGCCATAGCTTCGGCCCGTTCGTAAGTTTGAAAATCTATTAATTTAAAAGCGCGGGGAGAAATCCCCGTGCTTTTTTAAGGTGCGCCTTTTGGAAGGTCGAATAGACCTTTAGGTAGCCCGCTCAAATAATCGACTACTTCACCGCTACGGACCACATCAGCATATTTTGCGTTCATGTCACAAAGACTTACTGCATGACTTGCCTGTGAGCGCTCGAAGACCCCATCCTCGACAAGCGTAACGCGATAATTATGACTAAAGGCGTCTGTAACAGTTGCCCGAACACAACCACTCGTCGCTGTCCCCATGACAATCACGCTGTCGCAGCCAAGAAGAGACAAATAGTTGTGAAGTGGCGTTGCAAAAAACGCGCTTGGCTTTTGTTTGGCTATGACGATGTCCTTCGGACCAGGCGCAATCTGCGGCATAATTTCCTCGCCCGGAAGATTGGTTTGGGCCGGCTTCTCACCACTACGTACATTCTTCCAGGCCCAGCTTCCCGCATCCCAATTGTCAGCGCGTCTTATAGACGTCGTATAGATGATGGGAAGACTGCGCTCACGTGCTTTCTCAATCACGCGTGCCAAAATCGGTAACGCGTCCCAAGCCTCCTCGCCGCCTGATTGCCGCCAGCGCTTGATCGATTCCAGGACCGGCTCACGTTTATCTCCACAAAATGCATAGTTTACATCAACGACCAGCACTGCCGGACGCTTACCGAACCCCGCTCGGGCTCCAAAACCCGATGCGGTCAATACCTTCTTGTCGCGATCAGTTAAGAACGCATCCCAAACCCTGGCGCTCATTTTCTCACTCTATGATAGTCTCTTTTCAACAAGCCCTTGTTCCCTCATCTCATTCGGATAGTCTTTGACCACATTAGAGGAGACACAATGCGCCCAGTGAGCGTCAGCATCAATATTGCGGGAATTGCACTATTTGTTGCAATTTTCAGTGGCCACAGCGCGTTTGCCGCCGCCGACCTGAGCGAATGGAAGCACGGTATTGTGGAAGCAAAAGGTGATTCTGCCTTTCTGTTCATGCCGGCACATGGGGGATTTGCGGAGAAGCACAGTCTTAGAGTGGAGATGGTGCAATTTGCTTCCGGCTCGACCGCAACGCGCGCATTGGTGGCCGGAGCATTAGATAGTTTCGAATCTAGCCCCGTGGTTGTGATGTCGGCGATGCATTTAGGCGCCCCGATCAAAGTAATCGGTTGCCATTATCCTGTGATGACCTACAGCCTCTATGCAGGGCCGGGGATCAATTCTGTGGAAGATTTGAGGGGTAAGAATATCGGGGTCTCGACGCCCGGAGCATTGCCAGATTTGTTTGCTCGCGAAGCGCTGACTTCCGCAGGATTAAGCGCGGGTGATTTTACTTTCGGCAATGCTGGCAGCAGTTCTAATCGCTTTCTCGCAGTGGCTGCCGGGGTTGTTGCCGCCGCCGCTTCCTCAAGCGAATTTGAAGTCGAGGCTGAACCGCGGGGCATTAAAGTTCTTATCCGTGCGGCGGAAGCAACACCGAATTTCCTAAGAAGTTGTATCTTTGCGACGAGTAACATTATCGCGACCAGGCGTGATGCGCTCGTACGTTATCTCGCTGCCGCGATGGAAGGCTATCAATATGCGCTGGATCATCGCGATGAGGCGGTAGCCCTTGCGCGCGAAGTGGCAGCCCTCGACGATGATAGTCCGATTCCTGAATTTATCTATGACGAGGCGGTATATTATTCGGCCGTCACGCCTGATCTCGAAATCCCAGTGGCGATGTGGGAGTGGACCAACGACATGATGGTTCGTCACGGTGCGGCTCAGGGACAAATGGATGCCTCAGAATTTATCGACGACAGTTTAAGGCAAGAGGCACTCCGCCTCCTCGGTCGAGAATAGACTTCAAGGAACTTCCTCCATGGCGGCTATTGAATGGCGGGATGTCGTAAAGATTTTTACCTTGCGTGCAAATGGGCAACCCCGCGCATTGCGCGCACTGGACGGCATTTCGTTCAGCGTGGAACCAGGCGAAATCGTTGCTCTATTAGGGCCTTCAGGATGCGGGAAAACCACCGCGCTACGTATTGCCATGGGCTTGGACATAGCCAGTTCTGGAAGCATTCTCGTCAATGGTAGGGCCGTTACGGACTGCGGGCACGACCGTGGCATGGTGTTTCAGCACGCGGAACTCCTGCCCTGGTGTACCGCACTTGAAAACATCAAATTTGGTCTTCGTATGAAGGGTATCACCGAGCCGCAATTGTCTGAAATCGCGAACCGTAATCTAGAATTGGTAGGACTTGCTGAGGCAGCGCAAAAAAGGCCGCACCAGCTTTCCGGTGGCATGCAACAACGCGTAGGCATTGCCCGCGCGCTTGCGATCAACCCTGAGATTCTCCTCATGGACGAGCCTTTTGGGGCACTCGACTCACAAACACGGGAAGTGTTGCAAACTGAATTACTCACCATTCATGCAAAAACGAAGAAGACAATCGTTTTTGTTACCCATGATCTTGACGAAGCAGTGTTTCTCAGCGATCGCGTTTTGGTGATGGCTAAGGGGCGCGTACGTAAAACCATTCCAGTCAAGCTCGGACAATCGCGCAGCAATGTGCGCGCATTTCGTGGCTCAAAGGAATTTGGCCTGAAACGCACCGAAGTCTGGGAAGTTCTGCACGATGCGGAAGACAACGAAGTTTATTCTTGAAGGGAGGACGCCATGAGCGTCACAAGTGATTCCACGTTAAAGGAGACTGCTATTGCTAAAACGGTGAGATGGCAGATGCCTAATTGGGCGATCACTACGATATCTGTGGTCGCGGTACTCGGCCTTTGGGAATTGTTCCGTGACAATATTGATCCACTTTTCGGCAGCTATCCTAGTGCCATTCTTAGGGCCTTTTTCGAAATGATGGGAACGAATGAACTGCCTTTGGCTTTTGCCACTAGCTTGCAGCCCTTTCTTGTCGGATTGGGAATTTCCATTCTCATGGGCGTTCCTATTGGACTTCTCTTGGGACGCTATCGCATGTTTGAAGCTGCGTTCGGAATCTATGTGACTGCTGGTTACGCGACACCATTGATCGCCATGGTGCCAGTGCTCATGCTGTGGTTCGGGCTAGGATTTCAAGTCAAAGTGGTAATTATTGTTCTGATGTCCTTCTTTCCCATCTGCATCAATACCTGGGCAGGCGTGAAAGCCGTTCCGAACACGCTAATTGAAGTCGGGCGGGCCTTTGTTGCGCCCAGCTTTGAGATTATGCGCCGTATCATACTCCCCGCCGTGTTGCCTTACATTATGGCTGGGATTCGCCTCGCCATCGGCAAGGCGGTGATCGCTATGATCATTGCAGAGTTTCTTACCTCTATTTCAGGGCTCGGCGGACTTATAATAAATTCTGCCCAGAGTTTTCAGACTGCGGAGATGTTCGTTCCCATCTTCCTTGTTATGGCGTTTGCGGTTGGGCTCACTGCATTGGTCGGCTGGCTGGAGAGCAAGATCGCGCCCTGGCAGAGCGAAATCGCAGGCGACAACGGGATGTGAATTTGCGGTGAGTCTCAAAATGCTCACTTCATCTTCCTCTCAAAGGCCAAGGTAGTTAATTCTCAGTCGCGAATATCCTGCAAAAACCAATCAGTGGGGATCTCCTGTCCCAGGCCCTGTTCGCGAGCTAACTCGAATACCGCTGCTGCAACTGCCTCGAACTGCACGCCGATAGCTCCAACGTTGAGAAAGAAACTTGTTTGTCCTTGGCTGGTCCGTCCGCGTGATCTTCCTGAAACGAGTTCAACCAATTGCGTCATCTCAATAATGTCGTCGGGTAGATCAACCTTTGGTACCAGGGCGCGTTCTTCCTCATTCCCCGCCACATATCCGAGAAATCCAGCCCGGGCATTAAATCTTTGCTCCGTGTTAGTTGCCAGCCGTGGCGTTGCTTCGCCAGCTCGAACTGCAACGTCAACGGCACGCGCCAAATTCGGCTGGATATCAGCGGAAGTCAGATTGGTCACATGCATTCCCGGCTCTAGCCATTCGTTAAAGAACACCGGCTCGTTTGACGAAGTACAAACCGATACGATGTCTACACCACGCACGGCGTCCCGTGCTGAAGTTGTGGGTTCGATTTTGATCCCGTGCTTTTCTGTCATCTCACGTGCATAGCAACGAACATTCTCTTCGTTTGGGCTATAGACTTTGACCTTGTTTATTTTACGTGACTGTAGAAAGGCATTGAGATAGGTCCGGGCCATTCCCCCGGAACCAATCATACCAACGGTTTGGCTGTTCTCGCGCGAAAGGTATTTGACGCCCAATCCAGCGCCGCCGCCGACGCGCATATGTTGTAAGAAGCCATCATTTATCATGGCAACGGGTGCACCGTTCTTAGCGTCAAATACGAATAGGAGTCCGCAAAAAGTGCCTGGTGCCTGCGCGTGTTTGTTCTCGCGTATCTTTCCGTGTTCGCGGGGCCAGCTGACCATATCGGACAGCATTCTTGCGCAGACATAGCCATCTTTTTTACTTCCCCCGGCCATAACGGCCCAGCGGTAATAAGGATCTTTTTCCTTACCTGACGGTACGTAAATATCAATACGCCCCATACCTACCGCGTCGCCGGCAGCCATTTCTGTGAACGACGCATCAAGAGCTTTCATGCACAGGCTCATATCTAAAACCTTCGCAACGTCATTATTATTGAGTAGCAGCACAGAAACATTCTCCCATTAAAGGACCAACTGGTAGTTTTTAAGTTAGTCAAAAGCCTTGCCATCCCGGCTATGCCTGGACATGGCTCATTTGGAGCAAACTTCGCTCGCCTATATGTCTAGTCTTACACTGAAAGCGGACGTCAGAGTCCATCATTGGCGCATGTATTTTCTACTAGCGCGACTGAATATGGATCGTGCTTGGTGGGCTCGAAGCCTAGTTCAGAACTCAGCTAAGTCCTTCGCAACAAGTACTTGACCGGAAAAATAGTTTTTTACCTCCATAGCACGTGCAGTGTAATCGCCGTCTGCCCTGTAGGTTAGATGGGTGAGCACAACCGTTTTAACGTTTGCGATAGACGCCAGCTTTCCGATGTTTTCCGCAGTCATGTGCCCTCGATTGGCCTGCTCCTGGAAGCCAACCCGTTGCTCCGGAGTCATGACTTCCCAACGACCGCTGTTGATCAACCTGTCCATCCTATCCTGGACCGATACGGTTTCCGTGACCAACAGATCAGCGTTTCTTGCAAGTTCGGTGAGTGCCTCGCTGGGGCCAGTATCCCCGGTAAAAACGATCACGCGGTCAGGCGTTTCGAAACGATAAGAATAGGATTTGGGTTTGCTGGAACCCAAGGTCACATTATGGAAGTCGAAGTGGGAGTTTTCGACGGCGGTCACCTTGATGTTAGCATCCTCATAGATCACACCGGTCCCGACGTCGTGACCAAAGAACATCTCCGCCAACGGAATGCTACGGCTTCCATCGCTGATCCGGATTTCAGCGCTTATCGTGAAATACTGTACGGCAGCAAGAACCAATTCTTCTGTTCTCGGCGGACCATAAACATTGATCGGATTGGTGCGGTTTTGAGCCCATGCG
>Ga0315338_1003833_pt1 | contig 12617 bp, 6 predicted proteins | sample ASW8metaG_FD_204518 | JGI IMG/M metagenome (GOLD analysis project Ga0315338, IMG submission 204518) | Ammonia-oxidizing marine archaeal communities from Monterey Bay, California, United States - ASW #8 | ecosystem: Environmental > Aquatic > Marine > Coastal | place: USA: California | collected... | reverse complement strand
AGATTGGCCGAGCATGCCGCCTTCTTGGTTGGTTAGTGGGGTTAATGCTGTTTATTTGAAGGTTCGACATTTTAAAAAAACCGCCCAGTTGGGTCGTTTATTAAATCGTGGCGCCACGGTTGTTATTGCGGGTCCTCCTAATGTCGGCAAGTCCTCTTTATTAAACGCCCTTTCGCAATCAAGCCGCTCTATTGTAAGCAGCTCTCCCGGAACAACCCGCGACACGATTGAGGTAGAACTCTTAATGCGTGGGGTTCCTGTTCTCTTTATAGACACGGCTGGTTTGCGTCGGCCTAAAGACGAAATTGAGAAGGAGGGGGTCCGCCGCACAAAAAACTTTTTAAAGCGGGCAGATCTGGTGCTGTCTTTAACGGATAGCCCTAAATCCAAAAAACCTCTTAACGCTGGCGCTCCTACACTAAGCGTTCTTAATAAATCAGATTTACGATCTAATAAAACAAAAAACACCGACGTTATACATATATCGGCAAAAACGGGCACTGGCGTTCCTCTGCTAAAAAGGAAAATATCCCAGCAGCTTGGAATAAACAAAATATCAACCGAGGCGCCCTCTTTGTCCACCTCTCGTCAGCATGTTGCTATGGTCCGCTGTTCTGATGCAATACAGCGCTCTCGCTCCCTTATAAAAAAACAACACCTGGACATAGAAATAATTGCATTTGAGTTGCGTGAAGCTCTTAACGCTGTTGATGCCTTGCTTGGAAAAACATCCCCCGAGGACATTTTAGATCACGTTTTTAACTCCTTTTGCGTTGGAAAATAGTTTCACGTGAAACCTCCCTCGACATTATTTGATATTATTATCGTCGGTGGTGGGCACGCCGGGATAGAGGCTGCACAAATTGCGGGAACGCTAGGCGCGCGCGTTGGGCTCGTTACGTTAGATGTTTCTTCTCTTGGGAGAATGTCGTGCAATCCTGCTATTGGTGGGCTTGCAAAAGGTCAAATGGTTAGAGAAATTGATGTTTTAGGTGGAATTATGGGGCGCGCAGCGGACAAAAGCGGGCTGCAGTTTAAATTATTAAACAAATCTAAGGGCAAGTCTGTATGGTCACCGCGCGCCCAGGTTGATAAGCGACAATATGAAAAAACTGTCACGGGTGAAGTTTCTTCTCACAAAAACGTAAAAATAATCGAGGGTGAAGTTGTCGGTCTAAAAATTAGAAACCACGCTATCTGTGGTGTTGTTTTTCGCTCTGGTGAGTCTCTAGTGTGCCGCGCTGCTGTCCTCACTTGTGGAACATTTTTAAACGGGTTGGTTCATGTTGGGCAAAAAAAGATTCGTGCCGGCCGTATGGGAGAGAGCGGAGCAGAAGGAATAACGGCTTTTCTTGTTTCTCTCGGGTTTTCTTCGGGAAGGTTAAAAACGGGAACGCCTCCACGCCTGGACAAACAATCTATTAATTGGTCGGCGTTACAACCCACCTTTGGGGACGAAACCCCCTTACCCTTTTCATACCAAACAAGTGTTTTTTCTCCTCCCAATGTACCTTGTTATCTTGCGCACACCGATATTCCGTGCAAAGAAATAATCTCAACCAATTTAAAACAAAGCCCTTTGTTTTCTGGTGACGTTGGGGGGGTTGGTCCCCGCTACTGTCCATCAATAGAAGACAAGGTGTTTCGCTTTTCAAATCAAGACCGCCTCTCTCTTTTTCTTGAGCCCGAGTGGCTTAATTCAGATCAAATATATTTGAACGGCTTTTCCACAAGCCTTCCAGAGCATATACAGCTACAGGCCCTTCGAACGATCCCAGGGCTTGAATCTGTACGTTTTTTCCGTCCCGGTTATGCTATAGAATATGATTTTTTTCCGCCCGCCCAGCTGAAATGCTCTCTAGAAACAAAAGACGTTTCGGGTCTTTTTTTCGCAGGACAAATCAACGGAACCTCCGGTTATGAAGAGGCGGCTGCGCAGGGGTTAATTGCTGGAATAAATGCACACCAACACACAAAGGGAGACGCCCCTCTCACCCTTGGTCGCGACGAAGCCTACATTGGTGTTCTTATTGATGATTTAATTACAAAAGATACGCTTGAACCGTACCGCATGTTCACCTCCCGCGCAGAGTATCGAATATTACTGCGTTTTTCGAACGCACATACGCGCTTACTGGAAAAAACAGAGCGCTTTTCGTTGCTTAGCAACAAGAATATTAAACAGGTCCAGGCAGCAATGGCTGGGCTTAATAAAATTATGCTTTCTCTTGAGCGGTCCGTTTACCCAGACAAAATAAACGACATCCTTTCGGGCGTAAACGAGGCCCCCATTTCCCATCCGGTGCCCGCAAAGCAAGTATTAAAACGCCCAAAAATTAATATTGATGCTCTTCCTGGGGATCTTTTTTCTAACCTCTCCACAAGCGCCCTCCCTCAACATGTTTTGTCTGAGAGCTTTGTTGAAGCTGAGGCCCTCATTAAGTATTCGGGCTACATTAAGCGGCAAAACGATCAAGTAATAAAACTAAAAAGACAGGAGGGGCTCCCTATTCCTTTTGATTTTAACTATTTAGCCCTTACAAGCCTTTCAAATGAGGCGCGAGAAAAGCTCACCTTCGTTCGTCCGCAAACTCTGGGACAGGCAATGCGCGTTTCGGGTGTGTCTCCTGCAGATGTTTCTGTTTTGTCCGTTTTTCTTTCAAAAACAAAAGCGTTTCACGTGAAACCCTTTTGAACGTTTTCGAATCACAGCCCAAGCTTTTTATGGCTCTCTCCTCTGCGGCAGTATTTAATGAGGCCAAGTCCTACATTGAAAACAAAACCGGTTTTTTTTTAGAGCTTAACAACCTCTCTGCTCAGTCTGTATTTATTGGGGCCCTTTTTCACGCCCTCAATCAATCTCTTTTTATCATACAAGAAAACGAAAGGGGCGCTGAAGTTTCGTACGAAAACCTTTCTGACCTAATTGGTGACCGCGCCTTCCTTCTTCCTAATTGTGAAGAAGACTCCCTTAATGTTCCTGGTCTTACTTTTTCATCGCGCACCGTTTTTTCTCGTTCCTTATCTGCACTGCTCTCTGATAAGGCTGGTGTGTTTGTGTCTTCTTTAGGTGCTATTAAAACAAAAATTCGCGACACTAAAGAAATTGTTTCGGGTGCTCTTACGATTAAGGCGGGAGAAGCTTTGAAGCAATCAACAATTGTAGAAAAACTGCTTCTTTGGGGCTATGAGCCCGCAGATCCGTGTCTTACGCCGAAAACTTTCGCAAAAAGGGGCGGCATACTTGATGTTTTTACTGAATTTTCCGGTCATCCCTTGCGCTTTGAATTTTTTGGTGATAAAATAGATTCAATTCGCATTTTTAATCCCGACTCACAGCTTTCTGAGGGCTCTCGGCCGTCGTGTGTTCTTTTTCCGCCCATTTTTTCTCCCGGTAACGATAAAATAAGTCTAAATAATATAATAGAAGAGGCTTGTTCTGTTGTGTTATACATAACGTCAAGAGGCGTCTCTTTTTTAAGTCCTGACGTTTCTATAAAAATAGAGACCGTATCGCTTAAACACCCAAGCAATGGCCTAGCAAAAAACAAAAAAATAATTGATGGGGTTTTGGACAACAAAAAAATTGTTTCGTTCTTTTATAACCCAACAAAACGTTCGCTTTATAGACAAAAAGAGCTTTTTCCGTTAAGTTTTGGACCTTCCGGTGGATTTTATTCTTCAACCTTGGGCGTTGCCTATTTCTCGCCACCGCTTGGGACCAAAAAAACTGAGCAACCCTCTTTTTTTACCCCTCACACATACCACAACGTTGCCTCTTTAAAAGACCTTGCGTGGGGAGACCTCCTTGTTCATCAAGATCACGGACTTGGGCTTTATCGGGGGCTTGTTTTGATTGGAGAAAAAAACAATCAAGCAGAAAATATCAAAATTGAATATGCAGATGGGGGTTCTGTTTTTGTCCCAACAGACCGGTTTGACCGCGTACATAAATATATCGGAACTGGAAAGTCTTCCCCCAAGCTGTCTCGCCTTGGTTCTTCTTCCTGGAAAAAACAAAAAGACATTACAAGAAAATCAACAGCTGACGTCGTTGAACATCTTGTCTCTGCATACCGGGCTCGATCAAAACCTCGTGAATTTCATTATGCTGCGGGTGGATATTTAATGGAACAGCTTGAAAACAGTTTTCTTTTTGAGGAAACAGCTGACCAGCTCTCGGCCCTTAAGGATATAAACAAAGATCTATCTGAAGGGGTTCCAATGGATCGGTTAATATATGGTGATGTTGGGTTTGGGAAAACCGAAGTCGCCGTGCGTGCCGCCATGCGTGCAGTAATTTCAGGTAAAACCGTGTTTTTTTTAGCCCCCACAACTGTTTTGTCCGATCAGCACTACATTACATGTAAAAACCGCCTAACCCCGCTAGGAGTAAATGTCGAGCTTCTTTCACGGTTTCGAACAAAAAAACAACAGCTTACCATTATAGAAAACCTGCACCAAAATAAAATAGACGTCCTGGTCGGGACCCATCGCTTGCTAAGCAAAGACGTGCCCACCCACAACCTTGGGCTGTTGGTTATTGATGAAGAACATCGCTTCGGCGTTAAACAAAAAGAGACAATCCGAAAAATAAAAAACCACATTGATATCCTAACCTTAACGGCAACCCCAATTCCAAGAACGCTTCAACAGTCTTTGGTTGGGGTGAGAGACACTTCTAAAATTGAAACGCCTCCTTTTAACCGTCGCCCCATTCGAACGTATGTCAAATATTTTGACTGGTCATTTTTAATTCGTGCAATTAAAAAAGAACTTCATCGAGGTGGGCAAGTTTATTTCCTTCACAACGATATAAATGGCCTCCCTTTTTATTATGACAAATTAAAAGCGGCACTTCCTCGCGCCAACATTGCCATTGGCCACGGCAAAATGAATAGCCGGGTTTTAGAAAAAACCGTTTTATCTTTTTTTGATGGAAAAACTGATGTTTTGTTATGCACAACCATTGTTGAGTCCGGGCTTGACGTTCCCAACGCGAACACAATAATTATAAACGGCGCCCACACGTTCGGCCTTTCTCAGCTTTACCAAATTCGTGGGCGTGTTGGTCGCGGTGATCGTCGCGCCTATTGCTATCTTTGTATTCCTCGAGATATAAAATTACCACCAGATGCACATGATCGGCTGAAAACAATTGAATATTATACTTCCCTCGGCTCGGGATATAATATTTCTATGAAAGACTTGGAGCTGCGCGGATCCGGCAATCTTTTCGGCTACGAGCAAAGCGGCCAAATTTCAAAGGTCGGCTTTATTCTTTACAATAAAATGTTAGCGGAGTCTGTGCTCGAGAAGCGGCCTTCTGAGGGTTCCCAGAAAGGGAAAAAACCTTCGGTTGTCTTTGCCGGGCCTGCCCACATTGACCGCGACTACATGCCTCGCGTCCAAGACCGCCTTTCTTTTTACCAAAAAATTTCTGAAGCCCACTCTACTGAGCAGTTAGACCGTGTCTGCGAAGAGCTTCGCGATCGCTTTGGCCCTGTCCCCGCCGCGACAAAAAATCTTGTCAAAACCTCTTTGATTCAGTGTTTGTTTTACTATGCACCAATTATAAAATGTGAAATCACTTTTTCATCTGCTTCTTTTTATCTTTCAGGGCCGCCGGGCGATTTAGAGCCAAAACAATTTATTTTACTTCTCAAAGAAGCATTAAAAAGTTTTTTGTGTCCCCACCAAATTGGTGTGGAAGAAAAAAACGCGATGAAAATCTCCTTTAACGTCGCTTCCCTTGATGAGGGCCTCTCTTTTTCTAAAAAATTTGGTAAATTGTTTTCACAGACCTTCTCTTTGTAATTTTAATTATGGTTAAAACCTTTTTATTTCACCGTACGATTTATTCCCCCCGCACCCCGGGGCCTTCTCCGCCTGTTTCCTTTTTTGTTTTTTGTGCGCTTCTCCTTTCTTTTTCTTTTTCACAAACAAGCGCGGCCAACACCTCTGCCGATGAGCCCCTCACAAAAAAAGAAGGAGCCCACCTACAGGATATTGATGGCCTCGCGGCAATTGTTGGAGACAAAACAATTTTAAAAAGCGACATAAACCAAACGTTGGCCATGACAATTTTCCAGCGCCAATTAAACCCCCAAACGGATATTGCTGAAATCCAGGCCTTAAAAAAAGAAATTATTAAATCAATTATTAATCGCAAAATTGTTTTGATAATGGCGGAGCTCGATTCTGTCGAGGTAAAAGACAAAGACGTTGATCGGTCCCTGGATGATCAGGTTAACAATATTATTGCGCAAGCAGGAGGAGAGGGGGCCGCAGAAAAGGCGTTGGGACAGCCGCTTCGGTCTTTCCGTAGAGAATATTGGTATGAAATAAAGGACATGATGATAACACAACAATATCAACGCGAGCTTATTGGAAAAATTTCTGTCAACAAAAATGATGTTCTTGAATTTTTTAAATTATACAAAGACAGCATTCCTCCCTTTCCTACAACAGTAAAAATGAGGCACCTTCTTACAAAAATAGAGCCCAGCAATTCCCAAATAAACAAAACGATAAGTCTTTTAACCGAGCTCAGAAAAAACATTTTAGAGGGAAAAGAAACCTTTGAGTCTCTCGCCGCTCAATACTCACAAGACCCGGGTTCAAAAAACAGTGGGGGGTCCCTTGGTTTTGTCCGTCGCGGTAATCTTGTTACTGAGTTCGAGGCTGTTGCCTTTACGCTTGGCCCTGGTGAAATCAGCCTCCCAATTAAAACAGAGTTTGGATATCATATAATTGAAACCCAAGAAATTATGGGAGAGAAAATAAAGGTTCGGCACATATTGTTAAGCCCTCCTCTCACAGACGAAGATGAGACGCTGGCTTATAATAAATCAATTGCTCTGAAAGACTCTTCCTCCACCCTGCCGGAATTCATTGCTATGGCAAAAACCCACTCTATGGATGACCAAACAAACACGGCGGGCGGGAGCCTTGGGTGGATTGACCCAAACAATTATCCCGTTCAAGAATTTGGAGCGGTGATTGGTCAAATTGTTCCTAATGAATGCGGGGGGCCCGTTCGTTCTGAATACGGGTATCATTTGTTATGGATAGAAGCAACAAAGCCCGGGGGGGCACCAAGCCTCGCTAAGCACTGGAGTCAGGTAGAGGCGCTTGCATTAAATAAAAAGAAAAGCGACTGGTTTAACGCGTGGGTAGATAAGGCCAGTAAAAACTTTTATATTAACGTTTTCAATTAATTCTTTTTCAGTTCTTTTCAACAACAATATCCACAGAGGTTTCTTGCGAAGGAAAAAGGACGGCTGAGCTTCTTTTTCTGGTAAAACTCATTCTTTTTCCACAGAAATATTATAGTTTTCCACATCAAGCCCTAGATGACCTTCCTTCTCTAAAGGTCACATCTCTTTGATCTTCGGCTTGCACTTTCTCGTTTCTTGTTCTTTTTCCACACTATAATAAATAATATCTTTAATGTTTAATCTTTTATAATAAATATAAAAGCGTATTTCCTGACGGAAAAAGCCTTGTTAAAAGACACTAGTTTCGGTAATGTCGTTTAACCTTTTAACATACAAATTTTCCATTAAATCCACATTTATTCTTTGGAAGAAGCATGAAAATTTCAACCTCGAAAACTGAGCTCCAAGCCGCTCTTCAAAAACTTTCTAAAGCTACACCAACCCGATCCACCCTACCAATCTTAAACAGCGTCCTTTTTGATGCACAAGAAACAGGAACGGTGCTTAGAACAACGGATTTAGAAATAACCATCATCGCAAATTTATCAGCAAGCATAGAAACCCCAGGAAGCGTCGCGATTCCCCACCAAACATTATTAGAGATAACAAACGAATCACCAGAAGACACTAGAATTACGCTCAGCGCAAACTCAAACAACAAGGTTGAAATGGTAACAGACGTTGGTGCGTATGATATTATGGGAAAGCCCGCGGAAGAATTTCCGGCCGTTCCGGAGATTGACAATCGTAAAGAAACGGGGCTTTCCACAGAAGCACTAAGAGACATGATAAAGAAGACGTCTTTTGCCGTAAGCCGCGATGAACTGAAACCAGCCTTAACGGGGGTGCTCTTTCGTTTTAACAAAGATAATTTGACCGCAGTAGCTACAGACGGCCACAGACTTGTGTGTTATAATCGCAACGACTACAAGGCCGATGAGTACACTGGGGACATTATTGTACCAAGAAAGTTTTTATCTTTATTGTCTGGAGTTTTAGAAGGAGAAGAATCGGTTCAAATATGGATGGGCGCAAACCATATGACAGCATCCTTTGGGTCTGATCTGTACTTTACGCGTATAATAGATGAAAGATTTCCGGACTTTGAAAGCGTTATACCTAAGGACAACGACAAAGAACTCACCGTTGATAAAAGTTTGTTGCTGTCTGCGGTGCGAAGAGTTTCAATTTTTTCCAACAGATCAACCCACCAAATTGCGATTCGCCTTACAAAAAACCGAATTCAAATAACAACTGAGGATCCAGAAAAGTCTTCAAAGGCACAAGAAGAGATTAAAGGAGAATTCAACGGAGACGATTTAGTTATTGGATATAACGCGTCTTATTTAAAAGATATTTTATCACACGTTGAGGGCGACCAGGTTGTTATTAAGCTGAAAACACCAATCAGCGCAGCGCTTTTTTATCCCGAGACACAAAAGGAAAAATCAAACTTAACAATGCTGCTAATGCCGATTCGTCTGAATGATTAGCTTCAGACGCCCTGACCGGTTACACAAAAAGAAGTAAGCACAAAAAAAAGAACACGCTTATAATAATTGTGCAAGCACTAAAAACTGCAATAAAAATATTTTTAAGGAAATCTGGGCTGGAGAAGGGCGTAAAACAAAACACCGCGCTGTTGGTTTGGGATGAGGTTGTTGGTGAAAACATTGCAGAAAACACAAGCCCAGAAAAAATTGAACACGGAACGCTTACGGTAAAAGTTGAAAACTCATCTTGGCGCCAGGAGCTCGTTTTTAAGAAAAAAGAAATAATTGAGAAGCTGAACAGCAAAATAGGGAAAAAGACCATAAAGGAAATTCGTTTTATATGAATGAGACAAAAGTTAACGCAGGCTATAGCGCAGAGAACATCAAGGTCTTAGAGGGGCTTGAGGCCGTTCGAAAGCGCCCAGCTATGTACATTGGAGATGTCGGTCGGCGAGGCCTGCACCACCTCGTTTATGAGGTTGTAGACAATTCAATAGACGAGGCAATGGTGGGATATTGTAATAAGATTGTGATAACGCTCAATCAAAACGGATCTATTACCGTTGAAGACAACGGTCGAGGAATTCCAGTAGACATACACAAGGAGGAAAAAAAACCAGCGGTTGAAGTCGTCATGACCGTGCTCCACGCCGGCGGAAAGTTTGATAAAGGCTCCTATAAAGTGTCCGGAGGGCTACACGGGGTTGGGGTTTCTGTTGTGAACGCTCTTTCAGAGTGGTTGTGGGTAGAGGTGAAACGAGAGGGAAAAATTCACCGACAAGACTATAAAGCAGGCGACCCACAAAACAAATTGTCTGTAACGGGAAAGGCAAAAAAATCGGGAACAAAAGTTTGTTTTTATCCAGACACAGCGATTTTTCAAACAATTGACTTCGAATATAAGATTATTGCGGAAAGGCTGCGTGAGCTTGCATATTTAAACACGGGACTAGAAATTGTTTTAAAGGACGAGCGAACAGAAGAAGGAGAAACAGACCGATTTAATTTTAAGGGGGGACTAAGTGATTTTGTAAAATACTTAGATGAACAAAATAACCCTCTCCACAATAAAATTATTACGGTTAATAAACTAAAAGGAGACGTTCCTGTTGATGTGGCGATGAGATATGGAACGACATATAACGACACAATCCTTACTTTTGTTAATAACATCAACACCATTGAAGGGGGAACACACCTTTCAGGGTTTAGATCTGCGTTGACGCGGGCCATGAACAATTATGCAATAAAAAACAACCTGATTAAAGCGAAAAAAAATGAAAAAGTTACGCTTTCAGGCGAAGATTTTAGAGAGGGCCTGACGGCAATTTTAAGCATAAGGGTGGCCGAGCCACAATTTGAGGGACAAACAAAAACAAAGCTGGGGAACGGGGAAGTAAAAGGAATTGTTGACACCATCGTATATGAGGGGATTTTGGACTTTCTTGAACAAAACCCATCGGTTGGAAGGCGCATTATAGAGAAAGCTTTGTTGGCGGCTAGAAGCAGAAGCGCGGCAAGAAAAGCGCGAGAACTTATCAGAAGAAAAAGCGCCCTCGGGGGATCTTCCCTCCCGGGAAAGTTGGCAGACTGCTCAAACAAGGACCCAAACTTCTGTGAACTTTATTTGGTTGAGGGAGACTCTGCTGGGGGATCAGCAAAGCAAGGAAGAGACCGAAGAACACAGGCAATCCTTCCCCTTAGGGGTAAAGTGATTAATTCCGAAAAAGCAAGAATTGACAAACTTCTTTCGAACAATGAAATACAGTCCATTATTACAGCGCTTGGGACGGGCTTTGGTGGGTCTGAAGATGAAAGCGGCGAAAAATCTGTAGGTGACTTTGACGTTTCAAAGATACGCTATCACAAAATAATTATTATGACAGATGCGGATGTTGACGGATCGCACATTCGAACGCTTCTTTTAACTTTTTTTTATCGGAAAATGAAGGAAATAATAGACGGTGGTTATTTATATTTGGCCCTCCCGCCTTTATATCGTATATCCCAAGGCAAAAAAGAAGCATATGCTTTTGACGACAACGAAAGAGACCTTACGATAGAGAGGATGAACAAGGCGAACAAGAACACAAAAGTTGGAATACAAAGATACAAAGGCCTCGGGGAGATGAACCCGGGGCAACTATGGGAAACCACAATGGACCCAGAGCGCCGAACCCTTATGCAAGTAACAGTAGAAAGCGCAGTGGAGGCGGCAGAAACCTTTCAAGACCTGATGGGACACGACGTAGAGTCACGCAGGAACTTTATTCAAAAAAACGCAAAGTTTGTAGTAAATCTGGACGTATAAAGGAGTGAAACTTTTTTATGGTTGATTATAGCAGAGACAACACGCTCCCGCGGGACATTGTGGATGAAATGCGGGAAAGCTATTTAAACTATTCTATGTCGGTAATTGTATCGCGGGCGCTCCCGGACGTTCGAGACGGCCTTAAGCCGGTTCACAGAAGAATTTTATACGGGATGAATGAATTAGGGTCGAACTGGAACAGACCATTTAAAAAGTGCGCGCGCATTGTCGGAGACGTTATGGGAAAATACCATCCACATGGAGATAGCTCAGTATATGATGCGCTAGTTCGAATGGCCCAAGACTTTTCTATGAGGTATGAGCTTGTGGACGGTCAGGGAAATTTTGGTTCTATTGATGGCGACAACGCAGCGGCAATGAGATATACAGAATCAAGAATGACAAAACTAACCGGAGAAATGCTAAAAGATCTAGACAAAGACACGGTTGATTGGGGATTAAATTTTGACGAAACACTAAAAGAACCAACAGTCCTGCCAACAGCCGTACCCGCACTGATGATAAATGGGTCAGAGGGTATCGCGGTGGGCATGGCAACTAAAATTCCACCACACAACCTAGTAGAAACTATTAACGGCCTGGTGGCTTTAATTGATAATGAAGAAATAACCACTGACGGACTAATGGAACACATAAAAGGCCCAGACTTTCCAACCGCAGGCCATGTAATGGGAATAGACGGGCTAAAGCAGGCCTATGAAACAGGGCGTGGAAAAATAAAAATGAGGGCAAGGGCGCACATTGAGACCGGAAAAAACGGTAGAGACAGCATTGTGATCACTGAAGTAACATACCAAACGAACAAAGCAAACTTAGTAGAGAAAATAGCAGACCTGGTTCAACAGAAAAAAATCGCCGGGATTTCTGACCTTAGAGACGAGTCAGATAAAGACGGCATTCGCGTGGTAATAGTAACAAAAAGAGACGCCGTTCCTGAGGTTATTTTAAACCTGCTCTATAAGCACACACAACTTCAAGATACATTTGGAATTATTTTACTGGCGCTTGTAAACGGAATTCCCAAAATAATGCCACTGAAAGAAGTTCTAACACACTTTGTGGACTTTCGTCACGAGATCGTTGTGCGACGCACACAACATGAACTAAAAGAAGCAGAGGCAAGGGCACATATTTTAGAAGGCCTCAAAACGGCCCTTGATAACATAGAAGAGGTAATAGCCGTTATCCGCGGCAGTAAAGACCCCGCAAAAGCAAAAGAAGGATTAATGAGCGGATTTGGTCTTTCGGAAATCCAATCACAAGCGATTTTGGAAATGCGGCTCCAAAAACTTACGGGCCTAGAGGTTGATAAGGTTGTTTCAGAATATAAAGAAACAATTAAAACAATCTCACACTTGAAAGGCATTTTAGAAAGTAAAAACCAACGAATGAACATTGTTAAGGCGGAGCTTTTAGAAATAAGAGATCAATACGGAGACGAACGAAGAACAGAAATAATACCCGTTTCAACAGAGTTTTCTATGGAAGACATGATTGCGGAAGAAGAGGTTGTGCTAACAATAACGCACCAGGGATATATTAAAAGGACGGCTCTCAACACATATAGAACAC
>Ga0315338_1003831_pt1 | contig 12626 bp, 7 predicted proteins | sample ASW8metaG_FD_204518 | JGI IMG/M metagenome (GOLD analysis project Ga0315338, IMG submission 204518) | Ammonia-oxidizing marine archaeal communities from Monterey Bay, California, United States - ASW #8 | ecosystem: Environmental > Aquatic > Marine > Coastal | place: USA: California | collected... | reverse complement strand
CATCAAAGGGATCAAAAGCATTTTCTTATTTTAGCGTCGTAACTAAGAACTGGTTTATCCACAAAGTCAAGAAGAACGCCAAGAGAGCGAGAACAGAAGTTCTATATGATGAGATGCCAAAAGCTCTCGACAATGATGCCATAGCATCCAGAAATAAATATCACGAAGAACGAGAAGAGCGAGAGTTCTGGAAACATTTGTGGAGCGAAATAGAGACTTGGGACACAAGTTCACTCAAAGAAAACGAAAAGAAAGTTCTCGAAGCAGTGAAGATACTCCTCACTACCATAGATGAGGACGAGATGATATATAATAAAAAAGCAATATATCTATATCTCAGGGAACTTACTGGCTTGAACACAAAGCAAGTTGTTAATAATCTAAACAAACTGCGTCAAAAATACAGACATTTCAAGAGAAACTGGGTAAATGGAGATATATAATCTTTATCACTTCTATTTATAGGGAGGTGCTTTAGATGAAGAAGAAAGACAACTATATAGAAGAAGCGATAGAGAACATACGAAAGGACAGGGAAGTGACAAAGTCCCTCCTTAGTGACTTGATATCTTACCTTGGTGTAGATGAGTCAAGACATGGAGAGGTTGGCACGGTTGCCGCCAAATATGTAGAAACGCTCCAGCGCTCAAATGAACAACTAGTCAAAGTTGTAGCGCTAATACAAAAGCAAAATGAGAAGGCATTAGGACTGTCAGACATAGACAAGTCCGAGATATTTGATTTACTAAGCGATTCCGATAATGTCAAGTAATTTAGACATTGGCGGATTATTAGCTGCTCTCCTAAACTCAGATGTAGAGTCTTTTAGAGCACCAGATGCTAATAGAGGCTTAGAATCGGTATCTGTTTCTACGGCACTGAATCGCAGCCGTGTTCGCGAGCAAAACAACTCGAATGCGACACCTCGGAATCCAACTAAAAAGGCGATAGTTCTTCAGTCTGTTGCAGGTTCTCCAACAAATGCCAGCCCAGAAGAAAAAACAAATTGGCTCGGGGCAGCCAATTCCATACTTTCTAAATTTGGAGCTACGCCAACTCAGAAAGAAGTGTTCTCAGCCACAGCATTTTCAAACTTTCCAGAGTATTATGTATGGGTTTTGCCAGACAATGCCGAGAATGTAGGTAATGTACCTACATTCAATGAAACAGCGTATGTCGTCAATCCAGAACGATTCACCAAGTGTACTCTCAATAACGCTTTAATAATTGATGATTTATTGGCAGGAGCTTGCGTAAGAATAGACTACGAAAACAGAAAACTTCGTACAGGAGCGTATGTTGTCAACATTATCAACAACTCTGTTGACTTTTCTAACGCCGTCATACAAGAGTTGGGTGGAATGCCTTGCGCAGGGGCAAATGCTTCCGACGTTTCTGCCGAACATGCAAACGGAGATGTCATCGGAACAGAAGCCGACAATTTCAATTCAGAGGAAGTGATTTATATCAATAATGACGCCATTTATCCATATACCGAAGGTATGACTAGCGCAGAATTGATAGTTTACTACCACGGAATAGAAACTGGAAGGAATATTAAACAGCGACAAAATACAATTCTAGGAGTGTTAAAAGAGAATAAAGATAAACTTTCTGGTAAGATATTCTTGATACCTGCGGGACACGACAAATCATATTCATCTATAGGCGACACATTATCTAAACTAAAAAGTGAAAAAAGCGTTGATACTGAGGCAGCGCAACCTAAGCTTGGTTTTTGGAGCGGCGGGGCTCTTGGAGGCAAAACTGCCTTAAAAATAGAGACTTTCGCCAAAGTTGAAATAGCAGATCCTTCGCCTGAGTCTGCCGCTATACCGTCTGACATTCAGCCCGACAGCGACAATATTAATATGGTATACAATAAAGCGAATTGGAGCGCCGAGTCGTGGTATCCTGCTGGTATCGAAAGTTATATATCGGCGTTGAGCGGCTCAAGCGCAACAATTACAGAAGTAACATATAGTCACCCTGACATTATGACAGGTTCAATAGAGAGGCTACTAAAATGAGCAACCCCCCACCCCCAGCAAATCAAGTGCCCAGCGGAAGCGCCGCACCAGTGGAACCAGTTCAGACAACATGTGCGCTTTTTGTAAGCGGAGGAGGTCCAGGTCCAATGGCTGAAAGCAAGGTTGATCTCAAATATCTTCCAGGCGGCGACGATGCACTCGATGTAGTGTCAGGTGGGCAGGAGGAACTATATCGTGGAGGAGACAGAATCGGCACTACAACAGATTTCGTCGATTTCAACAGCAAAAAAGTCGTGGCAGAGGTAGCGCCCTATTTGCAAACTATGATAAGTGCCGCTGCTGCCGATGGACATACGATAAGCGTCACAAGTGGGTTTAGAACTATGGCAAAACAACAAGATTTACGGGACAAGTGGGAGGAGTTCAAAGCTAGAGGTAAAACACCGCCAGTTGAAAACCCCGCATCGAGGCAAGGGCACTCGCTGCATCAAGCTGGAATAGCAGTTGACTTAAATGTTCATCATGGAGGTGTCTTCAAATGGATGGTAAAGCACGCTTGGAAATATGGGTTTGTTAGATCAACCGCAGACGAACGTTGGCATTGGGAGTATTGGGGAAATTGGGAAGGACAAGAAAAACCACGCTGGGCTGAAGGGTGGCATTCTCCTAAAACAATGTTTTCCATGATTCAAAGAAATCACCAATGTGGCGTAACAACAACCCGCGCTATCAATCAAAAATATTGGTGGAATACTAAGCAACCAAGTGTTGCCACTGCTAACCACACTGACGCAAGAACGAGAGGTAAAACTAACAGTTGGATAGGGGTTGACGACACGCACCTTCCATCCAAATTTGATACAGAAAGTCCAGGCTGGGATAGCCCCACGGCAACTACATAAAATGGATAGGATAAGGATATAATGCCAAACACAATAGACGCAGTAAATTATAGTGGATTCACTCAAGCTCAAATAGAAAACCTACCAGAAGGTAATGGCGTCTTTTGTGACACTATGGTAGAGCCATTTCCAAATTACATCTCCTCTACGAGTGAAAAAGTAACTCAGCATGGAAACTCGTGGATAGTTTTAGGCAGAGATCGTCCAGCGTCAAGAGCGTCTGGATACGGCGGGCAAGGACACACTCAAGCAAGCTCCATAGACATAGTGGTAGGACGAGGCGCACCAGTTCCAAACGCCGCCATAAATGTTGATCCAAGCTTCTCTAACGATGCTGCAAGAATTTACATAAGTCAGAAAACAGACATAGACGACAACTTTAGAATAGTCAACGGAGGTATGGGAAGCTCTCGCGCGAAGTCAGGAATAGGAATCAAAGCCGACGCCGTAAGGATAATAGGAACCGAGGGCATTAAGCTCGTTACAAGAACGTCTGCAACCAACTCAAAAGGCGGCTCCGCTGCGCCAGCAGGCATCGAACTCATCGCAGTCAATGACGAAGAAGGGCTCCAAGCTATGGTGAAGGGGCAAAACATGGTTGAAGCACTCTCTGATTTAGAAGAGAGAATCAGCGATCTCAGCGCACTCGTCCTAAACTTCTTGAAAGCACAAACATCTTTTAATAATACCATAACAATGCACACTCATGTGTCTGTACCTGTCGTCGGAGGACCGACTAGCCCATCTATAGAACTCATCCCCGCTGGAATAAACGCAACTTTAGACTCAGCACAAGCAATGGTTGATAATTTCAAGGGAAGAATGAACACAAATATCTTATGGCACAATAAGTATCTTAACCCTATGTCGTCAAAGTACATTTGTAGCAAATATAACAAGGTAAACTAATATGAATTGGACAGAGTTCCTCGATATTCCAAATTGGCTTCTCAAAAATGAATGTTATCCATTCGAAGATTCTCTCGGAAACCTCTGCATCACAGTAGAAAGCAAGTACGCATCGTTCGGCGGTGAGAAAGATGCGAGACTAAAAGAGGCAAAATACTACGGAATAGACAAACTAATAAGGTTTTATGGAAAAGTTTATTTTCCTGACGGAGTGTCACTGTCACAAGTCGCTTCAGATGGCGTCACAATCACAATATCTCAAGCAAGTGTCGCTACCATAACGCCAACAAAGCTATACGACGCAGCCTCAACTCCAGAGCATTTCATAAGTCCAAGAGAATGCGTAAGAATGAAGGTATTGGTAAAAATACCAAAAGAAACATTCGACACCTACACAGTAAACGACGCATCTTGCGACATCAATAAGCCGTCAGAAGGCTACCTGTCGGCATTCATTTCAGTCGAGAACTACGAACGAGACATTGATTATATTGCAACCAGCATGGAAGACTTTCTTCCAAAGATGGCAAAAGCAGACAAATATATGACGAATATCAACATCGTCCAAGAGATAAAGAACTTAAAAAACGTCAAGGATGCAATAGGAAGATATTTTGATATAAACTCAGTTACCGCAGCAGCCGTCAAAGAGGAGGAGTGCGAGTCAGACAAACAATCTCAAATGGAGATAGGATTTAGTTACGACTATAAGTCAGCTTTTGTTCTAATAGACGGAAACAAACACACGATAGGATACGACTGTTTCTTGGAATCATCTCTACTCAATCATGCAACCACGGCAAACTATCTAATTCAACTTGGAAATATGTCATTGGAATTAACAAGCCAGCTAAATCTCGACTTTGACATTTTTCAGTTCTTATCGCAACATACTTATCCAACTCCAGTTATAGAGGCGAAGAAAAACTCTCTCGACGGGATAGAAAAATACGACGCCAACGGAAACCTATTTTCATTCGCAAACTTGGCAAAACTAATAACTCTAGATCTCGACAAGAAATCGTGTAAACTTGACGAAACTGTCAGTAGCGAAAACAATATTGTTATTGACGCCGCGACTAAAAGAAATATATCAGAAACAGCAAGACAATCCAGAGAATTTGTCGGAAATTTTACACCATCTGAATCGGAAGGCTGGAAAGGTTTGAAGAAGACAGGAGGTTCAATTCGTGAAGCAAGTTTTCGTTCAGTTTTCGACAAAATAACCAACGATGTGCTCAATAAAATTGACTTCAACTGTGTTCTCGAAGAATCTCTAAAGTGTAGCCTTGAAGCGGCAATAACCAGATTCGGAGAATCGGCGCTCAATGATCCAGATTTGAGCGAGTTCTTCAATGCGGACGGCGTTGTGGAAGTGTTTGGATTCGGAGGCTGTGGCACAGAAGACGATTGTGAAAAAGAGCTAAAACTAAAAGTCGGACTACCAGTATTTGAAGGGATAGATATTCCAGGCAACTTCCCGACTATAGATTATCTGGCGAAAACAATAGACGCCGCATTAAAGAAACTCTACGATATGTTAATAAACGCTATAGTTTCATTCATAACTGGAATATTTGAACTTTTGTGTAAAGCAGTTTCTGCTACGGACTTTTCAGAAATCGGAAATATGTTTGGCAGTGGTTTTACATCTTGGCTCTCAAAGACAATAGGGGTGGATTTGGAAAGTCTAAAAGATGGAGAAGCATGGGCAGATGCAGTTCTCTCCTCTGGCGGCACAGGATTTATGGGAGTGATTGGAAACCTGACGTCCAAAGCTGTTGGTTCGTGGGACGCACTAAAATCAGAAACAGGGATATCGCTAAACCTCCCAAATCCAAACACTGGAATGGTAGAACAAATATTTATTTCACCAGAACTCATTTATCAAACAATGAGCGGAGTCCAAAAGGCAACTGAAATCTTAGAAGACAATTTATCGCCTGAAGAATACACATCAGTTTTAAAAAGTGCAGCACCAGAGGACGTCAAAGAGGTGGCGTTCGGATGCTTGAACAGAGACAATCCAGAAATGTTCCAAACCAGTGAAGATGTCACCAACTTGTTCTCCGCCCTCGGAGAAATTGTAAATAGCGATTTCTTAGAAGATTCGGAAACAATTCCGACGACTATAACAAACGCATGTCAGTTGGGAGATGGATCAAGTCAAGACACAATGGCGAGAAATCGTTTAAAAAATAAAGATCCTTTGTTATCCGACTCCGAAATAGAAGAACTCTTGTCACAAGAAAAGAAAAGACTAATCGAGAAGATAAAGAAAATACACAAGCTTCTCAAAGAATTCCGAGATGGCACTCTATTTCCAAGTTTGCCATCCCTGTTCGGTTCAGACGACTCACTAATACCAGAGCCTCCGCCCGTTATTAACGATGCAATGAAATCAGCAGCGTCAGGAATGTATGGCTCTGTGATTAATAGCTTAAATGCAACGATAGTTTACTACCCAGACGTATGGGGAGCCGTGTTCAAAAATAAAGTAGACGAAACCAGCGTCAATTTGGAAGACTTATATAGTGATTCTCAAACACGTTTCTCTGTTGATGACGATGGTGACAAAATTGCAATGGGATATAGTTTGTCACAAGAGTCAGAAACAATACCGTCAGAAGAATATGTAGTCCCCATGACGGGACTTTACATGACTGACGGATGGTGGTATTACGGCATAGGCGTCGATCTAGGTTCTTATACAAGCGAGGCTAAGAATCTCTGGACAGACAGCGATCACTATCCGCTATTCAGAGATATGCTCAATCTTTTGGGATTGAAAGAGTACGAATCAGGCGACAGGAAAGAAATATTAAAAGAGATACATTACGCGCAAGAAAGATTGAGAGAACTGATAAGCAACGACAAGTGGGTAGGAGAATGGTTTAAGGAAGTTGGAGATGGGTGGAACCTTCTTTTCGATAAACTCAATTGGGATGACTTGAACGCCTTTCGGGAAAAAACAAACATTACGAAACAAGTGGTTGAAAGCATACTACCTCAAATGGGCATTACCATAGAGGAATACAAGGCTTTCGATTACGAATGCTTAGAAAAAATATGGAATGATTCTAATATTGTAGTCGAATACGTCGAAAATGGCAAGACAAAAACTAACGAACTGAACAACAGAGACGATTTCGATAAATTCTTCTATCTCGTAGAACAGTATTTTATTGTCGCTGACATATATTGGAGGGCAAAAGCAGCACTGGTAGTAATGGACATTGCAGATTTTCTTGAAGATTGGGACGATGCGAGTGGTAAAAAGTTTACAGACATGGATGAAGACATTAACTGGGACAGCGGAAAAAGAAAGAAAATGGTAAAACCGCTCCCAGAATACATAGACGGATCATATGAAGAACCAATTGGCAAAGTGACTCTAGTTTATAATATTACTGATGTAATGTTGGATACAAGAAAAGAAGAGTTAGCACTTGCCTTGGGTGCTGAAGATCCAGACAATCTGGTGCTAAAGACACACATAACATTTAAAACTGATTTTACAAAAAGGAACGAATACTATGTCAAAGCATCTTTCGTAATTGAAAAAGAAGGAGAAGATGTCGAAGTAGTCGCAGTTAGAGACGGCAACTGGACAAATACTCTCACCACTCTTGAGAGAAAAGGGGCGAGACGGCTCCTCACCTCTGCTTCTAACCTCGATTTTGGAGACAGAGGCTCCATCTTGGCTGGTATCCGAGATGCCATAGCGTCTGGAGGAAACGAAGACTATGACATTATTCCTAATAATAAAATAATAACAAGTATTGGAAACTATAAAATAGCAAATGATTTGGCTCTCGCGCTAGGAAGAAAAGAGTCGAAATCTAACTTATTAGAAGAAAAATACTCTTTCAATACTGATAATGATAGTTACACTTTATCGAGTTGGTTCGCCAATCCATCAAGCACATCCACTACTGCAATGTCAGCAGGTAAATACGCAAAACTATTAATAGACTCAGGTGGAAGTCAAACGGACTCAATCTACACCGCTGATTACATGTTTAAGATGCAAGGCATATTAGACGACATGCGAGAAAGAGTTATGACTTCACAATATCGCACTACTGGAAGCATCGGAGAAATGATAGACTCTTATGCGAAGTCCGACGCAATAAAATATGAAGACTTGACAAAATGGGCGGGAGAACATGTTTCTGAGGTAATGAAAATACAACAGCTTGACGAAATGTGTGATGCCCTAACTCCCAACAGAAGAACTGCCGCATCAATGGGTGTAAGAATGTTGGCGAGAGAGTTTATTATAGAAAGCGCGCTAATATCATTACAAGTATTCGATACCTTCAATACTGGATTTATGGAGAGTGAGGCATTTAGACAAACAATTTTTGATAATATGAAAACAGAAATGAAGAAATATAGCAACTCATTTGAAGACACGTTAGAAAACAACATTTTCACCGACATAAAAGATGCAGCAGTTAAATACTATGAATATAGAAGTCTCCTTGGGGAAGAAGTGGAAATAAGTTCAGGCAAAAGCACTCTCATTTCTATTATAAATGAAGAGATAGGTGAAATAAGGAAAAGTATAGTAAGCAGTCTTCAATTATCTGAGAATGGAACTTGGGATGATTTTGTTTTTGACGAGATTCTACCAACCATCCCCATGTTAAATATTGTTGAAGATTATAATGATGATGAAGGTTATTATTTTGTAAATGTAGAAGTTTACAACGAAACGGGCGTGGAGATTGTAGTATTGTTTTCGTCTCAATGCCAAGGCACTGCCGACGAAGGCTCTAAAGAAGGGGGCGATGAAGATAAATGCGGAGACATAGAAGAAATCGTTGTGTCTGGAAAATATCTAACAGTAAGGCAACAGTTGTTCGACAATGAAGAATATAAAGAATTCATAAACAACATATTCCCATTAAGAGAACTAGTAACTCAACTATCTGTATATCAATCATCTGCCTTGTCTGATGTAGCAGTTTTCTCTGGAACTCACGAGGGTAGAAACCTCTTTGATATCTTCGCAGAAACAAAACTGTCAACCCTGCAAGTCCTTCTCGCCTCTCTCTACGGAGCAAAAGAAACCACATACATTGATCCGTTCTTAGAAAAGTTGAAAACATAATAGATATTGAAACTACTTATATAGCGGAGAACTAACAAGTGTCAGGAATATCACCAAAACTACCATTATACATAGATCCAGTTGACGGCATCGCCTTGAATAAAACACTCAAGCAAATGACGCGCCAAAACTTGAAAATGATAATATTAACGTCACCAGGTGAGAGAATAATGCATCCCAAGTTTGGAGTAGGATTGAGGCGTTACTTATTCATGAACAACACTCAGTCAACATTGTCGGACATCAGTAGAAAAATAGAAGAACAAGTTAGAATTTATCTTCCGAGCGTAAATATCCTTTCCATCAAGTTCTTATCCGAGAACGGAGAAGAGATAAGGAGTTCATTTGAGAGTTCAAGCAGTTCAAACTACGTACATCTTGTTATAAACTACGAAATACCATCTGCTTTCGTTTCAGACGCATTAAATATAAAGGTTTAAAATATTCGCCGAATGAGTATTTAGTAAGAGGGAAAAAATAGTGAGTAACAAACGAGACAACGTAAGCATCAACTATCTAAGCAGAGATTTTCACACAATCAAGGAAGATCTTCTACGATATGCAAAGAGATATTATCCAGACACGTTTAAGGATTTCTCCACCGCAGGCTTCGGTGCCCTAATGATAGATGCCGTCGCGTACACAAGCGACATGCTCTCGTTCTACCTCGATTACCAAGCAAACGAAAGCTTCCTATCCACAGCCATAGAGTACGAAAATATTCTTAAACACGGACAAACAGTAGGATACAAGCACCAAGGGGCAAGAGCAACTCATGGAGTCGTAACGCTATACGCCCTAATACAAGCAAACAGCGATGCATCAGGTCCAGATATGAGTTATGCGCCAATAATGAAGGCAGGTTCAACGTTCTCATCAACTGCATCGGCACTATTCACTCTCACATCGGACGTAAACTTCGCTTCACCAGAGAATGAAATAGTTGTCGCAAGGACAAACTCAACAACAGGTGAACCAACTCACTATGCCGTCCGAGCATCTGGACAAGTCGTATCTGGCGAGAACAGAGTAAAAGACTTCAGGAACATCGGAGACTCTGTAAAGTTCAGAAAACTAACTCTACCAGGAAATAACGTCACAGAGATAATCTCAGTAACCGATTCTAATGGAAACCAATATTTTGAAGTTGAGAGCCTATCTCAGAACACCATCTTCACCTCTATAGCCAACAATGACACGACAACCAACGTCACAGCCCCAACGGTAATAAAGCCAATCATCGTCCCAAGACGCTTCGTCGTCAAGAGAGACAGATTCGCAACAAACATCATATTCGGCTACGGATCAGACTCCGAGCTAAAATCAGCATCAATGGTTGAACCCCGCGATGTTGTAATGGACTTGCATTCAAAGACTTATGTAACAGACAAGGCATTTGATCCATCAAACCTCGTAAAAAGCGACAAGTTCGGAATAGCGCCAGCAAACACCGACATCAGAGTCGTCTACAGGGCAAACACATCTCAGAACTCCAATGCAGCCACCAACACTATCACATCAGTCTCAAGAGCAGATGTTGAGTTTCCAAATAGAACAAGTTTAGTGGCATCTAAAATGTCAGCAGTCAAAACAAGCATCGAGGTAACTAACGAAAGTCCCATTCAGGGCGATGTCTCGGCTCCAAGCATAAATGATTTGAGAGAGCTTATCTCTGGAACACACTCCGCTCAAAACAGAGCAGTCACGATGGAAGACTACAAGTCTCTTGTCCTAACTATGCCCCCGCGCTTTGGCGGAGTAAAGAGGTGTTCGATAGTAAGAGATATCGACTCAAACTTGCGCAACATAAACATTTACGTTATATCAGAGGTAAATGGATATCTTCAGTCTACCAACGAAGTCCTAAAACAGAACATCAAGACTTGGTTAAACTCAAAGAGAGTCATCAACGACTCCGTTGACATCCTCGATGCTAAGATAGTCAATCTAAAAATTAGCTTTGAAGTCGTCGCAGTCTCTGGCGTCAACACCACTCAAGTTCTCGATGCCTGTACAGCCCGTCTACGCCAACTATTCTCCTCAAAATTAGATGTCGGAGAGGCATTCAATATCACAAACATATACGCAGCACTCAACTCCGTCCCACAGGTTGCCGACGCAACTTGGGTAAAAATAGAAAAAGCATCAGGGACATCATATTCATCCATCAACTTCAATGTCAAAAATATGACTTCGCCAGACGGAAGATTCGTCCGAGCGCCAAAGAATGTTATATTTGAGGTGAAATATCCAAACACCGATATTATAGGAACCGTCAAATAATGGGAATAAAGAGATACACGGCTAACGCCGACACTACAATAACCAACGCATACAAGGAAAATCTCCAAACAAGAGGAACTGGTTCCAATATGGGACTGGCAGACTCCCTAGAAGTCTTTCACATCTACGGACAAGAGTCTTCTTCATCAGCAGAAAACTCCCGAGTTCTTATAGACTTTCCAGTAAACACGACAATTACTACAGACAGAAGCGCAGGCACTATTCCTGCCAGCGGAAGCGTAAGTTGGTTCCTAAGAGTTCACAACGTCGTTCACTCAAACACGCTCCCTCGTAACTACAACATGACTATATCCGCAGTGTCTCGTTCTTGGGACGAGGGAACTGGAATGGATATGGAAGGATATAGCGACGTCGGATACGCCAACTGGAGCGGTTCGGCATCCTCATCATCAGGTGTTACTGCGTGGACAGCGGCAGGCGGAGACTATCACGCCTCTCCAACTTATGCAGCATACTTCGACGACGGAACGGAGGACATCGAAATAGACATTTCTCACCTCGTCGAAGAATGGATAAAGGGAACATCTGGCGGCGGACAAGACACTTACGGCGTCGGTATAAGAATGGAAAACGAGTCAGCACTCTCCTCTTCTTACACAAAGAAGTTCTCCGCAAGAGGTTCTCAATACTTCTTCAAGCGCCCGACTCTAGAGGCACGCTGGGACTCTGCAACAAAGGACGACAGAGGCAACTTCTACTACAGCAGTTCTCTCGCCCCAGCAGCAGACAACCTCAATACACTTTACCTTTACAACTATTCCAGAGGACGCCTCGTTGACATTCCAGGCATAGGCGAAGGCGATAACATTAGTATAAGTTTCTACGCATCAACATCAGACGCTCCATCTGGATCAAAGATTCTACTCCCAGTAGGAGGAGGCGTTGCCGCCAATCTTGATGTAAACGCAACTGGTTCGTGGGTTTCTACTGGAATCTATTCGGCAAACTTAGCTATCACAGCGTCAGCAACTCCTCTCACAACTATTCATGATGTTTGGCACTCGGGAACAGTCGAATATCACACGGGTTCAATAACGCCAAACTCACTCAATAGTTCAGAGCAAAACTCTGTATCGCAAATGGTTATGAACATCACGAACCTTAGAGATTCATACTATCGTAACGAAACTGCTCGTTTTCGACTTTATACTCGTCAAAAGAACTGGAACCCAACTATTTATACTACAGCCATTTCGACACCCGCAAACTATATCGTTGAAAGCGGTTCGTTCAAGGTTGTTAGGCTCATTGATGACTTAGATGTTGTCGCATTCGGAACAGGAAGTGATTTGCATACTCAAATGTCGTTTGATTCTACAGGAAACTATTTCGATTTAGACATGTCGATGCTCGAAGCAGGATATGGATACGGAATCAAGTTTGCGTTCTACGACGGTGGAG
>Ga0315338_1003830_pt1 | contig 12630 bp, 7 predicted proteins | sample ASW8metaG_FD_204518 | JGI IMG/M metagenome (GOLD analysis project Ga0315338, IMG submission 204518) | Ammonia-oxidizing marine archaeal communities from Monterey Bay, California, United States - ASW #8 | ecosystem: Environmental > Aquatic > Marine > Coastal | place: USA: California | collected... | reverse complement strand
GCTGCTTCAACTCCTGCGGCCAACACCACGTTGCCGACCTTGGCTTCTACGGCGTGAGTCGCACAATTAACGGATATTCAGTGCCGCATTTTCAGGTCGTCCTCGGTGGAAAGTGGGTCGAGAACGCTGGTGAATACGGTCTGGCAATCGGTGCGGTCCCGTCCAAACGGGTCCCCGAAGCCCTTGAGCGTATCAGCGACCGATTCGTGGCCGAGCGTCAAGCCGACGAAACGTTTCAGCAGTTCGTCGCGCGTGTCGGAAAGCGCTCATTGAAGACCACGCTCGACGACCTCACGAAGATCCCTTCACATGACGACGGTCCCGAGTTTTATTCCGATTGGGGCGACCCGCGAGAGTTCACACTTGGTGATATGGGTGTTGGCGAATGTGCCGGCGAAGTGGTTTCACTAGCCGAGTTCGACCTCGCGGCCGCGGAAGCGCAGGTCTTCGAAGCACAGCTACTGATGGAGGAGGGTAACTATTCCAGAGCCGACGACCTCGCGTATCACGCCATGTTGTTGGCCGCCAAGGGTCTGATTAAAACGGAGTTCATCGACATCACGGACGACCCCAACGACATCGTCCGCGAATTTAGAACAAGGTTCTTCGATACTCGGCTGTTCTTTGACAAGTATGCCGGTGGCAAGTTCGCGATGTATCTTTTCCGGCGGCACGACACGGTGTCGCAACCCGCAACGGCCGAGTCAGCCCGACAACTCATCGAGGAGGCCCAGCTCTTCTTGGAGGCCAGCCATGCCTGCCAAGCGCGCCTCACGGCACAGAGATCTCAATCCGATCTACCGACAAGCTCCCCACGGTAACGATGAGTCAATCCGTCGATGACCTTTATCGGTTTGGTCTCAAGCTCTTTGTCGAGCCTGGCACCTCGTTGAACGGAGGCGACTGCATTCCGATCTTTCACCGATGGATTCAGGCCAAGTCTCTCGACTGGCTACTGATTGACGTGGCTGACTATACCCACCTTGTTGGTGGCCCAAGCGTACTACTCGTAGGTCATGAAGGTAACTTGTCGGTCGACCACGCAGACGGCCGATCCGGAATCGTCTGCACGTCGAAACGACCAGAAGCAGCAGGTTCACTTCTCGATCGGATCGTAGGTGTGGCGTACACCTTGTTCGTGGCGGCCAGCCTCTTGGAGTCGGACGAGGCGTTCGATGGGCGACTGAGGTTCGTGCCGAACGAACTGCAGTTCCAAGCAAACGATCGCCTGCTTGCTCCCCCAGGAAATAACTCTACCGCAGCGCTCGAACCATCGCTTCAGACCTTCATGGAAACGCTCTACCCGAATCAGTCTCATCACATCGGCAGCTCTTCAAGCCAAACGGGCCGAGTCAAGATAGACCTCAAAGCACCTGAACAAGTTTCGCTGGTCTCTCTTCTTGAACGAGTCGGCCAAACGGTCAAGAGCCAGTAACTACTGCTCTGGAGTGTTTCTGTTTTTCAACCTAAGAAGACTGTATGTAAATCATTACTTAATATTAGCATTGCTAATAATGCATTGACTTAATATTAGTTAAGGTGTGTTACAGTATCGGTCCCCGTGCATCTTGAGACGCTGTCCATCTTCTGCGACGTGGTCCGCCATCAGAGCTTTTCACGTGGTGCGATCGCCAGCGCTGTCAGCCAGTCCGCGGCTAGCCAAGCCGTCCGGCAGATCGAACGGCAAGTGGGCGCCCAGCTGATCGACCGGTCGAAGCGGCCCTGGCTTCTGACCGACGAAGGAAAGATCTTTTTTAAGGGGTGTCAGGAAATTGTCGATCGCTACCGTGAGCTACAAGATGTGATTCGTCGACACCAGCAGCCGTCGGGTTACACCGTTCGTCTCGCATCGATCTATTCGATCCGCCTGAACGACTTGAGTGATTATATCGGTCGGTTTCAGACCTTAGTGTCCGGCGCCAACATCGAAGTTGCCTATATGCATCCTGACCAGGTCTACGACCAAATCATCAACGACCAGTGCGACCTCGGACTAATTTCGTTCGCCAACCCGAGACGCGAAATCACGGCAATTCCGTGGCAAGACCAGGCCATGGTAGTGGCCTGTCTGCCAAGTCATCGGTTTGTATCAAGCAAAGCGGCAGCCGACCTACAACCCAGTGATCTAACCGGCGAGGCGTTTGTCAGCTTCGACCGTGGACTACCGGTGCGAAAGGAGATCGATCGGTTCCTCCGCCGCCACACTGCCGACGTGAGAGTGGTCGCGGAATTCGACAGTATCGAGAACATTAAACAGGCTATCGAGGACGGAGTGGGTATTGCGATCCTCCCCGAACCGACGTTGCGTCGAGAAGTCAATGGAATGACGCTGGTCGCGATCCCACTAAATCCAGGTTCAAACAGTCTCCCCTTGATTCGCCCTGTCAGTATTCTCCATCGACGCGGGCGCAGGCTAAACCCAGCGGTGACGGCATTTATTAACCTGCTCGTTCCCGAGCGAGGCCTGCGTCCATCAACTCCAGTTCGAGCTCAAGCGTCTAGAAAAGTAGGGGTCGCCGTATGAGACACCACGACCCCCGTACCACACGGAAGGCCGCGACATCTCAAGGGTTGTACGACCAAAGTCGCGAGCACGACTCCTGCGGTGTCGGGTTCGTCGTGAATATCAAAGGAGAACAATCACACGTGCTTGTACAACAGGCACGCGAGGTGCTGACCAGCCTGTCGCACCGCGGCGCCTCCGGGTGCGAGGTCAACACTGGAGACGGTGCCGGAATCCTCATTCAATTACCTCACCGGTTCTTCCAATCCGAAGCCGAACGCTTGGGCTTCGTCCTACCTGAGCCAAAGTCCTATGGCGTTGGCATGGTATTTCTCCCGCACGACCCGGACGAACGAGCTCAAATCCAAGACCTATTTACTAGAATTTCTACCGAAGAGGGCCAGCGTGTCCTGGGTTGGCGAGACGTCCCGACCGACGCCTCACAACTGGGCGCGACAGCTCAGAGTGGAACACCAGTTATCCGCCAGGTTTTCATAGGCCACGGCGATACGCTTGCCCATGAGGCCGATGCCCATGCCCACTTCGAGCGCAAGCTCTACGTGATTCGAAAGCGTGTCCACCACTCGGTTGAAGCCCTTCCACTCAACCAGGCAGATCTCTTCTACGTCGCGAGCCTGTCGTCGAACAAGATCGTGTACAAGGGCATGCTCACCGCCGACCAGGTCGAAGGGATGTTCCCTGACCTCAGTAATCCCTTAGTGGAATCGGCCTTAGCACTCGTCCACCAGCGATTCTCCACCAACACGTTTCCGTCATGGCCGTTGGCCCATCCCTACCATTACATTGCGCATAACGGGGAAATCAACACGCTGCGTGGCAACACCAACTGGATGCGCGCCCGAGAAGCGCTCTGCAAGTCGGAACTGTTCGGTGCTGACCTGCAGAAGCTCTTCCCGATCATCCGTGAGGGTCAGAGCGACACAGCAACATTCGACAGTGTGCTGGAATTTCTGGTGCTAACAGGGCGCCCGATCGCGCATGCGATCCTGATGATGATCCCGGAACCGTGGAGCAACAACCAAACGATGGATCCGGCGCAGAAGGCCTTCTATGAATACCACTCGACCTTAATGGAACCCTGGGACGGGCCAGCCTCAATCGCGTTCACCGATGGGAGTGTGATAGGAGCGGTACTGGACCGCAACGGCCTACGACCGTCGCGGTACTACGTCACCAAAGATGACATGGTGGTCATGGCGTCCGAGGTTGGAGTCCTGGACATCCCGCCTGAGAACGTACTCGTCAAGGAAAGGTTACACCCGGGACGAATTTTTCTGGTCGACACAATTCAGGGCCGCATCATCGACGACGAGGAGATCAAATCGAGCCTAGCGGCCGAACAGCCGTATGGTGACTGGATTTCAACAGAATTGGTGCATATCAACAATCTCCCGGCACCACCCTACACGCCACCAACATTACCCGACACCCTTCGACACCAACAGCGTGCCTTCGGGTACACAGAGGAAGACCTTCGAATCTTGATCGGACCGATGGCTAGAGCCGGCGCCGCGCCACTCGGATCGATGGGGACCGATACAGCGTTAGCGGTTCTCTCGGACCAGCCTCGCCTACTTTACGACTACTTTAAACAGCTATTTGCCCAAGTGACGAACCCACCACTTGACGCGATACGGGAGAAGCTCGTCACTGACACGAGTTCAACTCTGGGTTCCGAATGCAATCTCCTGGCTACTGAGCGTCGATCATGCCACCTTCTTAAAATCGACGACCCTATCCTCGACAACAAACAGTTGGCGGCACTGCGACACGTCACCGACCCAGCATTTCAGTCGAAAACGCTACCGATGCTATTTCCGTCAACCGGCGGGGCCACCGGGCTCGAACGTGCCATGGAAGAGCTCTGTCGTGACGCAAGCGCTGCGGTAGCCTCTGGCCACACGCTCCTAGTGCTCTCTGACCGCGGAGTCGATAGCGAGAACGCACCGATTCCGAGTCTTCTGGCAACGGCTGGCGTTCATCATCATCTCGTTCGAGAGGGCACGCGGACAAAGTGCTCTCTAATCATCGAGTCTGGCGAGGCGCGTGAGGTGCACCACATGGCCTTACTCGTGGGCTATGGAGCAGCGGCGATCAACCCGTATCTTGCGTTCGAAATAATTGAGGACCTGATTCTCCAGCGAGAGGTGAATAAGCGTGACGTCGGTGAAGGTATCCGACGCTACATCAGGGCTTGCACGAAAGGCATCCTCAAAGTGATGTCAAAAATGGGCATCTCCACACTGCAGGGCTACCGAGGTGCCCAGACGTTCGAGGCCGTAGGGCTCGATGGAGAATTTGTCGAAAAATACTTCACTTGGACCGCCTCGCGGATCGGCGGCATCGGCATCGAAACAGTTACGGATGAAGTAACCCGTCGCCACGCAAAAGCATTTCCACAGCGCGGTCGGAAAGATGACGAACTCGACTCAGGTGGCGAATACCAGTGGCGCCGAGACGGTGAGTACCACCTTTTTAATCCAGAAACGGTCTTCAAGCTCCAGCACGCCACTCGATCAGACCAAGTCGAGGTCTATCGAGAATACGCAGAGCAGGTGAACGACCAGAGTCGACGGCTGGCGACCCTCCGTGGCTTACTCAGCTTTAAATCAACGCGACCAGCGATACCACTGACAGAGGTTGAGCCGGTCGAATCAATTTTTAAGCGGTTTTCGACCGGTGCCATGTCCTACGGATCCATCAGCGCAGAGTCTCACGAAACCCTGGCGATCGCCATGAATCATATCGGTGGAAAATCAAACACTGGAGAAGGTGGCGAAGACCCAGCGCGATTCACACCGGAACCCAACGGTGACCTCAAACGAAGTGCGGTTAAACAGGTCGCCTCTGGACGCTTTGGGGTTACCAGCGAGTACCTAGTCAATGCTGACGACATCCAAATCAAGATGGCTCAAGGGGCAAAACCGGGCGAAGGCGGGCAATTGCCAGGCTCTAAGGTGTACCCCTGGATCGCAAAGGTGCGGTACTCGACACCTGGCGTTGGATTAATTTCGCCACCACCGCATCACGACATCTACTCAATCGAAGACCTCGCACAGCTGATCCATGACCTGAAAAATGCTAACCCCATGGCCCGGATCCACGTCAAGCTAGTGGCCGAGGTCGGCGTAGGTACGATCGCGGCGGGAGTCGCCAAGGCTCACTCCGACGTCGTGCTGATCTCGGGGCACGACGGCGGCACGGGGGCTTCGCCCTTGACGAGCATCAAACACGCAGGTGTGCCGTGGGAACTAGGGCTCGCCGAAACTCAACAAGTGCTCGTCCTCAATCGGCTTCGGGACCGTATTGTCGTGCAGGTAGACGGTCAGATGAAGACGGGACGGGACGTTGTTATTGCCGCGCTCCTAGGTGCCGAGGAGTACGGGTTCGCCACCGCCCCTCTGATTGTGTCTGGCTGCATTATGATGCGAGTGTGTCATCTCGACACCTGTCCGGTGGGGATAGCCACTCAAAATCCTGAACTCCGCAAGCACTTCACCGGTAAACCAGAGTTCGTCGAGAACTTCTTCCGTTTCGTGGCCGAGGAGGTGCGCGAGATCATGGCCAGCCTCGGGTTCCGAACGATGGATGAGATGATTGGCCGTTCCGACGAACTGGACGTTACCGAGGCAGTGGATCACTGGAAGGCGAAGGGGCTGAACCTGTCGAGCATTCTGTACCAGCCAGACGTGTCACCTGACGTAGAGCGTCGGTGCATCACCAACCAGGACCATGGCTTGGACAAGGCGTTGGACAACGAGCTGATCCAACTGGCATGCGACGCACTCGAACACGGCACACCGATCGATTTAAAGCTCCCTATTCGCAACGTCAACCGAACCGTCGGGACAATGCTGGGTTACGAACTGACGAAACGGTACGGCGGTGCTGGCCTGCCAGACGAAACCATCCGAATCATGTTTGAGGGGTCAGCTGGCCAAAGCTTCGGCGCCTTTGTCCCACGTGGCATCTCCATGACAATGGTCGGCGACGCCAATGACTACTTTGGCAAAGGACTATCCGGCGGAAAACTGGCCATCTACCCGTCCGACCGATCGACGTTCGTGGCCGAAGACAACGTTATTGTCGGGAACGTGGCTTTATACGGCGCAACAGCTGGAGAAGCATTTATTCACGGACTCGCCGGAGAACGGTTTTGCGTACGAAACAGCGGTGCCCATGCCGTGGTCGAGGGCATCGGGGACCACGGCTGCGAGTACATGACCGGTGGACGGGTGGTTATTCTTGGCCGAACCGGACGCAACTTTGCAGCTGGGATGAGCGGTGGCATCGCCTACGTCCTCGATCGAGAGGGGAACTTTAGGCAGCACTGTAATCCCGGCATGGTTGACCTTGATCCCTTGGATGCTGATGACGTCACGTTCGTTCGGAATCTCATCGCGCGCCACGTTGAGCTAACGAAAAGTCGTCTCGGTCAATGGGCTCTCGATCAGTGGGCGTCACTCGTCGAAGAAGACGGTCGGGGATTTATTAAGGTGATGCCACGAGATTACAAGCGCGTCTTACAGATCGAAGCAAGCGACCGAGGAGAGGAAGGAGAGGGGGAGCTTGAATTCGTCGAAGTGGCTGCCAGGAACCAGGGCGAAAGACCAACATAGCTTGAGGAGTCCCCATGGGAAAAATTAAAGGATTCCTCGAGATTGAGCGACAGAAGCCGCCTATGCGACCAATTGGCGAGCGAGTCAAGGACTGGCGGGAGGTTTATCTTCCTTATACCGCGTCAGACCTTCGCGACCAGGGTGCGCGGTGCATGGACTGCGGAATTCCGTTCTGTCATGAAGGATGCCCACTTGGAAATCTGATACCCGACTGGAACGACCTTGTCTATCGCGACAAATGGCAAGCAGGAATCGACCGTCTGCATAAGACAAACAATTTCCCCGAATGGACCGGACGACTCTGTCCAGCGCCATGTGAAGGCTCGTGCGTACTAGCGCTTGATCGTGACCCGGTCACCATCAAGTCGATCGAGCTCGCCCTTGTCGAACGGGCATTCGACGAGGGATGGATCCACGCGATGCCGCCGACGACAAGGTCCGGCAAGTCAGTAGCCGTTGTCGGATCGGGTCCAGCGGGTCTGTCAGCCGCGGACCAGCTCAACCGAGCTGGCCACACGGTGACCGTGTTCGAGAAATCCGACCGCATCGGCGGTCTGCTCCGATATGGCATCCCTGCCTTCAAGATGGAAAAGCGGTTCTTGTCGCGACGGTTGTCTATCCTGGAGCAAGAAGGCATTCAGTTCCGTACCGGCGTACATGTGGGTGTCGACGTTTCGGCCGAACAGCTGCGACACGAGCACGACGCCATGTTGTTGGCGGGCGGTGCCGAGCACCCGCGCGACCTTGATGTCCCTGGTCGCACCCTTAAGGGCATTCACTTCGCAATGGAATACCTGATTCAGCAGAATCGGATTTGTGAGGGCGACGTCGTCCCCGAAGATGAAATCATTTCTGCCAAAGGTAAGCGCGTCGTAATCATCGGTGGCGGAGACACGGGAGCCGACTGTCTGGGTACGGCTCACCGCCAGGGTGCGAAATCGGTCGCCCAGTTCGAGTTGCTCGAACGGCCACCCGACCGGCGCTCCCCCACAAATCCCTGGCCAAACTGGCCGAATGTCTTTCGGGTGTCGCCCGCGCATGAAGAAGGTGGAGACCGCGTCTATGCGGTCTCCAGCCAGCGTTTCTCAGGTGACACGTCGGGTTGCGTGTCGACCCTACACGCCGTGAAAGTCAGCATTCGCAACGACGCTGGACAGCTCAGCGTTGAGCCAGTCCCCGACAGCGAGTTTGAGATCGAGGTCGACCTGGTACTTCTTGCAATGGGATTTCTCGGACCGGTACGGGGAGGTCTGCTGGCCGACCTCGGCCTGACACTCACCGACAGTGGTACGGTCTGGCGCGACGAACAGTGGATGACCAGCGAACCTGGCGTCTTCACCGCGGGAGACATGCAACGGGGGCAGTCGTTAATCGTCTGGGCCATCGCCGAGGGCCGGAGCGCCGCGAGCGGCATCGACAAATATCTGATGGGCTCATCAAACCTTCCAGCACCGGTATGATGCCCAAACCCCAGCGCAGGCACGCCCGTGACAGATGAAGAAGAAGCTTTCGTCTGAGGCCAAGTTTCTTGCCACCCTCGTCGAGGTCAACCAAGCTCTGGCGGCCGCTCGGAGCCCACGGGCCGGACTGCAACGGGGGCTCGAAATCCTTGATGACCTCTACGGGGTCTCGCGTACGTCGGTTGTTCTTCGGAACCAGGATAGCGACCGACTCGAAATTGAAGCATCTGAGGGCCTAACGGCCGAGGGCCGCCGGTCCACCTGGAAGGCCGGCGAAGGCATCACAGGCAAAGTCGTTCAGACGGGTCATCCCGTCGTGCTTCCCCGGATCAGTCAGGAACCGACGTTTCTTCACCGTACCGGCCGCCGTCTCAAGACCCGAACATCTGAGACCACCTTCATCTGCGTTCCCATCCCTGGACATCGAAGACCGGTCGGCGCAATGAATGTCGACCTACCGTTCGTCAAGGATCGGGACTACGACCGAGACCTTCAACTCTTTCAGGTCGTCGCAACCATGTTTGGACAGGCGCTCAGGGTCAAACAGCTCGTCGAAACTGGGCGCCAGCGTCTACTGGACGAGAACCTCCATCTCAAGGAGGAACTCAAAGAACGCTACGATTTTTCCCAGATCATAGGCACGAGCGGCCCGATGCGTCAGGTATTCGAGCAGATCGCCAGGGTAGCATCGACGAATACGACGGTACTAATTCGGGGTGAGTCAGGCACAGGGAAGGAACTCATTGCACACGCGCTTCACTATAACTCCAAACGTTCCAAGAACCCACTTGTCAAGGTCAGCTGCACCGCCCTTCCGGACTCACTGATTGAGTCCGAGCTCTTTGGGTACGAGAAGGGAGCCTTCACCGGCGCCACGAAACGGAAGAAGGGCCGGTTCGATCGCGCCGAGCGCGGGACCCTGTTTCTCGACGAAATTGGCGACATCAACCTGTCCACACAGGTCAAGCTTCTCCGGGTCCTCCAGGACCGCGAGTTCGATCGCCTGGGTGGAACTGAACCGATCCAGGCGGATGTACGGCTCATCACCGCCACCAACGCTGACCTGGAAAAGGCTATCGCCGCAAAGACGTTTCGCGAAGATCTCCACTATCGCCTCAACGTCTTCACGATTTTCGTGCCGCCCCTCCGCGAACGCAAGACCGACATACTGCTACTGGCCGACAGCTTTCTCAACAAATACGCAGTCGAACACGGGAGAGCGATTAAACGCATCTCGACACCCGCCATCGACATGCTGATGGCGTATCACTGGCCTGGTAACGTCCGAGAGCTTGAGAACACGATCGAGCGGGCAGTGCTCGTCTGCGACGGCAACGTTATTCATGCCCAACATTTTCCACCAACGCTTCAGACCGCGGAGGCATCGGGCACGCTTACCTCTACGTCTCTGGCTGAGGCGGTGGGAGCGTATGAGCGAGATTTGATTCAAGACGCACTCAAGACGACCCGTGGCAACCGGGTGCAAGCCGCCAAGTTGCTCAACTCGACCGAACGGATCATCAGCTACAAAGTTAAAAAATACGACATCGATAGTCACCGATTCAGGCGCTAACTTGTACCGCTAAACCTTCGTGTAGAGTCCTAAGACAACACGGCAAAAATGTAGAGTATCGAAACGGCCGCCAGCGTTTTGTATGTCCTGTCCTTACGGAGTCCGTTTTTTTGGCCTAGACTCCTCAACAGGAATATTGAGACGGAGCCAAGAAACGACAATATCGTAAATTAGCGCAAAGCTTCGTAGAGCTCGCACACCATAAACAACCCAGTTTTTCGGTTCTGTCTATAGTGGCGCCGTAGACCCATCAGTTGGTTTGGCTATTGCTAGAACACCCGGACACGCCGTGGTGCTACCATCATGATCGCTTGGAGAATCAACCGATGAAACTAATTACTGCCATCATCAAGCCTCACATGCTGGACGGGGTGCGCGACGCGCTTTCGGATGCAGGCATCAAGGGTCTCACGGCTACCGAGGTCAAAGGGTTCGGGCGACAGAAGGGTCACACCGAAGTCTATCGCGGCAGCGAGTACACCATCGACTTCGTGCCGAAGCTCAAGATCGAGGTCGTGACCGACGACGACCAAGTTGACGTAATTGTCACCAAGATCTCGGAGTCAGCACGAACCGGCGAGATTGGTGACGGCAAAATCTTCGTCAGTGACATGGGTGAAGCCGTGCGGATACGAACCGGAGAAGTTGGCTCTGAGGCACTCTAAGCGTCTCACAGGATTTAAATGTTGATAAACTAGCCCGATTGGGCGCTTGGGTAAACTGGAAGCGATGTCCGCATCCCCTAGATGTGGTCGAACAGCCGGCAGTGTTGGTAACCCACGGCACACACGGCTAAAAAGCCGACCGGTCGACCGCCATCTTTTTGAATAGGGGGTAGATGAGAACACCTGCTCGGACACACAACGCATCCTGCTTGATTTACTCTTTCTTTTGCACTGGTCTTTCTCAGCGGGCTGGCAACGGGCCCAGCACACGCTGGCAAAGTCTCCTTTACGGCGGATATGGACTCTTCGTACGCATATTTTTTCAGCGATCTCAAGCAGGCACGCGAGGGCTTCGTTCCCCAGCCTTACGCTGATATAAATTTCGACGTCTACGCTGACGACGACGGAATCGGATTGCCCGGCATCAACTTCCCAACGGGACAGTGGAACAGCCTGAACACCGACCCGTCTTGGAGCGATCACCCTTCACACGATCCGCAGCGTGGCAACGTCAAGCCGTGGTATGAATCACATTTCTTTGGCGGTTTTACGCTAGACATCGACAACTGTGAGACCACAATCACGTACCCGTCCTATCTCGGTCAGAGCGATTCGTTTGGTCTTGTGCAAGAGATTTCATTTGAGTCGGCGATGGACGGTTGACGTTGCTCTGAGACGGTCGGCGGACGACCGAGCTATCACATGACACGTCTGCCTAGTCGACCTGGGTTGATCAGCAGCTAAAGAGCGGCGTGCCACTGTTTACCAATATCCAGAGTGCGACACGACAGCGAGGGAACTTGAGGTTGACACACAACCCTTCGGCACACCCAAGATATCCCAAGAGTGTGACGGGCGGCGGGCGGCGGGCGGCGGACAAGGTATGCAGCACTCGGGACACGAGACCGATTCAATAATGCGCTCCGAGCCACGCACGTCAACACCTGCAGCTGGCTTCGCATTGTCGCTTCAGGATGAGCTTAACTATGCACTCGAAGAGCTGGTGGAACAAACTCGTACAGCTAGCGGTGGAATTCTTGCCGTCAGACGCTACTCTGATCACCTCGATGAGCTGCTCCGTCGTATTCACATCGGGGCCTGCGACCCAACTCCGACGCCTCATGCACTCGTGGCCATCGGTGGCTACGGCAGAAGACAGATGTCCTTGTATTCTGACGTGGACCTGCTCATCGTATTCGGCGGACCCGTTGGTGCAGCTGAGGAGCACTTTCTCAAATCGATGCTGCATCCCCTTTGGGATCTGCGGCTCGATGTCGGACACCACATTCGGGAGCTCTCCGACGTCACGATCATTGATCGCGACAACCCTGAGTATCTGGTTGCCCTTCTTGACGCCAGATTCATAGACGGTGACAACGATGTGTTTAGTGCGTTCTCCGACGCCTGCCTTAAACAGGACACGGCGTGGCAGGCACCGACGCTCGAGTCGCTACAGAATCTCATCACGCGACGTCACTCCCAGTTCAACCACACCCTTTACCACCTGGAACCTGACGTCAAGAACGTACCCGGTGGACTCCGAGACATTTCAGCTGCGCGGATGCTGCAACGTCTAACACGACCAGATCTGCCGCCAGTCTTCGAAATGCACCTGCTCGCGGAGGCCGAGGACTTCATGTTGCGGATCCGATCCATTTTGCACCTCGAACGCGGGCGCAATCTCAATGTTTTAACTCACGAGCTCCAGGAAATAGCGGCGTCAGCGTTCGGACTTCAGAATTCTGCGCCTCAACGACGGGTTGAAACACTGATGAGCACTTACTTTCAC
>Ga0315338_1003828_pt1 | contig 12641 bp, 14 predicted proteins | sample ASW8metaG_FD_204518 | JGI IMG/M metagenome (GOLD analysis project Ga0315338, IMG submission 204518) | Ammonia-oxidizing marine archaeal communities from Monterey Bay, California, United States - ASW #8 | ecosystem: Environmental > Aquatic > Marine > Coastal | place: USA: California | collected... | reverse complement strand
TTGATGCTGTTAAAAAAGGGATGGATCACATTTTAAAAAATCAGGGAATGCGACAAAAAGTTCAGATTATTGAAGATGGTGCTAGAACTATCTTAAAAAAAGAATGAGCTTGGTAATGGTGCACATAAAATTGCTAGTATTATCACACCAATATACATAATTTTTCTATTAAGTGATAGTGGTGATACATCATCAAGTGGTTGTGTATCTTTACTTCTAGAACTTAATATCAAAATTAAAATTGCCATCATCCAATAATTTAGCAATACAAGAACACCCATACTTGCATACGTTGCAATTTTGTGCCATTTTTTTCCGAAAATTACTCTTGCTAAATGACCACCATCTAACTGCCATGCCGGTAATAAATTTAGGAATGTAATTAAAAAGCCAAGCCAAGCAGCAAACATTATTGGTGACATTACAAGCTGGATATTATCACCATCCTTATCAAACAAAATTATTATTATCTTCATTATGATATTTTCATTCATTTCCATTAGTTGTGATGTACCAAAAAGCTGTTCTGCTAACTCATTATCAATAACCGGTGATGTATATACTCCAAATACTGCAACTATAACTGCTATAACAAGTCCCGCTATTGGACCTGCAATTGCTATATCAAATAAAATATCTCGGTTTACAGTTAACCCTCTAGATTGTATAAATGCACCAAATGTAGGAATTCCATAAACTGGAACACCTGGAATAAAGTATGGCCATGTTGTTTTGATTTTGTGCCATTTTGCTGCAATTAAATGCCCTGCTTCATGGACACCTAAAATTCCTATTAATGCCCATGCGTAAAGTACAGCTACTGCAAATGGATCACCAATTTCCGCTAATCTATTTACACCAACTGTTCTATAGAACCCATCTATTAGCACAAAACATACTGTCACAACAAAAAGAATTCTTGGTATCCATGTTTTTGATAACCATTTTCTTTTTTTTTCTGGTGCTAGTTTTGAGATAATTAGTATTGTATTATTAGATTTTTTTTCTAATGTACAGAAAAGATTGCTTTCATCCAATTTTTGAGTTATTTCAACAAATTTTGTTTTGAAATTCTTATCATTGATATAAAATTTCATTTTTGAAAGTGAAATCTCAATTTCATTGACATTGAAAAATGACAAAACAAGTCTTTTGATGTCTTCTTGGGTATATTCAATCAATATAATTAGTATAATCTATTTCCATAATTGCCTTTCTTACCTAGAAATAAATATTTGATAATAGTATCCTCTCCATGCAGGTAATTTTAAGGCAAATAGGTGATTCTATAATAAGACGAGTAGATGCCAGTGATCTAATTTCTATAATGGAAATAAATATGAAAACACTACCAGAGCATTATTCTGATTATTTTTACGAGAGTCTATTAGCTGAACTGCCTGAAGCATTTTTAGTTGCACAGAATGGTTCAAGATACATAGGCTATATTATGTGTAAATCAGAATTTGGATTTTCAAATTTCAGAAAACTTGGATTTGTAAAAAAAGGTCATTTAGTGTCTGTTGCTGTTTTAGAAGAATTTCGCAATAAAGGAGTTGGAAGTGCATTGGTAGAAGAATCAATTAAAGGTATTCAAAATAAGCAATGTGATGAATTTTATCTTGAGGTTCGTTGCAGTAACAATGAAGCTGTTAAACTATACGAGCGATTAGGTTTTAGCATAAAACAAAGATCACGAGCATATTATCGTGATGGTGAGGATGCTTACATGATGGCAATCGAATTCTAGCTTCAATTAAATAACTGTCTTCGTGTTGTAGCTCATGTCAAAAAGACGGGGAGTAGGTGTTATGATTTTTGTCTTATCAATAGGCGCATTTTTTGTTTATGCCTATCTTCTTATGCTGTCTGAATGGAGTCCAATTGTATTACAGCTTACAGTTCTCATGGTAGTGGGTGGTGTTCTGGGTGTAGTTTCATGGATTGGATATATGATGGCTACTACATCGGTGAAACCATCATCAACAATTACAGATGATGATTAATTTTTTTGTATGTTAACATCTACTACTGTTTGATAAAATCTTGGTCCAACTGGTCTAACAATTTTTGAATTAAGTATTTTAGATTGTGTATCATTAATTTTTAGAAAATGTTTTTCTGATAGTTTTGCGGCATCTTGTTTTTTATCAGCATGTATATGTGAATAATAATGTAAAATTCCATTTGTTTTGAGTGATAATAATGCTGAATCTAAAAATTCATCAGAACGTTCTGGAAGTAGCATCAATACTCTATCAGCATTATTTTGTAATTTTCTATTAATTATATCTGAAGCATCACCATTCAAAGATATGACATTTCCTTTCAATTTGTTTAATCTAATATTTTCATCACATAATTTTGATGCAATAGGATTGATATCTATGTTATATACAGTGCATGATTTTTTTTTAGCTGCTAAAATTGAGAACATTCCAATTCCTCCAAACATGTTAACTATAGTCTCATTTTCGGTGATTAAATTTGATATTCTTTCTCTCTCAGTCGATAATCTTGGTGAAAAAAATGCCTTTTTTACATCCACAATAAATGTGCAGCCACTTTCTTTGTATTCTGTTTCTGTTTTGTCATCACCAGCCAGTATCTCAAGATTTCTTGTACGAAAATCTCCTTCTACTGGTGATGATTGGAAAAATACAGATTTTGTAGTTTTTACTTGTTCTAACAGTGTTTCACCAATCATTTTTTTCTTAGAAATTAATGAATCTGGAATTCTTACAATGATTATATTACCAATTTGGTCAAACGCTGAAATCAATTCTTGAGTTTCTTTCTCTGTTAATATATCAGCCAGTGCTTTTTTTAGCATTTTAGTCATTGTTTGTAGTAATAATTCAAAGAATCCTTTTGGGTTTTATCTAATCTACTTCCATCTTTGTTTACTCTTGGTCTATTGCTTTTTTCATCACGACGAAATGTAATGTCTAGAGATTTTAAGAATTGATTCATTGCTGTTTGTTTTCGCATTGGTTCTGTCGCTTTGCCTTCCAGTCCTGATGTTCCCTCAAAAATAACCATTGAATCTGAAACGAGATCCATCAACTGTAGATCATGATCTATAATTATAGCTGATTTACCAAAGGAACGAACAAACTTTTGTAAGAATTTTCCTACAGCAATTCTATCTTCTACATCTAAGAATGCTGAAGGTTCATCTAACGCATATAGATCAACTTTCTGTAGTAAGCACGATGTGACTGCAATTTTTTGCAGTTCTCCTCCAGATAAATTTTTTACAGATTTATTATACAGTTTTTTAATTTTTAATGGTTCAATAATTTGTTCCTCTTCTATGCTACCTTCAACTGGGGCACCATTAGATTTTTCTAAGACTGAAATTACTTCAACGTCTATATCATTGGTTAGATATTGCGGCTTGTATGCAATTTTGATCTTTTTATTAATTGAACCAGAATCTGGTTTTTCAACACCTGCAATCATTTTCATAAATGTTGTTTTTCCAAGTGCGTTTGCTCCCATTATTCCTAATAATTCACCTTTTCGTATTGCACCTGGTTCTATTGATACTGAAAATGACGAATATTTTTTTTCAAGTCTGGGATAAGACATGATCTCTTCACCCTGATGAATTTCATCTGAAGAAGTAGATGCATCAAATGTGAATTTTTTATCCCTAAATCTTACGTTTTCTGTTGGAAGATATCCATCAAGAAAGACATTGATACCTACTTTAGTAGATAATACACTTGATACAATTCCATATGCCGCTGGAACACCATATAGAACTTCAATATAATCACTTAAGAAATCTAGTAGTGTTAGATCATGCTCTACTACCATTACACTTTTTCCAATATTAGCCAAACTGTGAATGACTCTTGCTACCCCTGTTCTCTGGAAAACATCATTATATGAAGAGGGTTCATCAAAGAAATAGAAGTCTGAATCTTTTGATGCGGTAACTGCAACTGCAATTCTTTGTAATTCTCCTCCACTAAGTTCATTTAATCTATTTTCAAGTGAATTTTCCAAGCCCAATTTTTTAATTAGTTGATTTGTTTCTCCTCTTTCATCATACTTATCTAATAATTCTTTAGCAGTTCCATCAAACATGTTTGCAATATTATGAACTTGCTGAGGTTTGATTGATGCCTTAATTTCATTATTTTTTATTTTTTCAAAGTGTGATTTTAATTCAGTTCCACTATAAAATTTTAATATATCATTCCATTCTGGTGGTTCTGAATAATTTCCTAAGTTTGGCTTAAGATTTCCGGATAAAATATTTATGACTGTACTTTTTCCCATTCCATTCCTACCTAATAATCCAACAACTTCACCCTTTTTTGGAGTAGGAAGTTTGTAAAGTCTGAAAGAATTGATTCCATATTGATGTACTTTATCTGATGATAGTTCACTTGCAAGATTAACTATAGTAATTGCATCAAATGGACAAACCTTTACACAAATACCACAACCATTACAAATATTTTCATCAATCTGTGCCTTTTTTGTTTCTTCATTTAATATGATACAATCTGCTCCTGATTTATTGACAGGACAATATTTTATGCATTCTAAACCGCATTTCTTTGGTTGGCATAATTCCTTATCTAATACTGCTACACGATGTGTCATATCGATATTCCTTAATGGCTTTAATTTATACTTCTTTGAAAATAAACATAATTCATCATTTCTTGTTAAACTGTCATTAAGATTTAGTTACCTTAATAGAGAAGAGGTAATAAGAAATTTTAAGCCGGCCATAGCGTTGGGGTGCGACCCAGTCCCTTTCCGAACCTGGAAGTCAAACCCAATGTCGCTACTGTGTTACTAACATGCGAGAGCCGTTGGGAAGCAGTAGTGCTGGCATCTTTATCCACAAATAGGCTAAAATTGTATTAAATTTTACAAGAGATTATGTCAATTTGCTCTGTTTGTGGAGAAAAATTTGAAAACGATATTAGATTTTTGAATCATATGATGGAAAAACATGGATTTAGGAATCCAAACATTGACAAACCTGATAGAAATAGTCGTGGGTATTAAAATTCCAATAAATCTATAAGTCGCTTAAATTGAATTTTGAAAGGTGTAACAATGCAAAAACTACTAGAAAAAACTTTGAAAGATGCCTTAAAGGCAAATGAATGTACATTAGGAACAAAGCAAGTATTGAATTCCATTTCAAAATCAAAACTTGTTATTTTGTCAAAATCTGTTCCAGAAGAAACATATAAAAAAATTGAAACCGATGCAAAAAAATCAAATATTACCACTCTAAAATTTGATGGTACATCAGTAAATCTTGGCAAGTTATGTGGATTACAGTTTAGAATATCTGCAGTTTCGTTGCCAAAAATTTCTGAATCTGATATCAAATCATTACTAAAAGAAGCCGAAACTAAATGATGTTGTTAAATACTTTTGCAATAAAAATCTGCAATCAAAGTTTAAATGAGACTTCTAAAAATTTTAGGATCACTTACGAAAAATAATGACACAAGAAATAAAGCTTACAACTGATCAAATGAGATTAATGTCTTTATTTCAGAATATTACAAAAGCAACAGCAAGGGATTGTGTTGAAGATGAAAAACAGAACAGAATAATATTTGTTGTAAATGAAGGTAAAATGGGGTTAGCCATTGGAAAAGGTGGTTCCCATATTAAACAACTTCAAACTAAAATTGATAGAAATGTAGAGTTGGTTGAATATTCAGATGATCCTACAAAATTTCTAAAAAATATTTTAAACGAAAAGTATATTATCGAAATTAAAATGTCTGAAAGACTTGATGGTTCACAACAAGCTATTGTTATTGTTGATAATTCAAAAAAAGGTGTAGTTGTAGGTAGAGAAGGTCGAAATGCTGAAAAAGCTAGATTACTCGCAAGAAGATATTTTGATATTACAAGCGTACTAATTAATAGTGAGGAAATATCTCTCGAGTGGTAATCATGGCAAAATCACCTTTAGGATTATTTGCAGGTCGGGATTTAAAAGAAAAAAGAAAAAAACAACGTTGGGCTATTTCTACGTATAAAAGAAGAAAATTAGGTCTTGACAAAAAATCTAATCCATTTGCTGGTTCCCCACAAGCTAGAGGAATAGTATTAGAGAAAGTTGGTGTAGAAGCAAAACAACCAAACTCTGCTGTTAGAAAATGTTGTAGAGTGCAATTAATTAAAAATGGTAAATCCATCACAGCTTTTCTTCCTCGTGATGGTGCAATGAATTTCATTGATGAACATGATGAGGTTCATGTTGAAGGAATGGGTGCAACACAGGGTGGAGCAATGGGCGATATTCCAGGAGTTCGTTTTAAAATTTTCAAAGTAAATGATACTTCTTTACGTGAATTGGTTTTAGGTAAGAAGGAAAAACCAAGGAGATAGAAATGGCTGATCAGAAATTACTTTTATTTAGAAAATGGGACACCACTGACATTATCATTAATGATATTGGTCTAAAGACAGCAATCTCTCTTAAGCAAGTTATAATTCCTTTAGATTTTGGCCGTTCTGCGTTAAAACGGTTCAATAAAGCTGAGGTCAATATTGTTGAAAGACTTGCCAATAAGTTAATGCATTTTGGTAAAAAATATGCAAAAAACACAGGTAGAATGGGTGGGAAAAAAATTCATTCATTAAATGTAGTTAGAACTGCATTTGAGATAATTAATCTGAAAACTGGTAAAAATCCTGTTGAGGTTCTAGTTAGAGCAGTTGAAAATTCAGCTCCTAATGAAGATACTACTAGAATTGTTTATGGTGGAACAGTCTATCATGTTTCTGTTGATGTAGCTCCAATACGTAGAGTTGATCTTGCTTTGAGATTTATTGCTGATGGTGTTAAAGAAGCCACATTTTCAAATCCTAAACCTATAGAGGAATATCTTGCAGAACACCTTATTCTGTCTGCAAATAATGATACAACTGCACCTTCAATAAAGAAAAAGAACGAACTAGAACGAGTCGCACAGGCCTCAAGATAATAAATTAGAATAGCCCGGCCCGGACTCGAACCGAGGTCAAAGGCTCCAGGGGCCCCTATGCTTGCCGCTACACTACCGGGCTAATATGGAATTTTTACAAAAAATAGAATATAATAATTTGGTTTTTTGATTATTTTATCTTAGTTTCATGTAATGCTGTAGCATAATCACAACCTGCTTTTAGTCTCATATATGGAATTAGTCTATAATGAATAGAATAAACTTGATTTTCTTTAAACAACATTGTCTTTTGTATGAGAGATGCTAATCCTCGTGATGTACTTGTGATTGTCATATCAGTTTTTTTGCAAATTTCATCTCGTTTTTGTTGATACTGTTTTAACGTAAATGATACATCATTAACTTGTAATATTAGTGGCCAAACAATTTCTTTCCAAACAAACCTTCTATTTTCTGTTGCAGCGGCATATTTTCCCTTTTCTCTCAACATTAATAATATCTAAGAATATGGTTATAACTCATTGTCAACCAATGAAATTTTAGATTCACTAACTCTACTTGAAAAGGATTGGGATATTGATCCAATAATTCGTGAATTCATACTTGGAAAATATACTGATGTTTCTGATTTTACTTTAAAAATAAAAGATGTAATTTTTCATATTCCCTACTTAACAAAAGAAAAAAAATACATTTTATGGAAATGTTATTGGCCTGATTGTCATAATTGTTGTAATAGACAAGGTAGACTGCCTTTAACATCAGATGATCTCGTACAAATTGGTGAAGGTCTAAAATATAAAAAAACTTCAGATTTTATTAGTAAAGAGACATTGATTGCAACACATGATGAACCAACACCATCTGGCGGATTATCAGTAATGACTAACATTAACTTGAAAAGAAAAGAGGATGAAACTGAAGCAGATGATGGTACTCATATAACATGTAGATTTTTAGATAAGGAAGGTGCATGTGGAATTCATCCAGAACGTCCAGGAGTATGTTATCTATATCCATTCTCAACATGGTCACAATATGATAATGGCAGAGCACGAGTTCATGCAACATTTCAGTTTACAGGAGATTGTCCAGGGTTTTATCTTGACGATTCGTTAGATTCTATGCAGGAAATTTTTGATGAATATTCTACAACAATTTTTGATTATAATATGAAATCAAGTAGGACATTAAAGGATGGATTTGGTTCTTTAACTATGACTTAGGCTTTTGCCACTTTCATTAAATCTGCCATTTTAATATGCATTCCAAATCGATCTTCATTCTTTTTCATGTATCTGAATATTGATAAAAAGTCTGGTAGTGCTTTTAAGAAATTAAAATTATGATGAATTTTTGCTCTCACAAAATTAAATACTTTAGCATAAACCTTGTAATGCCTTTCTACTGCTTTTTCATATGCTTTGAAGTCATGCATATTTTCTAAGAAAATATCAACGCATTGCATAGATGGAATAATTCCTTCTCCTAACAACGCATATACAGTTCCAATTGATTCTCCAACGCCAACCACTTTACCAGAATAATATGGTTTACATTTATCCGGAGTTGCCAATCTAATTGGACGTCCCTTAGTTGCAACTATTTTTCCTCCATGTTTTTCTAGAAATGCATCAGTTGCTTTAACGTGATTTTTATTATAATCACCTGCACCAATATGTGCAAATTTTTCTCCCAATGGAAAGTACCAAAAATATCCTGACATCCCTGGAAACGGTTCAATGTAAAAATCGTCATATGGTACTCCATTTTCATATTCAACTTTATACTCATATGTTGGTAGAAAGAAATCTTGTTCCATTTTGGGTAGGTAAACTCTGTGAAACCCGGTACAATCTACTATCATATCATATTCTTTTTCTAGCTCTTGTAATGATGGTGCTTCACCATAAATCACATTAGAATTTTTTATGAAATCTTTAATTAATCCTAATTTATTATACGTGCAAAGTCCTTTCAAACCAATATCAAATTTTACATCATTGTTCATTTTGACATGCATTTCTTTTCCATTATGAATTAAGAAATCGTCAAAATTTCTACCTGTTTTCTTGCAAAACTCATCTAATTCGCTTTTTATTGTTCCCCACGCACAAATTGAATCATGTTTTTCTTCCACCATTCGTTCATATCCAACTATTTCATGCTCAGAATTTTCTAGTCTAGCCAGAAGATAACTTCCAGCTACACCCATTCCCATTACAGCAATTTTCATCCATCATAGATTTGTTTGCACCCAATAAATACAATTCTCGGGATTATTCGATTAATATTGCTGGTTTGTAAGGTCTAGCCATTCTTGCTTTATTTTTTGGGTCATATTTTTCAGAATCATTCTCAGAGAATACTTGCAATTTTATTCCATAGTCTGTTTCTATTAGTGATGAAAGCTCATTAGAAATAATTTCATTCTCATCAATTTCTCCTGCATACATCTTTGTTTTTCTTAGTTCTGTTGGTTCTGAAAGAATATCTTTTAGTGTCTTTTTTACAAAGTTAGGATCTTTTTTAACATATTCTGTTTCTTTTTGTGAAATTAACTCTTTGATGAATATACCAACATTGGTTTCCCCGGAATTCACACCACTTAGAATTTTATGATATGCTTTTGATTTCCAATTATCTGCTGTATAGATTATAATTTTTTTAGGTGCAATTTTGGTCACTTTGGTAATATTTGAAATATCATTCATCACAGAGCTAAGTAGACTCTCATTTTGCACTGCTTTATCGTCTGTCTGTTCTTCTTCTTTTGGCCATGATGATTTTGAAACCATTTCTGAATTTCCTAATTTCTCCCACATCTCTTCAGCTATATGCGGAGCAAATGGTGAAAGCATAGAAACACGTGTTGTTAAAACCTTATTCAAAACTCCCGAAACATTATCCCTATTTTTTGCAGTTGCTCTTTTCATATACCATTGAAGGTCAGAGTCAAAGCCGTACAAAATGTGATGTAACGATTCACGGAGTCGCATCTTATCCATGGATTCTGTCACTTCTGAAATTAATTTTGATAGTCGACTTTGTATCCAAATATCTTCAGGCTCAGTTCCTATTTGTTTAGGATTGTTATATTTTGTACATTCCTTGCTCATGGCTTCTAATTTATTTTTAATACCTGAGATTGATTCTACATTAAAATCAGCATCTTGCAAAAGTTCTGCTGAAATCAATATTGATAGTCTAATTGGGTCTGCCCCATGCTTTTTTATTGCATCACGAAGTGGGATAATATTACCCATAGATTTTGACATCTTTTTTCCATTCATCAAGACAGAGCCGTTAACCACAATCTCTTTTGGCCAATTTTCTTTGGGAAATAATGCAACATGGTTTAGAACAAAAAATGTAAGGTGGTTTGGAACTAAATCTCTTCCAGAATGCCTAGAATCAACAGGATAGAAGTACAAAAATTCATTTTTTATTTCTTCTAGTTTGTCTTTTGTAATCTTTGCATTTTGTGCAATTGCATTTGAATCACCATTTCCATAGAACACATAATTGAAGAATTCATCTGACATATTCTCTGCTAAAATTTCTCCCGAATTAACAAATTTTGCCATAGTGTAGAATGACATGTAGATTACTGAATCTGCCAAACTTTCAACTAACCAATCGTTATCCCATGGAATTTTAGTTCCTAATCCATGCTGTCTTGCACATGCTCTCTCTCTAAGCCAATCAAGTACATTGAAAAATTCGGTTCTAATGTCATTTGGAAGTATGTTCATTGATTCAAAACAGTCATGTGCCTTGGCTTTCCATTCTTTGTTAGCATAGTCCAGAAACCATTGGTTGTTGAGTAGTTTTACCACACATTCTGTGCCGCATCTGCACTTTACTGACTCATTTGTTAACTCTAACATAATATCTGATTTTCCAGTTTTAGAAATCCATTCTTTCACTTCATCTTTGACAAATGTAATTTTTTTACCTGCAAATTCACCTGTATTGGAATTTAGCTTACCCTCGTAGAATTCCTTTGAATAGATCTCTTTTGTTGCGTCCTCTAATTTGGGGTCATCTTGATTTGTAATTCTCATTCTCTTTATCACGTCTTGAGATGGAATATCTCCAAATCCTTCTGTAGTAATTATTGGAATTATCTTAATTTTCTCAATCTCACTTCGTAAAGATTCATCAATGTTTTTTTGATTACCATTTTTGATGTCTTCTAGCGCTTGATAATCATATGGTGCATGTGCAGGTACAGACATCACAATTCCTGTACCTGTAGTTGCTGTAACAAAAGATGCAGGAAGAATTAGAAATTCACTTTCATCTGTTGGACTCGTAACCTTTTTGCCTATAAGTTCTGTACCTGGTACATTTTTAATAATCTCTATTTTTTTATTAAGAAATTCTAGCTTGTATGCACACTCTGAACTAATTATCCAAGTTTCCCCATCTACTCTGACTTTTTTATACACAATTTGCGGATTAATCCAAAGATTTGTTACCCCAAATAATGTTTCAGGTCGTAATGTGGCAACAGGAATAATCTCATCACCAAAACTAAATTTTATTACAACGTATTCCGTAAAGTCAGGTTCTACATCTCCTATAGTGTCATGTTGTGAAACTGGGTTTTGATCATTTGGACACCATCCAACAGGATGATCACCTTGTACAATTAGATTTTTTTCTCTTAGATTTCGAAACTGCCATTCAATAAATTTTTGATATGCAGGTATGATAGTTGTAAACTCTCTTCTCCAGTCTATAGAGTATCCCATCTCAATCATTCCAGCCTTAATTTCTTCATGAAAATAATCCGCAATCTTCACAGGATCGACAAATTCTTTGATTTTCTCTTCTGGAACATTGTAAAGATTCTTGAATGCCTCAATTAGCTCTTCATCATTTCCTTGAATTCTTTTTGACATCCCAAGAATTGGTGTTCCTGTATAATGAAATCCCATTGGGAACAACACATTATACCCTCTCATTCTATAATAACGAGCATGGACATCTGCTAGTGTGTATGTTCTTCCATGTCCAATATGTTGAGGTGAATTTGGATATGGATATGCAACTGTTATGAATTTTTTTGGTTTGTCATTAGGATCTGTTTCAAAGTCTTTAGCGTCATACCATTTGTTTCTCCATTTATCATCTATCTGATTCCAGTTTAATTCCATATTGTTTACCTATTCAAAGATCATGGCCTTCGCATTTTTAATTGCATCTTCTTGCTTTGATTTATCAGTTCCTCCACCTTGAGCAAACTTGGGACTTCCGCCTCCTGCTCCGCCCAAAATCTGTGAAATATTCTTTACAATTTCTCCTGCACTTTTTTCTTTTGAAATCTCATCACCTGCATATACTATAACTCGAATTTTTTCTCCATCTTCAAACATTCCACAATATATCAATCCAGGATCTGTTTTACAGAGAACTTCTCCCAAACCAATGTGGAAAACATCATCATAATTACTGCTCATCGAATAACAAAAATTTGCTTTCTCAGATCCTGTTATTTCTATAGTAATGTCTTCAATTGTAGATATTCCATCTTTGCATTCTGACAATGACTTTGCTATAATTGGAATTCTTTCCTTTGCGTGTTGCCTTTTTTCCATTCTTTTCTCTTTTACTTGTTCTTTTAGCTTTTGTTCCACCTCTTTATTTTCTGAATCCAGTTCTCTTTTTCTAACAAATTCTTTTGCA
>Ga0315338_1003827_pt1 | contig 12641 bp, 15 predicted proteins | sample ASW8metaG_FD_204518 | JGI IMG/M metagenome (GOLD analysis project Ga0315338, IMG submission 204518) | Ammonia-oxidizing marine archaeal communities from Monterey Bay, California, United States - ASW #8 | ecosystem: Environmental > Aquatic > Marine > Coastal | place: USA: California | collected... | reverse complement strand
ACGGGGTGGTGCAACCCATCGTAGTGCGGGAGACCCCTGCGGGTGACTACGAACTCATTGCTGGGGAGCGGCGCTGGCGCGCGGCACAGATGGCTGGTCTTGACGTTATCCCGTCAGTGGTTCGTCGCGTGGCTGACGAAATAGCGCTGGTGGTGGGTCTGATCGAGAACATCCAGCGCGAAAACCTTAATCCAGTTGAAGAAGCAAACGGGCTAAGACGACTGCTGGACGAATTTGGTCTGACGCATCAGCAGGTCGCTGATAGCATAGGACGCTCGAGAGCAGCGGTGAGTAACCTATTGCGGTTACTAAATCTAGATCCGGCTGTCCGGACGCATCTCGAGAACGGTCGGCTAGAAGCGGGGCATGCCCGGGCCATCGTGTCATTGCCGCGTGAGCAACAATTAGCCGCGGCCGACACAGTTATTCAGCAGCGACTTTCCGTACGCCAAACTGAGCAGTTGGTGCGGCGCTATCTCAGTGGCAAACGGAAGAAAAAACGTAAACCTATATCTAGAGATGCTGATTTACATAAGTTAGAAGAGGAGCTCTCGCAACTGTTGGCTGCGACTGTTAGTTTGGAGCATAGCGGTCAAGGTGGTCGGGTGGTCATTGAATACAACAGCCTCGATGAACTCGAAGGCATTCTCGAACGTCTTCGAAAATAAACGCTGAGGCCAACTCAACGTTGACTAATGCCAGATGGGGCGCAGCGCCTGTTCTGGGCAACACAGCTGGTCTGAATATGAAGGCCTAAAATATGCTGAGTTCACCACTAACTGATTAACCTAGCCCTGGCCTGGATGTTATTGAAAAGGCTGAGCGGTTTAGGCTATGAGTGGCGTATCGGGAATAAGACGGGCAAAAAAATAATGACGACGAGATTTGAGTTGCGAACAAGGTATATCAAGGGATGGTACGAGCTTGATGCTGACAAGCTGATTTCATCAACTTCGCATGATTTCGTGTTTGATGACCCTGCGGAGCCCGAACCCGTGAATCGGAAGTCATTACCAGAATATATGATCCGTTGGGACAAACGAACCCGATTACTTGGTGCGACCAACGTATGGGATCTATCAGACGAGGTGCGTCAAGATAGTGATGGAATTCTGACGGATTGGGAATGGTGGGACCTTGCTGGCACAGATCTTTGTGGGATGGCAATCGTAAAAACTAGAGATGATGGGGTGTTCTTTGAACGTATCACCTATTTTGATCGATTCTCGAACAGCAGTTGATTGAATTGGTTGGAGTCAGATAGTAATGAGAAACTTATCAGGCGACATTGTTAATATTGAGCAATACCCATTGTCGGATTCCAAGTTTAGAGCTCAGTGCAAGGGGAAACTAGATGAAGATGGCGTATTGGTACTTGATAACTTTCTGACTTCTTTGGCTATAGCCTCCATTAAAAATGAAGGTATAGATAATCAACACCTGGCTTACTTTACCGAGAAGAACCACAACATCTATCTGTCACCTTCTGATCCGGAATTTTCATCCGATCATCCCCGTAATCGAGAAGTAGTTTCATCGAAGGGATGCATTACTACAGATCAGATTCCAGACGGTTCGGCATTGCGAGTGCTTTATGACGCTTTGGAATTTCGCGATTTTTTGTGTGCCGTACTCGATATTGAAGAACTCCACGAATACGTTGATCCGCTGTCTTCTATCAACTTGCACTATGCCAGTAACGGACAAGAACTCGGGTGGCATTTCGATAACTCTTCATTTGCCATTACTTTATTGATTCAACAGCCCGTAGATGGAGGAGAATTTGAATATGTGAGGAATGTGCGCGACGCCGACCAAGGTGATATGAACTACCAGCTGTCGAAAAAAGTTCTTGACGGCAAGATTCCTCCTGAAAAGTTGTCACTGAGTGCGGGATCGTTGGTATTGTTTCGGGGGCGCAATTCAATACACCGTGTTACACCGGCTAAGGGGGGCCAACCCCGTATGCTGGTTGTGCTGGCATATAACACTGAGCCGGGGATCTCGCTTTCAGAATCAGCAAGAATGACATTTTATGGGCGACTTGGATGAGCTAACATCTCAGCTAGATTGTAGACAGACTTTCGTACATGATGGAACGGTAACAGACAGAACCTAGAATGTCGTGTCTCTGTCCACTCATGACATTGCTGCAATGTAAAAAAGGGTTACAGTTTGAGTAGCTGTTGTGAATAAGGTAGTGGTATAAACCAACAGGAGTCTATTCAGAATGAGTGATGACTCGATAACACCGAGCTTGACAGAATTTCCTAACGCGCCGGTAAGCTGGTCACCACAGGATAGCGAAACAATTGCCGAAGCCGAGGGGCTTGATCTGACAGCAGATCACTGGGCGGTAATCCAAGCCCTGCAGGAATATTTCGCCAGGAATGACGGGCCTATAAAAGTGCGAGAACTACAAGATGCCCTGCACGAGAGATTCCACCAAATTGGTGGCCGGCGAAAGCTGTTTCAGATATTGCCGGGTGGGCCAGTCGCCCAGGGATGCCGGCTTGCTGGGCTCCAATCTCCACCAGGAAGCGTCGACCTGTCTTTTGGAAGTGTTTATTGAAGAAATAGAATTTGTGTTGATAGAACACAAATAGAAGTAAGGTTTACAGCTATAGTGGAGCGTTGAGTATAGATACAATTTTGATTAGATAACACCACGGAGTTTCAGACCATGAGGAACATATTGTCTTACAAAATAACTTTAACCATTTGTGCTGTAGTCCTAATCCTGACTGGCATAATGATGCACATTGATCCTGCACACGTCAGTGGAAGTGAATTCCCTAATGCATCAGGGTGATGCACATAATATCTATCGCGTCGTCGGTTCGTTACTCTTCGTAATAGCGTCCATTACCTTTTTCGCAGGAAGAGTAGAGGACACAAAATCACAGCAGTTACTTCTTAACGGGTGCGTTTTAGGATTTGCCGTTATGTTTATCACAGTTGGATTTATGACAGTCACCCGAGTCGGAAATCTTGGCATAGCGACCACAGAGATGGCTGTATTGACTGCACTTTGTCTCTATAAAAGAGTTACACACTAGAAGATACTATGGAAGCGAGCCCCGGTTTTTGGGGGGTGTATCTGAAATTAGTCAGTATCAAGCTCATCGGTTCCAACACACTTCCAGTGTGGGCATATTCACAATAGAGGTGACGACATTGTTTGGTACAGTGACTCTGAACGAATGATTGAATCGATCAATGAGCAAGGAGAAAATGGCAAACTCACCGTCTATGAAGTAGATGGTCACGATGCAAATGTAACTTGTCAAAATATCCAGCTGTATCAGTGGTTGTTGTCATTGTGAAATACATCGACACATTCTTTCGATAACACGAAAGCAAAAATTAAGGAGCATAAATGTTTGGGCCCATTACAGTGCCATACGAAGCAGTGATGCTTTATAACGTATGCAAACTCAAAGAGGGAGTGGAATGGAGTGAGGACCTAGAGTTTGCGATAGGTGAAATGTGTAACGTCGTCAGGACGACATACGATGACTTTATCGCTGGCCAAGTATTGAAATACGCCGGTTTTGTTAGTGAGGAAGGGTCTGTTGGTGACTACGGACCGGAAGGAAATCACTTTGCTCTTATCACGTATTGGAAATCCTTTGAGTCTCACGAAGAATCACATAGGGCAGACTTATTCTTGGAAGCATTTGGCGGTGTTCTAGAATATTGTAGTGAGGCTAAAGAGTTGGGTTATGAGATTATGTGGCAGGGAGAAAAATAAATGCCATCTGGTGTAGGAGTATCGATGCAATGGAAACCGATAGGGTTACGGCAGTGATATACGATTGGCAAAAGTTTCGAAACAAGCTGAACGTCTTCAAAAATAATCGCTGACGTCGACTCAGCGTCGACGAATGCCAATGGGTTGCCCAGCCTGTTCTGGACGTGGTAACTGGCGGTGAAGCACCATTAATGTCTCAAGCTTCGACAAGACGCCCTGTGGAAATGGACTAGAGCGCCGCTCTTCAAGATTGACATGGAGTAGTAGTTGTTCACAGGTTGCGGCCAGATAATTTTCTGCTGCATGGTACATATTGAAGAAGTAGTGCATTCGTTTACTGTCATAATCCAGTAGCTGACAGGTTAGCCTTATGGGGTCGTCCAGATGCAATTCCTGGAGGTAGTTGATGTGCATTTCGAGTGTAAAGGTAGATGTGCCACGTGCATTAATGCCTTCGGGGCCGATGTCTACATAGTCGGTTAGCCCGTCTACACCATGGTCGAAGGCCATAACATAATAGGCAACGTTCATGTGGCCATTAAAATCTATCCACTCTGGCAGTACGTGCTGGTCGGAAAACTCAAGTGGCGCTCGGGACGCGTCAGTTACTCTAGTGGTCATGTGATGATCAGTTTTTCAGACGTAAAGTATTGAGTGATTGTTCGATAGCCTGCTCGAGGTAAGCTCCGTAAAATCCAAGTGTGGTTACACCCACAATGTCCTCTACAAGAATATCCCCCACACCATCGGTGAATTGAATTGTTGGCACGAGCTCGATAGCGCGCTGTTCGGTAAAGGTAGCGTGGGTTATTGACTGTCTGCTGAAGTCGAGCAATGGACGGTTGCTGCCCATACGAACTTCGCGTAACAACAACTTGTTCATAAATACCGGGTCGGTCGAAAGATGATTGAGAAACTCATCCCGAACCAGGTCGCAGTATTCACAATACTCGCTGCTGAAGAACAGGACAACAGGAATTTTTCGAAGGTCAGACTCGCGACCGAGGCCATGAAGATTATCAGCCATGCGCAACTTACTTTGAGCAGCAGACTCAATTGCCACCGCCAGAAAAACAAAGACAAACACTGCGCGTACTAAAAATTGCATAGGGATCATTATAAACATGAATCAAAAGGCACCTCTTAAGACCCAACGACCCAACTTGATTTTGGTTAAGATTAAACGACTTTAGAGAGCTCTGTATTTAGCTTCTTCGCTACAATGGGCGGGGCAGGTGGTTGTACGGCATACAATTGTTGTCAACTATAGGCACATCAACAAAAGATCTGAGGACAGTAGCTATGAATGGTATCAATAAGCCGGTGAAACTTTACATTACGCTGACTTCTCCCTATGCCCGGCTGGCTCGGATTGTGGTACTCGAAAAAGAACTTGATGACAAAGTCGAGCAGATCATCGCCAAAACCCGACAAGCTGACAGCCCTTATTACCAGGTTAATCCGTCTGGTCGTGTGCCCTGCCTTATTCTGTCCGACGGCACACGACTAGAAGAATCTCAGCTGGTGTGCAGCTACCTAGATCACCTTGATGCAGCGCCTCGATTTGAGGCACCTATTGGAACTGAGGGACTACAGGTGCGTAGATTAGAAGCGCTGGCGCGGAGCCTCATGGACGGAGTGAGCGTGTGGATCCGGGAAGGGTTTCGACCAGTCGACGAGCGTTCGCCGGGCATAGTTAGCCATGAACAAGCGCGCGCGGCACGGCTGATCGATGTTTGGGAAAACGAGATCATCGATTCAGTGATGCAGGGGGATTTAAATAATATGGCACAGTTAACACTGATTACTACACTCCAGCTCGAGCAGTGGAACCCGGACTTCAAGTGGCGTGAAGGACACCCTAGGTTGGTTGAATGGTGTGACCAATTGTCTGACCGGCCGTCACTACAGGAAACAGCGCCGGTGCTGTAATAATATTGACATCCCTAAAATTAGTGTTTGTGTAGATTAGGGCGAAGATAAGGAGGAACAAATTATGGTAACGACCCTTGGAGAGATTTCCCGAGAAAGTGCAAAACGTTTCGGCGATAAAATCGCGCTGATCATCGAAGATAAAAGCTTCAGTTATAAGGAAATCGACGCTATGGCCTGCCGTGTCGCCAATGGGCTGAAAGCATCCGGTGTGAGACCCGGCGACCGGGTCACACTGTATTCAGCCAACTGTTGGGAGTGGGCCGTCAGCTATCACGCAATCGCTAAGATTGGTGCGGTGATCAACCCGATCAACGTTATGTTAACGTCGGACGAGGTCAAATACGTAGTCGAGGATAGCGGTACTACGGCAGTACTGGGTTCAGCTGACAAGGCCGAGTCATTGTTAGACCTCAAGGGCAACAACGAGCTCAAAGAGGTCGTGCTTTTTGGTGACACGGTACCCACTGGCGCAACTTCGTTTGAAGAATGGCTTAAATCGGGTACTGACACTTTTGAAGTGGCGCACCGGAACCGCGAAGATCTAGCAGCAATCTGTTATACCTCTGGAACTACCGGCCACCCTAAGGGTGCCATGCATTCGCATCACAATATTATCGCGAATGCTCAGGGTACGGCGATGATGCACGTGAGGACTGAATCAGATGTGATGGTCAATTCTCTTCCGCTGCCTCATGTCTACGGATCCGTAGTTTTTAACAGTGGCTTTATGTACGGCGCGAAACTGGTGATTGTTCCGCGGTTTGAGGAAGAAGTAGTTATGTCGGCCATACAACAGCATCGGGCTACTATTCTGGACGGGGTGCCAACAGCATATTACTTCCTACTGGCCCATCCAAAATTCGATGACTACGATCTATCCACACTGACTCGGTCAACGGTGGGTGGCCAGACACTACCGGCGGCCAAATCTATTGAATGGGAAGAGCGTGTTGGTACAGCCGTCCTTGAGCTTTGGGGTATGACGGAGCTAGCTGGCGCCGCAACTGCCAACCCCTACTACGGTGATAACAAGCCAGGGACTATCGGTCTCGTCTATCCGGGAAACGAGGGTAAGATAGTATCAGCGGAAGACCCTACTCTAGATCTTAAAATCGGTGACGAAGGTGAATTCATGTTTCGTGGGCCTCTGGTAATGCTGGGTTACTATGGAAACGATGAGGCTACCCGCGACGCAATGGCTTCTGGCGGCTGGATGCACACTGGTGACATTGCGACCCAGGACCAAGACGGATACTTCACGATCGTGGATCGCAAAAAAGATATGATCCTGACAGCCGGCTACAACGTATATCCCGCTGAACTGGAGCGCGTAATTTGTGGTCACCCATCAGTGGCGCTAGCGGCGGTTGGTCGCTTAGAGGATGAGGCGAGAGGGGAGCTCGCAAAAGCGTACATCATGCTAAAGCCTGGCACCCAGGCTACGGGACAGGAGATCGTGGACTTTTGCCGAAAGCAGCTCGCGGCTTACAAGGTCCCTCGGGCGGTGCAGTTTGTCGACAGTGTGCCACAAACCTCAAGCGGGAAAATTATGCGCAGGCTATTAACCGATATCGACGATGGAGGTCGGGACATATAAGCCGGGGTGCAAGTCAATTGTAGGTCTTGCATCAAATTCGTCAATCGCCGTCGATACCAAACGAACGCTGAAACAAAAAAATGATATCTTTGATTACATCGATTTCTTCTACACTCCGGGAAAACAGCGAAAACTGGAAGCACTCAAACCTAACTCAACCGTGGAAATGGGTAGAATCTCAACCGATAGTTTCATCGTCAGGGTGTAGAGTAACTACCGAGACTGAATCGCCCGTCAGTAGGTGATATCCTTAATCAACAGCTCTTCATTAAGAGTAATTGAGGCCAATAAATCTGCAATACGTATAGACGAGTGACCGTCCCCGTATGGATTTGAACATAGCTTTACTTTTCCTCGATAACCTTCATCAAAAACTGCCCGTTGCAATGCCACTACGATCTCGTCTTTATCATGCTGAACAAACTCTACATTTTCTGCATGTAAACGCCCTTCTTGACGGTTGCCAACATTAATCACTGGAAGCTTAAGTAAAGGGGCTTCTAATAAGCCAGCACTAGAATTACCTAATAAACAAGTAGCCCTTCGCATTAGGTTAACAAATTCTAGCCTTGGAATATTTTTTGCTGCATGAATAAACGGTAACGAATCATACTCTCGGATTGCACGAATCATCTGCTGCCCACCCGCATCAGAGTTTGGGTAGCTAAGAATAGTTTTAATTCCTAGTTCACACACAGCTTCAAGCGTAATTTTCATCTGCTCATAAGCCTGCTCGATCTCAGTAGAAATCACATGTTGTATCAATATTAGTAATGGCTCGCCATCCTTAATAGTAAAGCCTAATCGACTCGACAACTCATCAACATCCAGCATTGGCGTCTGGAGAAGCCGATCAAGACCTGGGTTCCCCACATTAAACACCCGAAAAGGCTGTTCTCCTAATCGTAGGATACGTTCTGCGCTTTCGTGGTTAGTTGCAAAATGAAGGTGGGCTAATTTTGTTACAGCATGTCGTATCTGGTCATCAACATTACCAACTGCACGATCCCCTCCACTTACATGAGCAACGGGTATATTCATATAGGATCCAACCAATGCTGTAGTTATCGATTCTTCACGGTCTCCAAGCACCAATAAAATATCAGGGTTAAGTCGTGCAACTGTCTGAACAATACCTTGAAGCTGAATTGCCAGCCCCTTAACTCTTGTTGGTGCCAAGTCTCCATTCAATAGACTCTCAACTTCATCGGCAACAACATAACCATCAGCACGAATTTCATCTACTGTAAAACCATATGAATCGGCCAAGTGCGCACCAGTAACAACTAACTGTATTTTCAAATCTTGATGATTATCGATTGCACGAAATACAGATGACATAATGTCATAATCTGAACGGATTCCTGTAACACCAAGAATAAATCTCTTATCCTTCATACATACCATCCGCTGGGAAGTAATCCCTCCAACTCTCTCCACAATTCAACATTAAATCCAACACCGATAATGATTCTATAAAACCAGTCTTTGGAAAGCATTGGGGATAGACTTTTGGCAACACAGGATCACTAAATACAACTTCAATTCCCGCCTTATCAAAGGCCTCTAGGTCAATATAGTTTTTACCTCCAATACCCGACAAATAATGCGTTGAGCCCACTTCGAGGCACAAATTGAGCACTAAATCAGATGCCACTCCAGTTGTCATTAATTTACTGCTACTTACCATTTGAGTGTGAATATCCATCCAACGCAAAAACATAGCTAGCATCACAACATTAAGTTCGTCCAACATAGTCCAATCATGCTCATAGATTCCTCGTAACTCTTCAACATATGTTGAAAAAAAAGGAGTTTTACTATAATTTTGCTGAATCGTCTGCCAGTGTTTTTTGCGCCAATTCGAGCTATTTTGAATTCTCGCTTCAGAAATCTTCTGCCCAAAATGCTGCTTAACTGGAACAGTCAGCCAATGAGCCCCTTGTGATGTCTTGATTTGATTACGGTTTTGTAATCCATTTTTCTGAAAACCGACACTATCAAGGATAATAAAAAGATCGGCCTCATTAATTTTCTTAAAATAAGGAGACCAAGGCAAATATTGAGGCTGATGAATAGAAACCTTCATCCAACACTGTCTTGCTTCTTCACAGAATTAGACATATCGCCAATAATACTACGTAACGTATTTGCAACATAAACAGCATCCTGTTCGGTCATCCGCGGATGACATGGAAGACAAATATGCCTACTCAATAGCCATTCTGATCGAGGTAACATACCTACTGTTGTTCCATAAATTTTCTGAAACACAGGCTGCAGATGGAGAGCTGGCTGATACGAAGAATCAACTGTAATACCATGGTCGGCCATCGCTTTAATAACCAACTGCCTATCAATATGTGGCTCAATCAATAGCGGAACCTTCCAGAATGATGATGATTCCAATTGTTTTGGCGCCAGCAGACTAACTTCTTCTTGATTTGCGAACTCTCTTTGGTATGTAGAAGCAATCTGTCGACGCTTCAGTAAAAATTCATCTAAGTGACCAAATTGTACCCGTCCAAGCAGGGCCGATATCTCTGTCATTCTTACGTTGCGCCCAGGACGAATATAAGACTCCATCTGCTGATGTAAATCTCTCCCACGGTGCTGATAACTACGAGCAAAAGCAGCAATATCATCATTATTAGTTGTCAACATACCCCCTTCAGCCGCAGTCACCACTTTGGTTGGATAAAACGAGAAGCATCCGGCATCACCAAATGAACCAGCTTCTCTGCCATTCCGTTGTGCGCCAGGGGAATGAGCAGCATCCTCTATAAAAAGTAGTTTGTTATCGTTGCAGAATTGCCTAAACTCCAAAACATCTGGAGTAATTAAACCAGCCATATGAACAAGAATTACACCTGCAGTTCTTTTAGTTACTTTCTTTTTGACATCCTGTAAATCAAGGCAAAGCGTTGCTTCACAAATTTCAGCAAAGACGGGGATAGCACCAACTAGATGAACGGCCATTCCTGTAGCAATAAAGGTTTCGACAGGAACTATGACTTCCTTTCCAACAACATCTTTTGATAATAGTGCGGCTTCTAGTGCTGAACTGCAAGAGTTCATAGCAATCGCATGTCGAACACCTACTCGCTTAGCGACGTCATGTTCAAATGCCCTAACATTAGGTCCCATACTCAACGCACCATCAAGAATCCTGTCAATTTCTTGGTGAATTCTTTGCCTATCCACCTCACTAAAGTGAGGGTCGGCCATACTGATGTTTCGCTTCATTGCAAATTTTTCTCAGTTATCATATTTGCCTGCACGTGCACTCACATACTGGCGGATAACATCACCCAGACATGCTGGTTCAAACCCAAACATTCGGCGAGCGCATTCAATATCAAAAATAAGGTCGCCTTGCGGAGCGGGATGTTCCAACAAATTAATTTCACTCGTTGACTCCAACTCCTCACACACTAGTTTCGCTAATTCCAATGCTGAGTACACTTGACCAGATCCAATGTTTACCGGGATCACTTCATTTTTTTCGTGATAATCTAATGCAGAAACGAGCACATCAATTGCAGCGCTTGTAGGCAAGTAATCGCGCCTTACTGCACCATTAGAATATAGCTCAATTACCTCACCTTTCAGTGCACGTTCAATCAGATAATCAACCAGTCCTCCTCCATCAATAAAACCACAAAATCGCAATATCAAATACTGTCCACCATATTGTTTATGGAACCAACGAATCCAATTTTCACTATTGAGCTTACTACAAGCGTATGCGGACCCATCAGGATGAAGAGGAGACTCCTCATTTACATTTAACTGCCTCACATCACCATAAACAACCTGAGATGATGCAAATACAAATCGCTCTACCCGACCAGCTAGGGACTGCAATATCCGCACTGTTGTCATTTCATTCGCATATAGGAACTGGGCTTCATCATTTCCAGTTCCCAATGTAGCCCCAGCAAGATGAACAACAGCATCAATATTTGGCATCCCCTTTAAACTAATGCCTTCAGCTGCAATATCCTGCTCACACCAGTGGATCTTCGAAAGTGAATGGAAAGATTTTTTTTCCGAACTACGGCGACTCACAGCAACCACTTCTCGCCCTTCCTCAATCAGCCGATTAAGCAACTGGTACCCTAAGAACCCTGAAGCACCTGTTAACAGGATTGCCATATTACCGAATCTCTATCAGTAATAATTTCATCCCCGTCCCCATTATCAATAGACAAGGACTTGATTAGCACTTAGGGGGCTTCGTATTTTAATCGCCACTGACAATTAACTTTATGCCAAACATCATAATTATGCCAACGATCCTCACATTCCCCAAACTCATTCTCAGTTATCTCATAATATGCAAGCAATTTATACTGTTTTGACTTCCCTACAAAGTTGTAGACACTCATACATTTCCATACCGCTCTATCTCAAACTACTGCGGACTGATGTTTCATCTTCTTCAAGTTTCTTATCGTGATGTCGTTGATTAAATAGAACTTGTTGAAGTTCATCTTACACAATGTGGCTAGAAACGGTTTTGTTGTTGGTTGAGTAGCAATCATGCGATAGTTCTTGCAACGATGGTGTACTTTGAAGTCACAGATACTGATGCGAGATTGATTCTCGTACAAAGTCTGAAGGATTTTAGTTCCATACTATTTGGCAAAAAGCTCACCGACTGGAGCCAGCAGATGCGCTATCTAATGTTAGTGTTAATCATGGTTTGGGGGTACTGCTACCGCCCGTTTTGGTGATCGTAACTTTGGTGACCACACGATCCCGCTTTGGCTGGGTGAAATCCATCGTCAACGCCCATTCTCCATACATCTCTAGTACCAACTGAACTTGATACATCCCTATGCCATGATTGATAACGGCAACTGGCTTAATCGTGTGCGCGCCTGGCATTGAGGTCATGTCCGCTGAAACCGTAAATTCAGCATCTTTGATTGCCTGTCCAGTTTTCTTATTAGTCAGTGTAATGATGCAGTCATAAGCCAGTCGAACGTCGGTTGCGGCACATTCCACCTGAGCTGATTGTCTATCAGCTGCTGGCGATGAGGTCGGCATCACTAGGAGCCATAGGGCAAATCCTACGACAGATAAAAAGCGCAATTTGAACATATTGACGTTTCTGTTAGGTCTAAATTCGTGGCAATATTAACCTACATGGATTTTGAGCTTAATGCAAAATGACCCTTGTTGTACATCGGTTTCCAATACGATTGGCTAGTATTTTGCTATGTATGTTTGTTGTCGGGATTCTGGCTGGTGCACTGCTACGAGATGGTTCTAGTTTTCGAACAGGATGGATAGAGTCCTATCTCAAAATGCACTCGAGCCTCACCCGGGCAGTGACTGATGATCGTT
>Ga0315338_1003826_pt1 | contig 12642 bp, 10 predicted proteins | sample ASW8metaG_FD_204518 | JGI IMG/M metagenome (GOLD analysis project Ga0315338, IMG submission 204518) | Ammonia-oxidizing marine archaeal communities from Monterey Bay, California, United States - ASW #8 | ecosystem: Environmental > Aquatic > Marine > Coastal | place: USA: California | collected... | reverse complement strand
AGAGAAGAAGCTCCAGCCTGGACGCTCAAGAACCCGGCAGGCCCGGAGCCGTCTCCGACCGACCCGCGCGGTGGTGGTGGAGAAGGCGACTTGCCAGCCACCAACGAAAGAATCAGCTGGACAGGCGTATATCGACGAATGACGACAAACCGGAGCGCATCGGTCAAGGGCAATCTGTACTTCTACCAGATGGCCGGCGCCGAGGCGCGCGAACGCCTGCTGCTAGCCGCAGCGGAGAGATGGGACGTTCCCACATCGGAGCTCACAGCAAAAGACAGCATCATCACGCATGCCGCTACCGGAAAAACCGTTCGATATGGCGAAGTTGCAACGCGCGCGGCCGAGCTTGAGCATCCGCATCCGGAGACGATCACAATCAAGAGCGCCCACGAGTTCACACTGATGGGGACCGAGCGCCTGAATCTAGACGTGCCGTTAAAGGTCACGGGCGAGGCTGTCTACGCCATAGACGTGAAGGTTCCAGGGACGCTGCACGCGTGCGCCAAAGCGTGTCCCGTGTGGGGCGGTGACGTCAAGAGCTACGATTTCGACGCCATCAAGGAGATGCCCGGTGTGCATTCCGTTGTGCAGTTTCCCAAGCCTGACCCGGGATTGATTCGCGGCCGTCACTTCAGCGGCGGCGTTGCGGTGGTTGCCGATTCGTGGTGGCGCGCTAAGACCGCGCTCGATGCGTTACCCCTAGAGTGGGAATATCCGCCCTATACGCACCTGAATACTGAAAATATGCAGCAGGCACTCGTCGAATCGATTGATGAACCCGGGCAACTGATTTACCAACAAGGAAATCTTGAGGACTCGATGGCCCAGGCCACCAGGGTAGTCGAAGCCACTTATGACGTGCCGTACCTTGCCCGTGCGAGGATGGAACCTGGCAACGCCACTGTGTTAGTCACCGACGATCGCGTGGATATATGGATTGGTGACCAGAGTCCACAGGAAACACGATTCAGCGCGTCACAGATCACTGGAATCCCTCAGGAGCAGGTGCACATCCATAGCTCGCACCTCGGAGGTGGTTACGGCCGATACGGTAACGGGCCGCAGGCTGAGCACGCCGTGATGGTGGCCAAGGCACTCAAAGGACAACCAGTCAAGATGCAGTGGACCCGAGAAGAGGACTGGTCAGTCGGAACGACCTACCGTGCGATGGGTGTAGCGCGTATGCGCGCCGGTTTGGATGCAGACGGCTATCCGATTGCTATGGACATACGTGCCGCCGCCGATCAAACCGCATCTTCACCCCACCGCAGCCTGGTGCCACCCGGATATTTTTTCCCCAACCTTCGCGCGACCAATCATTTCGCTGACTTCCACGTGCCCTGCGGCACACGACGAGCCACGGGCAGCCCGTCCAACGTATTCTTCGTCGAGAGCTTCATCGAAGAACTGGCTGACGCGGCGGGCAAGGATTCGTATGAGTACCGTCGCGAGTTGATCTCTCGTAACGACTTCCTCTTCAAGGACGACTGGTTGCAGGCGCTCGACCTAGTCGCAGAGATGTCTGAATGGGGCACGCCGCTGCCCGAGGGGTGGGCCCGAGGTATCGCCATCGACGATCGGCGCTACGATCGGGAGAAACCTGATGTGTGCACAATCGCCGCCATGGTATGCACCGTGTCGGTCAGCAAGGCTGGCGCTGTCCGTCTGGAACGCGTCGACGTGGCGTTCGACGAAGGTTTTGGCTTTGTAAATCCGTTGTCTGTGAAAAAGCAGATTGAGGGACAAGTAGCGTGGGGATGGAACGACGTCATGCATCAGGGGTTCACGGTGAAGGACGGCCGCATGGAACAGAACAACTTCCATGACTTCCCGGTCTCGCGCATGAGCGAGTACCCTCGCGAGGTGAACATCCGCTTCTTCAAGACCAATCACTGGCTGGAAGGCGTGGGAGAAGAGGCAATGTCGCAGATCCCGCCGGCTATCGCCAACGCCGTATTCCGGGCGACAGGGAAGCGCGTCCGTAGCCTGCCTCTGCGAAAGCATGACCTTAGCTGGGCGTAAAAAAATATCGGCTTTAAGTAGCGCCCTATTTTTCACGATTCTGCTAGCCATATGGGCGTCCGTGCCAGTTCTAGCGCATCACGGCAGACATACCAACCAGCTTCTGTATTTCGCGGACGAACTAATCGAGTTCGAAGGTGAGCTAACAGAGATATTTTGGCGCAACCCTCATATGCGCGCGCAATTGAGCGTTGTCGGTGACAACGGAGACGAGGCAATCTGGGAATTGGAGTTAGCGCCCGGCCCTCGCCAGTTCGAAGCGATGGGCCTGACTCCTGAGAGTTTTCTGGGGAACGTCAAAGTCACCGGGTATATCTCAAGACGTAAACCCAACGCTTTAGGCGTAGAAAATTTCCTGCTCCCCGATGGGCGGGAGTACGTGCAGGAGCGTGGTGAAGAGCCTCGCTGGTCGAACGAACGCCTGGAACGGAGGCTATGGGCATCGGATCCAACCAAAATTCAGGCCGCCGAGGCAGTTGCAGACGGCATATTTCGTATGTGGAATGGAGGTCGAATCGGTGGACAACCCGCTTCGATAGAGCCGGATCTGCTCGCGCAACCTCTTACTGAACGGGCCCGTGAGTTGGTAGCGGCCTACGACCCACTAATGGACAACGGGCAGCTTAATTGTCAACAGGGTATGCCAGACACAATGTTTGCACCTTGGCCGATGGAAATCATCAACGAAGGCGATCTGATCCGTATCGATGCTACCCAGTACAACCTCCAACGGACGATTCATATGAACGGTGAGACTGCCCGGGATAAACCGGAAACTTCATCTGTTGGTTACTCCATCGGACGATGGGAAGGTAATACACTCTTCGTGACAACAACCCATGTAGACTGGCCATACTATTCAAACATCGGCATGCCGCAGTCAGATCAGGTTAGCTATGCAGAACGATTCTCCGTGTCGGATGACGGACGAACGTTAAACTACTCGATAACTATCGATGATTCTGTCGTTTTCACCCAACCATTCACGATGGACAGAACTCGACAGGCTGCTCCAGGTGTGGAGATCGCACCGTTCGACTGTGTTTCGGATTGGTCAGACTAGAGTTGAGTGATAAGCATTAGCGACCCAATAATTAAACAAACAGTTTAGGCCCGGCGCTTGAAGCCGGTCCCCGGAGACTGGAGACGACGTATGAAGCTGTTTCTCGCAGCACTCACGCTGTTCGTGGGCACGATGCCCGCCATGGCCCAATGGTTGGATCGTCCCTGGCCGAACATCCCGCGCACGACTGACGGGATGCCGGACCTCACCGCACCGACCCCACGTGGGCCCGATGGCCAGCCAGATCTGACCGGCGTATGGAACGGGCCACCTCCCATGGTTCGTCTCGATTCTGCCACCTTGCAGCCGTGGGTCGCTGACCTCGTCCGCGAGCGCCAACAGGAATTCTACAAAACGCGCCCCCTTTATCAGTGTCAGCCGAGCGGACCCGAAGGCCAGCGATTTGCCTACTGGAAACGCCTCCTCCAGACGCCGACCGCCATCGCGATCCTGAATGACGACCTCACCTATCGCGTGATCCACATGGACGGCCGCGAACTGGAAGCTGATCCTTTGCCAAGCTGGGCAGGGTATTCGGTGGGGCGCTGGGACGGTGACACACTGATCGTCGACAGTACCGGATTCAACGACAAGACGTGGGTGAGTCGCTACGGGGTCTCGCACACGGAGGCACTGCGGGTCACGGAGCGCTATCGGCGTCCCGATTTTGGCCATCTGCAGGTGGAGGTCACCTACACCGATCCCGGTGCGTTCACAAAGCCGTGGGGCTTTACGGTGAATATGGAACTGGCAGCCGATACGAACATGCTCGAAGCGGTCTGCGAACGCAGCAGCGAAACCTGGGAAGGCAACCTCTCGGATGCCGCTGATCAGGCAGTATCTGTACCATCCGAGGTGCTGGCCCGGTACGTCGGTACCTACACCGGTATATACGGCGGAAACGAGCGGACATACGAGGTGTCATTTTCCGACGGTCAATTATTCGCCACCATCGTCGTTGCCCACAGGGCGGTGGGCCTCGGCGCCCCTGGCCTCGACGAGGGAGCGCCGCGACCGCTAGTGCCACGATCTGAGACGCTATTCGAAGGCCTGGGACTCGGTTACCGGTTCATTGTTAACGACGAGGGTGTTGCGACAGACCTCATGCTGATTCATGTATCTGGCGACTATCAATACCCGCGGCAGCAATGACCCCCTGCAGACGATCTCACCGCAACACCGCTGACGGTGAAAGTCCTTTTTGCCGAAAGCTACGTTGATGTTATTCAGCGAACGGCGATAGGGCGAACGGGCGAACCCGTCGCACCAACGATCGGTATGGTTAAGTTGAGGAAAAGAAACTCGTATACCTCATCGGCAGCCACGTCCTTCAATTCCATGTTCTCCAGAAGCGGTATGCCCTCCGAAAAGAACAGAATATGGTGCACGTTACCCGGACGTGTCGGCGGCATGATCTGCACGCAACAGGAGTCGGCCCCAACTATCGACACTCGTCGCGATGCGAGCCAGTGGGCAACCTCGGGGATAATGCCCGGTGATCCTTCATTCTCGCCGACGCCGAAGCGGCTGTCGTTGTATCTCGACGGATTCGTCCAATGCACAGACCAACCATAGTGGAACATCACGGCATCGCCTTGCTCGACTGTATCTTCGCTCATGCCCTGCCTCGCAAGCGCACCGCGCACATCGTTCATCGTTACCTCATATCGCGGACCAAGCGTATCTACGCCTTTGTAAGCCGCGATGTCGATCAAAATTCCACGGGTGATGAAAGGTTTCGTATGCTCGACGCCCAAGACTTCAACGCCGCCTCGTCCTTGATTCCTGCCCGTAAGATCTTTTTCGGTGAAACCGTTGTAGAAGACCGATTCGAACGAGCCATCAGCCATCTGCAGTGTCTGCCCCTGATGTGACAAAGCGTCGAACTGCGTTCCCATCTGCCCGATGTAGCCCGTGAAGTAGTCTCCGTGAACAGTGTTGCTACCCTCGTCAGTTGCGGGCGCGGCCGGCACAACGTTCAGGTAGTACGGTCGCGACGTGTATTGCGGCATGCTCGCTTCATAGTCGTGACCCAACTCATACGTCTTGCCGGTCGTGGGTATCTGCAAGGCCCTGAGTATCTTCAGCGGCGTCACGTAGTTCGATGCCCCTGCCTGATCGCCGGCCCCGTGGGGAGACGGCCACCATGGACCTGCTTCCCGCGTTTGCGCGGTCACGGGGAGTGGTCTCAGCAGTACAATCCCAAAAATAACCAGAGTGGTAACGGCCTGTACAGCTAGAGCATGTCGGTTGGCTCTCATCGTATTCTCCATTTTTGGAATAAAAAATAAGCTAGGTTCGGAATCACAATAACGCTATAACCTATTATTTTTCCTAAATTTGATAGAGTCCCTCGCGAGCACCTACCCCCAAAGTGACCCCAGTATAGCTCCGTTAGACAGCCAGCCTAAAACCCTCTAGCCAACGAATATCAGTACAGGAATCTCTCTCCCCTTTACTAGTAAAGGAGAGAGATTTCTGTAATTCCCCGCAGAGGGCAACCACCAGCTCTCTGTCACACCTATCAGGAAAACCGTATGACGACTAAAAAACTGAGAAAGATCGCCTCTGAAATGGGCAGACCCGCCATTATTAAGGCTTTGAGGAAGAAAGCGGCTCTGATGAGCAAGGATAAAGGAAAGGAACGTGCTGTCGAGTTGGTAGAAGAATGGATCGCTCTGACTCAGAAGTAATGGTGCTGAGGGGGGCGTAGCCCCTCAGGGACACTGTCATCGTTTGCCATGTGTGAGCGGAGAATGCAGTAGAATTGATCCTAAGAACCACTCTTGCGGGGGAGATGCTTGTGAGATACATAGTGGCCTTTACCGCGGCCATCGTCCTCGCCTCGCCCGCTTCCGGCCACCATAGTGACGCTGCCCTAGACATGGACTCGCTGGTGACATTCGAAGGCACGGTCACCGGGTTTAACTGGCGGAACCCGCACGTCTATTTCACTGTTGAGACCATGGACGAACACGGTGAACAGACCGAGTGGACGCTGCAAATGGGTTCGACAATCTCCTCTACACGCCTGGGTTGGACGCCCGAATCGTTATCAATCGGGGACCGAGTCACGGTCCGGGCTCATCCCGCACGCAACGGGCGACCGTACGCGTTGTCGAACTCGCTTCAGAAGGAAGATGGAATCGCCCAGACAGCAGCGTTCAATGATGACTTCAGCGTTCTCGATAGCGACACTCGGGAACCTCGTTTGGCAGAGCCGGAAGTTACCCCCAGCACATCTACTCTGGAGGGTCGATGGATGGCAGATACTTCAAAGCTCGTCGACTACCTTGGCGGCTTTGCGGGGTTTTTCCAGGCTCAGCTCACTATGACTGAGAAAGGGAAGACCGCTCAGGCTACATTCAACGAACACTCCGATGAGAACCCTATAGTAGGGTGCATTGGACGGCCGACACCGTCCATGATTGTTACCACTAACTACTACCCACTTGAGGTTCAGATCAATGAGGACGACGATACTATCGCGATTCGGACCCAGTATTTCGACGAAGAGCGAACAGTCTACATGGATGTCCGCGAGCATCCCGAGGCTAACGAGCGCACCTTCTCGGGTCACTCGATCGGCCGGTGGGAAGGGGATACGCTAGTCGTAGATACCAGAAACTTTGCGGATCATCGGTCGCCTTACCAAACCGGCCTCCCCTCGGGCGCTCAAAAACATGTTGTCGAGCGATATCGGCTGATGGGGGGTGGTACCCGGATGGTGGTCGAGTTCACGCTCGAGGATCCCGAGTATATTGTGGGGTCGATGAGCCATACGAGGGAGTTGATCTATTCCCCGCAAACAAGTATGTCCCGATTCGATTGCGATCCTGAAGCATCAAGACGATTCCTGCCTCAATAACCCTGAATGGCCGCCACTTTTTAGGGTGCGCCTAACCCATCTACTCGTGCCTGGCTTCCATTGGCATCAATCCGGCCTTGATAACGGATCCCCAGATAGCGTTCCCCAGATCATTAAGGTGAAGACCGTCCGCCACGAAAATATCCGTCATGACATTGCCTTCCGGGTCTAGAAAAGGCGTTGCCGCATCAATGTAATAAACCAAAGGATCGTTATCTGCGATTGCTTGATAACCATCGTTCACCTTCTGCGCGTTCGGCCAGACACCTCTACGCAGAACGCTCGGTTTAACGGACATGACGTAGATTCTCGTTTCAGGTAATACATCGTGGACGTTACGGACAATCTGTTCAAGATGACCGAGGATCATGTCCACAGGGAGTGCACTGCGGCTAGCAGTATCGTTATCACCTTCATAGATCAGAATTGCGCGCGGCTCGTAAGTTAGAGCAACACGATCTAAATAATGAAGTACGTCATTCATAATGCTGCCGCCGAATCCTCTCGGTATCACCGTTAGTGGAGCAAGAGCCGCGTGCGATTGCGCGTTCCACCGAGCGATGCTTGAGCTTCCGGTTAGCACGATCGCGCCTTTCGGCGGCGGATTCGATCGGTCCTGTGTTTCAAACTGGCGGATAGCGCCTTCAAATCGTTGCGGATCAGGGAGAGTCTGCGCTTGCAGTTGCAAAGCAAACGCAGCTAACACTAAAAATATACCTTTTGAGAAAAATGTAGAAATCGCCTGTCGCATTCTCGTTCCCCTCTTCCTCTAGATCTACGCGAAATAAACTAATGGAGGTTAGGCCCGGAATCACAAAGGCGACCTACCCTGATGGTGAGAATTCTCTTCATTGAGTCAAATTTACGCCGGTCTGGACCGGGACAAACTTCTGGATGCGTTTGGCAGTATCAACTTCGCCCACAAAAATGTTCCCGTGCGTATCGATGCCGATCGCGTTTGCAAAGTGAAACTGCCCAGCGAGGCGACCGTTTCCGCCGAAGAACCCGAGCGTCTCTCCGCTTAGACGGTCGACCGACCAAACTACGTCGTTATGTGCGTCTGCGACGAACAGGTATTTCTGTTCCGGATCTTTGGAAATAATCATCTTGTACATGCTGCCGCAGATAGAGGAGTAGAAGGTTCCGACAGGCATCGGTGAGGCAGAAGTTTCGCGCAGTCCAGCGCATCCGCCTCGTTGCGCAGGCGTGTTCGGCGAGACATAAATGTCCTGCAACCACTCCCCTTCGGTCGTGAACACCTGAATGCGGTTCTGACCACGTTCTCCGACATACACACGCCGGTCGTTCGAAATCTCAATAAAATGCAGAGTCGGCGCGAACTGTTCCTCTTCGGGCGGCGGTTCCCCCGTCCATTCGTAGCTGGGAATCGGCTCGTTAGAGATCTCGCTCAACGGCATCCCGTGCCCGCCCCAGCCGCGCTTGAAATCGCCAGTCGAGGCGTCGTATACCGTGACGCGCTTCTGGTCGATGAGGTAGATCTCGTTGTCTATCTCGTCGAGCTGAAAGCGTCCCACGTTGACAATCTCGTCGAGTTTCTGGTTGTTCTCCTGCGCGTCACGCGTTCGGAGGTCAGCATCGGTGCCGAGTCTTGGCGGCCTACGACCAAAGTCCCAGAGAAACTCGCCATCGCGAGTAAACTTCAGGATGCTGTCCTGAGCCGCCTCGCCGGAAATCCAAACGTTGCCCTCAGTATCGGGAATGACAGTTTGGAGGTAGGTCGGCCACAGCGGATGGTAGCCGGGGCCTCCCCAGGCGTTCAGGACATTGCCTTCCTGATCGAGCTCGATTATTTCCGGCCCGCGCACGCAGCACAGCGCCGCTCCCGGCCCGAGTTCCGCCGTCAGTTCGATCGGCAGGGCAGCTCTTCCCCGGTTAATGAACCAGATATGCTCCATGCGGTCGACGTAAAGGCCCGTGACCTGCTGCATGCTCCACCGGTTCGGCAGCGGCTTGGGCCAGAATGGATCAACGCGGTACTGGGGAGCGCCATTCGCGTCGACCGCCTGGCCCGCCACGACCTGCGCGACTCCTATAGGCCCAACGGTATACGCCAAGATGCCGCACAATCCTGCGACGACGGTTAAGGCTCTGCTCTTGATTATCATTACTGCCGCTCCTTCACTTCGGCGACGCGCCGTGCCACATCATCCTTCACAGCATCGAAGTCGATGTGCAGAATACGCCCGCGCTCGACAAGCTTTCGGCCCGCAACCCAGACGCTCTCAACGTTGGCTGAGCTGAAGCTGAAAACGAGCGACGCATACAGGTTAGTCACTGGGCCAGTGGCGGGGTGCCGGGAGTCGACGATCAGAAAATCTGCCCACTTGCCAGGTTCAAGGGACCCTACCTGATCCGCTACACCGATCACCTCAGCGCCCTCAATAGTGTGCATACGCAGTACGTCTATGGGCATGAGAACTTTAGCTGATTGATACTTCATTCGGATTGCGTAAAGACCCATTCGCATGTTCTCGAACGGGTCCGAGATATCGCCGCTCGCCTGACCGTCGAGCCCCATGCCAATGCGGACTCCAAGCTTGCGGGCATTGACGATATCGGCCAGTCCCGAAGCAAGCCGACCATTAGAGAGGGGGTTCCAGATCATTGCGGTACCGTAATTGGCGGTACTCTCCAACATCGCTTCATCCGTATGGATGAAGTGTGCGAATGAGAGTCCCGGCCAAAGCAGGTCGAGTTCGACGAGTCGGACGAATTCCTCGTGTTCGTTCCTTCCGTTCTCGTTCATTACGCTCGACTCAAGAAAGTGGATCTGACTGGTGAGTCCACGCTCCTTTGCGAGAGCGACCTCAAGCTGAAAGTTCTCTTCTCCGCCCCATATTCCGCTGCCGTAGATGCTCACCTCAAGTGACGGGTTTGGGGCCGGCAATGAGCCAGCGCGCTCAATGAAGGCGTCGAGATCATTTGTTGCGGCCTCGGGTCCGATCGAGTGGTCCATGATGTAGCTGAATACGAAATGCTGGCCCGCGTCGACCTCCGCCTCGAATTGCTCGAGATATTGCAATCGATCAGCAGTGCCAACAGTGTGGCTGTGGTTGTATGAGGTAGTAACGCCATGTGAGAGCTGGTCAAGCGCACCGTGGAGAGTAAACGCGTAATAGTCGCCTTTCTCCAAAAAGAAACGGCCCGACCTGTGTAATGTCTCGAGCCACGGGTACAGTTCACCATCGGGCGCCCATCCTCGAAATGCGCTTTGCCACAGGTGATTGTGACCTGTGACGAAACCGGGAAGGATTATCTTTCCGGTCGCATCAACTACTGTAGCGTCCGCAAGCGTCGCTGGCGGTTCGCCCGGTGCAACTGCAACAATGCGGCCAGCATCGTCCACTGCGAGGTACCCGACGAAGAAATCATCGTTCCCGGGAGCGAGAGGCGCGATCGTAGCACCCTTAAAAAGGAGTGATGCACGTTGGTCTTGGGTGACGACGTTCGGATCATCGCCGGTATTCACCTGAGGCTCAGCCTGTTGGACGGATGCTAGAAACAACAAGGATGTGATTGAAACGGTAAGAAAAACTTTCATTTGATAGGTCCTCAGTTGTTTTTTGACCAAATACTTTTTCATATTAGGAGACACACTTCGGAATAAAAAATGGAGGCTAGGCCCGGAATCGAACCGAGGTCCGCGGCTTTGCAGGCCGCTGCATAACCACTCTGCCACCTAGCCTTGTGGACGGACGTAGGATAGCCCGTTCACATTTACGTGGAAAGCGAGCCCTAGAAGGCAGATTCCCCAGTCAACGTTCGACCAACAACCAGTTGGTGGATGCTCTCAGTGCCTTCGTAGGTAACCACGCTCTCTAGATTCAGCATATGCCGCATAGCCACATGCTCTACACCGATTCCCGCACCCCCTAACATATCGCGACAATCCCGGGCGATATCAAGCGCCATACGTACATTATTCCACTTAGCAAGGGAGACCTGAACGCCGGAAAGCCTGCTCTGCTCTTTCAGCTTAGCCATTCGCAATGCCAGGACCTGAGCATTTGTAATACGGCGAGCTGCGTCCGCAAGACGGCTCTGAATTAGCTGAGTTTTGGAAAGTGTACGCCCGAACAGGGTTCGTGTGGCTGTATAGCTCAACACCTCGGCCAAACACGCCTGGGCTGCTCCAATCGCTCCCCACGCGACCCCATAGCGAGCCTGCTCTAAGCAGGCTAGAGCCGGCTTCAAACCCTCTGCACCCGGGAGCCGGTTCTCTTCAGGCACCGGGGTGTCGCTGAAAAAAAGCTCTGAAGTGTTCGAAGCTCTCAATGAGAACTTGTTCTTAATAACATGAGCTTCAAAACCAGCGCTCCCTGACTCAACAAGAAAGCCTCGTATCCCGTCAGATGTTTGTGCCCAGACAACGGCGACATCAGAAATACTGCCGTTGCTTATCCACATCTTGGAACCATTTAGGGTCCAGCTATTTGTTCCAAGCTTGGCATAAGTTTTCATATTGCTTGGATCGGATCCCCCGTGGGATTCGGTAAGCCCAAAACAGCCTAGCGTTTCTCCGGTGGCCAGTGCGGGTAACCAACGCTTCTTTTGCACCTCTGAGCCAAACTGATGAATGCACCACATCACTAAGCTACTCTGAACAGATAATGTGCTGCGCAATGCGCTGTCGCCCCGTTCGAGTTCTTGACAGATTAACCCGTAGCAGGTCTGGTTTAAGTCCGCACATCCGTAACCCTGAAGATTAGCCCCCAACAGACCAAGCTCACCCATTTTTGGGATTAGCTCAGTTGGGTAGCGATGCTCTGCAAAGCACTCTGCGATAATCGGTAAGACGTCTTGATCGACAAAGCGGGCAACAGTGTCTTTAACTAAACATTCTTCCTCACTCAGGTCTGAACGCACATCATAGAGGTCTAACTTATCGAGACTGCTCATGGGAATTCCTGCGAATTCAGTTGTTGCCCAACCGTATAACTAATTCACTAGTTAAGGTTTTCAGGAACCCAGAAGCGCGTCCCAGAAATATCCGCTGCTGCCATTAGACCTCTATCGGTAATCTGGTATAAGAACACCCCGTTTAGAAAACTCGAGGTAACCGCAAGCCCTGCTTGACCCGCTACTGCTTGCGCTGAAACGCTGGAACCCCAACCGCCATCCATAAAGGCATGCATAACCGGTTCAAATTCAAAGAAGATGACCAAATCATAAGCCTGCACTCCGATGCTGAACCCGAGCCCCCCGGCCCCCATACGCATATATACCCGCTCACCTGTAGCTTTATTGACCGCGACTCCGGTTCCAGCTCCTCCACTCACTAAAAGCCCAACTTTAGTCACCTTAAATACAGCATATCCATAGGATTGCTCGTAAAGGGATCTCGCCCCTTCGTTAGAAGACAACAGTTCATCCAGTGCATCCTGCGCATTAGCATTAATCACTAAATGTTGCTGCTCAAGCTCAGCGCTGATTTGCCCCTCTTGGGGCAATGCCGACTCCACTCCAAACCATAGATATATCGCAATAAAAAGTCCTACGAACCTTCCCTGACTAGCCATTAGCTTACCCTTTAATTGTTTAACAGAATCAAGTTTGATTAGATTGTGCCTAATATCACTCTCAAATAGATGAGTAGGTGGATTATGTTTCACCGCAACCACAAAACTCCAAAAATACTTACTACGTTACAAAATAACCAGTTAGTTGA
>Ga0315338_1003824_pt1 | contig 12650 bp, 15 predicted proteins | sample ASW8metaG_FD_204518 | JGI IMG/M metagenome (GOLD analysis project Ga0315338, IMG submission 204518) | Ammonia-oxidizing marine archaeal communities from Monterey Bay, California, United States - ASW #8 | ecosystem: Environmental > Aquatic > Marine > Coastal | place: USA: California | collected... | reverse complement strand
TGAGGTTAGACCTATGATTTGTGGTTCAATGGGAACTCAACCATTTTATGTTAAAAAATTTGGAAGATTAGAACTGCCCAAAGTGACAGAAATAGATAAGTATGGATTTTATGTACCGAATCATCCAACATTGACAGAAGAAGAAATAGAGTTTGTTAGTAATACAGTGAATGGAGAAATACAATGAAAAGAGCGTTGATAACAGGAATTAATGGTCAGGATGGTTCTTATCTTTCTGAGCTGTTATTGGAAAAAGGATATGAAGTACATGGTATTTTAAAAAGAAATTCTGTTGCTGAAAACCAGTCTGCTAGAATAGAACATATATTTGAAGATTTGAAATTGGAATATGCCGATATGTTAGATATGGCCTCGTTAGTTAGAGTTATTCAGTTAGTAAAACCAGATGAGATTTATAATTTAGCAGCACAATCTCATGTAAGAATATCTTTTGATCAACCGATTTATACTACACAAGTAGCTGCACTTGGTGTTCTTAATTTATTGGAGTCAGTTAAATTAACAGATAAGAATATTAAAATTTATCAAGCATCATCTTCAGAGATGTTTGGTAATTCATTTGATGAAGATGGTTTTCAAAGGGAGACAACACCAATGCATCCTACAAGTCCATATGGATGTGCTAAAGTATATGCTTATAATATATGTTGTAATTATAGAAATGCATATGATATGTTTATTTCTAATGGAATTTTATTTAATCATGAATCACCAAGACGAGGTACTAATTTTGTTACGAACAAGATTATCAAGGAGGCAGTCAAAATTAAATATGGTGTATCAGATAAATTATTATTGGGTAATTTAGATGCAACTCGTGATTGGGGACATGCAAAAGATTATGTTCGTGCTATGGTTATGATATTGGAACAAGATGAACCAAATGATTTTGTATGTGCAACTGGTATATCACATTCTGTTAGGGATTTATGTGATTATGCATTTTCAAGTTTGGGTTTGAATTATAAAGATTATGTTGGAGTAGATAAAAAGTTTTGGAGACCAGAAGAATTAGTTCACTTGAAAGGAGATTCTACAAGATTAAAGTCTATTGGGTTTGAAGCAGAATATACATTTGAAACAATGATAGATGAAATGATAGATTATTGGGTAAATATTTATGGCTAGTCCTATTGAATATTTTTATAGTAATGATGAAATAGAATCACTTTATATGAGTGTTCCTTTTAAATATAAATCACCTTATACTTTAAATGAGTTGATAGACAGAACAAAAATATTAAATGATTTGGAGTTTAATATAGATGAAGATAAATCTATAGCCGTAGTTGGTAATTCGGGGACTCTAATGGATAAAGAATATGGAGAGCTAATTGATAGTCATGATATTGTAATTAGGTGTAATCATGGTAAGGTTGAAGGTTATGAAAGGGGTGTTGGAAGTAAGACAGATTTTAGATTTGTATCGGGAAAGGGTTTTTGGTATGGTAAGGTCATGGATGAAACTTATTCTGAATATGATCACGAGTTTCTTACTGATTTAGAAAATCAAAGGTTAATAATTAAGGCAATACCTATGTATCATTCTATACAGGGTATAGTAAAACATTATAATACTAAATCTAATATTCATTTTTTACGAGAAAGTTTTGTTAAATTAACAGAAGATGTTAGTTCTGCTAGTAATTCGACTTTAGGATTTAGTGCTATATGTCTTGCTGCACAATGGTCAAGTAAAGTTTCTCTTTTTGGTTTTGGATTTTTTAAAGAACCTTGGGACAAACAGCATTATTTTGAAAAAATTAAGTCTTATGTTAGAGATCATACTTTTGAAGATGAAGAAAGATATGTAAATTTTTTAGAAACTGAAAAAATGGTAAAAATATATAGATGAATATTGTTGAGTTAATAAATAGTCAATATATTGATGGTAAGTTTAATCGGGTGGATTTAGTTGTGAGATATATGTATGTTAAAGAATATATGGAAAAAAATAATGATTTTGAGGCCACGGATATATATTTATGTATGGTAGAGAAACGAGGCTGTTTTGGTTATAAGTCTGAAACGGAATGGTTATTAGATTTTAATGTTACAATTAATAGTATTAAAAATAATGGTTTTGATGAAGAATTTCCAATACTCGTAAATAAGTCTAATTTGTTGTGGGATGGATCACATAGACTTGCAATATCTTTTTGTTTGGGTATCGAGGATGTTTCTATTAAGAAAATGAATCCACCCAAAATAGGAAGATGGGGATTTGATTGGTTCGAAAAAAATAATTTTTCAAGTTCTCATCTCGACCAAATTAATAGTTGTTTTGAAAAATATTTTAAGGTTATCGTATGAAGTTTATTCTTAATCTATGGCCACCGGCCGTTCATTTGTTTGAAGAAATAACAACTGAATTTTCACAACAATTTAAAATATTGGATGTATCTGATTATAGATTTAAGGATAAATCAGTTTTTGAATATGTTGTTAGAGAAATTTATAAGATTGATGGGGCACGAGAAGCAGGAGTTAATATTAAAGTTGATAGGTTTACGAACCTACATTACCAAAAGGCAGCAAGATTTAATAATTATAACAATAATGATTATACAATAAGATGTATTCAATTTGATATTCCTACTCCAAATTTTAGACCGAGAGGTTCAGATGGGAAACCTATAGCAACACAAACTGAGGAATTAAAAAAACATTATCGTGGTAAATATAAAAGTAGGATAGAGAACTATGTACACGATATAATAATTCACATAGGTGATAATGATGTACAGACTAAACAATTAATAGAACTTCTTAATAGGCACGATGATTATAGATTAGATAGAAATGGATTAGATTTAAAGTTTTTTCTCAATGTTATGAGTCAATATAAGTATTTTATTACAAAAATAGATGTTCCGTATGTACCAAAAGATTTTCCTAAAACTTATGCAATTGGTAAGGATTTAGATATAGTAGTAAGTAAAGAACACTTTGAGAGTTTAAAACATTTTTGTGATTTATATTCAAGAACATATCCATATTTTAATGTTATTTGGGAAAGAGCACATGGAGGATTTGGATTAAGGTTTGAAAAGAATGGTAAATTACATTTCAAATTTGATGTCAGACATTCGGTAGAACATATTACTGATGAACATATTGTTAATTCTATGAATAATAGAATATTAAAAAATGGATATTTTATTCTTGATAATGTTTACGAGAAAACATTTAGAGAGGTTGCGTATAATTTTAAGACTCGACCAAAACCATGGCATAAAGAGTGGTTAGATAAAAATGGGTAAGTTTGATAATAGTTGGTTTGTAATACCAGCCCGTAGAGGTTCAAAAGGAGTTCCATTTAAGAATAGGTTCTTGATTGAGTATGTTGTAGATAGTATACCAGATGACTTAAAAGAAAAAATTATTATTTCTACTGATGATGAATATATAGTAGAAAGAATGTTAGAAAGAAATATTGAGGTTTTAGAGAGAAAGCCAGAATTGGCAACTGATGAGGCTGATGTTAAATGTGTGGTTAAGGATGTTATTACACAATATAAGATAAAGGATGAAGATTATATTTTTATGTTATATACAGTTTGGCCAGAAAGAACTTTTGGAATGATTGAAAACATATTTGATATATTTTTAAGAGAAAAGGTTGATTCCTTATTATGTTCTACTGAGGTTAAAACTCATCCTTATATGACATTTTATCTTAAAGATGATAATAAAGGAGAACCTGTGGTAAAACATGATTTTTATAGACGACAGGATTACCCAGAATGTTTTGTTATAAATCATCTTGTAACAATTTTTAAGTCTGGTACAATTAAAGATCTGAATACTCAATTTTATAATGATAAAACATATTTTCATTCAGTAGATGAATTAATTAATATTGATTCGAGAGTGGATTTAGAAGAGTTTAATTTAAAATACAAAAAGGAGATTAGTTATGAGTAAAGTATTTTTCATAGCAGAAATCGGGATTAATCATAATGGTGATATTAATATTGCAAAACAACTTATAGATATCGCCGTAGAATCTGGATGTGATGCAGTCAAGTTCCAAAAAAGGACTATCGATGTTGTTTACGATAAAGAGATGTTAGATTCACCAAGAGAAAGTCCTTGGGGAAACACACAACGAGTTCAGAAGGAAGGTATTGAGTTCGGTAAGGAAGAATATGATGAAATTGATAGATATTGTAAAGTAAATGATATTGAGTGGTTTGCATCTGCTTGGGATGAAGGAAGTCAAGACTTCTTGAGTCAATATGATTTAAAATACAATAAGATAGCGTCAGCAATATTAACTCACATTCCACTTTTGAAAAAGGTATCAAGTGAGGGTAAACATACTTTTATTTCTACTGGATTATCTACTTATGATGATATAGACAGGGCAGTAGAAATATTTAAAGAGAATGATTGTCCATATACTTTGTTACATTGTGTTTCTACATATCCAACAAATGATTCAGATTGTAATATTTCAGTAATTAATACATTACGAGAACGATATAATTGTGATATTGGATATAGTGGCCATGAAAAAGGATTGATTCCATCTTTATTGGCAACCATAAATGGTGCCACGGTTATAGAAAGACATATTACTTTAGATAAGGCTATGTATGGTTCAGATCAAGCAGCTTCTGTTCAACATGAGGCATTAAAAAGGTTAATAAGAGATGTTAATAATATAGAAAAGATGTTGGGTGATGGAGTTAAAAGAGTTTTGGAAGATGAAGTAAAGATAGCAGAAAAATTGAGGTATTGGTAGGTCATTGAATATACTTGAGAATAAAAATGTATTTATAACTGGTGCTAGTGGTGGTATCGGTAAAGAATTGGCTTTACAATTTGCAGAACAAGGCTGTAAGGTATTTTTTACTGGAAGAAATCAAGATAAAACTACTGAGGTAAAGACAGAGTTCAATAAAAAAGGATATGATTATCATGTTGGTCTTGTGGATTTAAATCATTCTCGTGGAATATATTCTTTAATAACATATGTTAAAGAGACAATGGGAAATATAGATATTTTAGTAAATTGTGCTGGTTTATTTTACAATCGTAGTCTTGATAAAGTAGATGAAGAAATGTTTGATGATATGTTTAATGTTAATGTTAAGGCTCCATTTCTATTTACAAGGGCCTTCTCTAAAGATATGATAGCAAATAAGTGGGGTAGAATAATAAATATAGGGTCATCATCTGCATACAATGGATTTAAAGATACATCATTGTATTGTGCAAGTAAACATGCTTTACTTGGATTTTCACGGGCAGTTCATAATGAGTTAAAAGAACATAACATTAGGACATTTTGTTTTTCTCCTGGTGGAGTTCAAACAGAAATGGGGAAGTTAGTAAAAGGACAAGATTATTCTACTTTTATTGAACCCGATGAATTTGCAAGATATGTAATAGAAACAATAAAATATGATTCTAATATGATTAGTGAAGAAGTAAGAGTCAATAGAATGGTAGTACAATGAACATTGGTGTAATTCAAGGAAGATTATCACCACCAATAGAGGGATTTCAAGAATGTCCTGTAGATTGGAAAAGGGAGTTTGATTTACTTGGTAGATTAGGTCTTACTCATATTGAGTGGATTGTAACTAAAGAAAACTTTTATACCAATCCAATTCATAATGTAGATTTGAATGGATATCCAATATCGTCTGTTTGTGCTGATTTTATGGTTGATGAAAATTTTTTGGATCAGGAATATCTTAGTTTTTATTTGAATCCGATATGTGAATTGGCTGTGAAAAATAATATAGATTTTGTAACGATTCCATTATTAGAAAAAAGTAGTGTCGTAGATGATAATATTCGTGATGAGTTTAAAGAGATTATATATCCTTATTTTGATAGGTATCCCAAGATAAGATTTTTGATAGAGGCTGAATTAGGTATAGATGAACTCAAAGATATTTTAGATGATTATTGGAATAAGCCTTTAGATTTAGGAATAACTTATGATACTGGTAATATAACTTCATTTGGGTTAGACCATGATTTGTATATTGATTCTTTTAGAGACAATATTAAACAAGTTCATATTAAGGATAGAATACGGAATCCATTAGAAACTGTAATTCCTGGAGAGGGTGATACAGATTTTAATTTGATTTTTGCTATGTTAAAATATATAAAGTATGATGGGATTTATACATTACAGACCGCAAGAGAAAATGATGGGGATGAAGAAGGAACAATTAAAAGACATCAACAAATAATAGAGAGGTTTTATACTAAATCACTTTATACGAGTGTTCCTGTTAAATACAAATCATCATCTTATACTATAAAGGAGTACTAAAATGAAAAATCTATTTGACTTAACTGAGAAAACCGCTCTGATAACGGGTGGTGGTGGTCTGTTAGGACCCAAACATGCGGAAGCAATTATTGAGCATGGCGGTCGTGTAATTTTAGCAGATTGGCATGAAGATAAGGCAAAAGAAAAAGCTGAATATCTCAATAAAAAATATGGACAGGGTTATATTACAAAGGCATGGGCTGAATATATGGATGTAACTGATAAGAAATCCATTCAAAGAGTAGTTGATAAATATAAAAGTATAAATGTACTAATTAATAACGCAGCAAAAGACCCGAAGGTAAAGAAGGGTGGTGGATTGACACCAGATTCAAGGTTTGAAACCATGACAGAAAATTATTGGTATGATGGGATAGATGCAGCCTTGAATGGAACTTTCTTATGTTCTCAAGTTGTATCGAATAAAATGTTAGAGAATGGTGGTGGTGTAATACTAAACATTTCTTCAGATTTGGGTGTTATAGCACCAGACCAAAGAATATATAGAAAAGATGGTGTGGAAGAAGATATGCAAAATGTAAAACCGATAACATATTCAGCAGCCAAATGGGCAATAATTGGTATGACAAAATATCTTGGTGTTTATTTTGCACAAAAAGGTATTCGAGTTAATTCATTAAGTCCAACGGCAGTTTATAATGATCATCCAGAAGATTTTGTTAAGAAATTAACAAACTTAATTCCAATGGGAAGAATGTCTGATATTGATGAGTATAAGGGAGCAATAGTATTTTTATGTTCAGATGCAAGTTCTTACATGACTGGTGAGAATGTAGTTATTGATGGGGGTAAAAGTGTCTGGTAATATTTTAATTACAGGGGGAGCAGGTTTTATTGGTTGTAACTTAGTAGAATATCTATTAACTATACCTTCGGTTAATAGGATATATGTATGTGATAATTTATCTTCTGGTAGAGTTGATTTTTTACCAAGTGATTCAAGAGTTGAATTTATTTATTGTGATATAGAAAATTATGAGAAATTGGATAAAATATTTCCTGATGGTATAGATTTTGTATTCCATTTAGCTGCCCATTTTGCAAATCAAAATAGTGTAGACAATCCTATTTCTGATATCAATACTAATATTTTAGGTTCATTAAATTTATTACAAGTGTGTAAAGATAGAGGTGTTATAAAGGTTATAAATACTTCATCGAGTTGTTTATATGGTAATCTCGATATTATGTCAGAGGATAGTAAAATATATCCTATTGAAACACCATATGCCATTAACAAATTTACTGCTGAAATGTACTTCACATATTTTTCCCATCTATACAAATTACCAACATTGAATTTGAGAATATTTAATACATTTGGTAAATATGAATTGGCACACAGATATAGAAATGTGATTCCAAATTTTATTGATTTGGCATTAAAAAATAAACCATTAACCATAACAGGGGATGGTAATGAAACAAGAGATTTTACCTATGTAACTGATACTATTAAACTTATGGTTGATATGATGGACAGTGAATTGGGAGATGGGGATATTTTCAATGCGGGTACTGGTAAACCAACTTCTATAAAATATTTGGCAGAAACAATTATAAATAAAACAAATAGTAAATCAGAAATAATTTATAAACCAAGAAGAAATTGGGATGGAGTCATCGATAGACTTTCAGATATCGAAAAGTCGAAAGTAGTTTTTAATTATAGTCCAGATATAACATTAGAAGATGGTCTGGACGAAACAATAGAATGGTATAGTAGTGTCATATTTTGAGTTTTGGAAAGAGGTTTGGGATTCTAAAGGACAGAGTGATAGCACGGATTTAATTTTTCTTGGTGGACATACCTTAGTAGAGTCAGAGTTTAGTATAAAAAAAGTATGTGATGGTATAAAAGAAGTATTAGATATTAAAAAAACTGATTCTATTTTAGAGGTAGGTTGTGGTGTAGGTGCATTATCTACCCAGTTTAAAGATTTTGATTATATCGGAGTAGATTATTCTGTACCACTTGTAGAAAAATATAAAACACTATTTAAAAAAGATAATGTTTTTGTTTCTGAGGCAATTAAGTTACCATTTGAAGATAATTCTTTTGATAAGGTTTTTTCTTTTGGAGTCTTTCACTATTTCCCTAATAGTGAATATACAGAGTTGGCAATTGATGAGATGATTCGTGTAACAAAAGATTTGGTATTTATATCAGATTTAAAAAAAATGTCAAGTAATGAAAAACATTATATTCATGATTATCGAATGTTAGAAGAAAGAGGATTTGAGTTTTCAGAATGTCTTTATATGACAGATGAAACTCGGTATAATGCATATTTAAAGGTAAATAAAAATGATATGGAATGAAATAACTTGTATAGGTGATTCTCTTACTTATGGGGCCAGAGATGAATTTGGTAGGTCTTATCCAGCCGAATTGGGTAAACAAATGTCAGATGAAACAAAGGAGTTTTATTATTGTCATAATTATGGCGTATGTGGTGAAACGAGTTCTGATTTGTTGAGGAGGGCGTGGAGTAATATTACATCACATGATTCTAAAATTCTTTTGGTAATGATAGGAACTAATGATACACAACAGGGAATACCACATAGAGTTTATTTGGATAATTTAAGACAGGTTGTGGGAATAGGTAATTTGAGTGGAATGAATGTGATTGTCGCTACATTACCACAATTACATTTTACACCACTTTATTTGAAGAATAAACAACTGATTGATGATTATAATAAATGTATAGTAAGATCATCAAGTATTTTAAAATATACAGTTTGTGATATGAGTGGGGTTGAAAAGTATTATGTTGATGGAGTTCATTTTACCAACAAAGGTAATGTAGAAATAGCAAGTAGATTTAAAAAATCGATTATGGAATTAGGAGTATAAAGTATGAAAAATGTTATACATATCGTGGGTGCTAGACCCAACTTTATTAAGGCAGCACCAGTCATTAAGAAAATGATATCACTTAATCCTTTTGATATTAATAATATGATTCTTCATACTGGACAACATTATGACCATAATATGTCTCAACAATTCTTTGATGACTTGGAGATACCCACTCCAGATTTTAATTTGGGTGCTGGTGGTGGAACACATGCAACTCAAACTGCAAATATTATGATTGGATGTGAAAGAGTTTTTGTTGAACATAGTCCAACTATGATTATAGTTTATGGTGATGTAAATAGTTGTGTGGCTTCAACTCTTGTGGCATCAAAACTTCACTTAGAAGAATTTAAAGGGAAAAGAAAAATTATTGTAGCCCACGTTGAATCTGGATTAAGAAGTTTTGATAATATGATGCCTGAAGAAATAAATAGAATAATTACAGATAAGTTGGCGGACTGTCTTTTTCTAACATCTGAAGATGCATTAGATAATTTGAAAAATGATGGAGTTGATTTAACTAAGTGTCATGTGGTAGGAAACACTATGATTGATTCTTTGGTTCAATTTGAAGATAAGTTTGATACTTCTAATATATTATCAGAATGTAATTTAATAACTGGTGGGTATGGATTAATAACATTACATCGACCTTCTAATGTTGATGATAAAAAGAGTTTGAAGAATATGATGGATAGTATAGTGGAAGTTTCTAAAGAAGTTAAATGTGTCTTTCCAATACACCCAAGAACTAAAAAGAGTTTAATGCAATATAAATTGTATAACAATTATAATAGTATTGATTCTATACATATTATGGATCCGTTAGGTTATATTGATTTTATGTGTTTACAGAAGAATGCAAAGTTCATAGTAACAGATTCAGGAGGAATACAAGAAGAATCATCACATTTTAATGTTCCTTGTTTAACTGTGAGAGATAATACTGAGAGACCAGTTACCGTAACTCACGGAACTAATAAACTTATTGGTACAGATTATGGTAATATAGTAAATGAGGTAAAGTCAATTGATTATAAGACAACGAGTAATATTAAGTTATGGGATGGTAATAGTGCAGAACGAATTGTTAGAGTTTTGGGGAAAATATTAGATGACTAAAAATAGAAAGTTTTGTGTACTTTTTATTACACGAAATTATTATCCATTTTTTGAAGAATGTTTATATAAATATTCTAAGGCAAATTGGGATGATGTTTTGGTTTTAAATACAGATTTGGATTCTACTACAGATAATTTGAAAGATGGAATTAAAGTTTGTGAAGAATTGGGTATTAAACATATAGGTTCAGTTGGGTGTACTCAGGAAGCAATTAAACTTGCCGATGAATATTTAACTGAAAATAAAATTGATGTAAATTGGATTATGTATTTTGAACACGATGTAGTTCCATTACAAGAGGATTTTTGGGATAAGGTAGACGGGGCAATAGAAAGTATAGATGGAATAGATGATAAAGTTGGTATGTTTGGTGCAAATTCGGTGTTGTATGTTTCACCAGATGGTAGAACTGATGGTGGTGGAAGTTACGACTATGGGTTGAAAATGTTAGGTGAAAGTGATTTCGATAGAAGAAAAAATGGAACAGCAAGTGCAAGAGGAAATTTAGTTAATGGAATACATAATTGGCCACATGCGGGTTGGTATAGGATATTACCAGATGAATATTATAAAACAGATTATTATGTTGTAGAAGTTCCAAATTGGACTTGTTCAGCGTTTAATCGAAAGGTATTCAGAGAATCTATTGTAGTGGATGAAGAGTTTATATTTAATTTATGGGCAGATGATTTAGCACATCAATATTTATATGCAGGATATATTAATATATCATTCAATGATTTAATGGTAGCACATGATCTTAATTTTTCAAAACCCATTAATATACATTCACCATCTGATATGGAATGGAAAAGAAAGGCGGGTAATCCACATAAAAGATTTATGAAAAAGTGGGGATGGGACTGGGGAGTTAGAAATAGAAATGTGAGAACAGAATTTAATATGTCATTTACAAAGTATATTGACAAACTTCAAAATGAATTATTTATGACTGAATTAAGTGATGGACCAAAAAAGATAGAGGATTTTATTAAATGATAATAAGTAAAAGAATTGGTATAATTGGACTTGGTTTTGTAGGAAGTGCAGTGAGGTACGGATTTTCACCAAATGTTGGGTGTGATGCTGAAATAAAGGTTTACGATAAAGATCCTAATAAATCTACACATACACTTGATGAGGTAGTAAATCAGAGTGATATAATTTTTATGTCAGTTCCTACACCTTCAAATAAAGATGGTTCTATAAATCTTGATGTTGTAGATAGTGTGTTAAAGGGAGTTAATTCAATATCTAATACTGATAATATAGTGATTGTTAGGTCTACGATAGTTCCTGGTACAACGAGAAAATTACAAGAGAAATATTCAAAACTTAGATTAGTGTTTAATCCTGAGTTTTTAACTGAAAGGTCAGCCAATTTTGATTTTATTAATCAGACAAGGTTTATACTTGGTGGTAATGGGGATGATGTAAAAGAGGTTGGTGATTTATTTAGAGAAAGATTTGGTCACTCTATTTCGATAGTAGAGACAAATTATGAAACTGCAGAACTTATTAAGTATATGACTAATACTTTTTTCTGTACTAAAATATCTTTTCTTAATGATATGAAATTATTGGCTGATAAGTGTGATGTGATTTGGGAAGATGCAGTAGAGGGATTTGTTAGGGATGGTAGAGTAGGACATTCTCATTTGAATGTACCAGGTCATGATGGAAAGTATGGATTTGGTGGAAGTTGTTTTCCAAAAGATATACAGGCGTTAATGAATTATGCTGATGATTTAGGTGTAAATATGAATGTGTTAAAAGGAGCATGGAAAACCAATTTGAAAGTAAGACCTGAAAAAGATTGGGAACAATTGAAAGGTAGAGCAGTAGTTGATGAGTAAAGTTATTTATACTGCTATAATTGGTGGTTATGATACATTAGTAGAACCAGATTATAAACCTGATGGTTGGGACTTCGTTTGTTTTACAGATAGAGATTTAAAATCTGATACTTGGGAGATTCGAAAAACACTTCCACTTTATACAGACAATACAAGAACAGCCCGTAAACATAAGTTATTACCACATAGGTTATTTCCTGATTACGAATGTAGTTTGTGGTTGGATGGTAATATAAAAGTAAGAGGTGATGTGAATGAATTGTTAGACCATCTTGATTTTGGTTGTAATTATGCAACATACGACCATAAACAGAATCAATTAGACTCACGAGGTTGTATTTATGATGAGGCATCGGCAATATTATATTATGGTGAATTGAATATGAAAAAAACTCCTGAACGTGGAATGTTAAATTATAAAGATAATCCAGATCTAATTAAAAAACAAATGCAAAGATA
>Ga0315338_1003821_pt1 | contig 12654 bp, 9 predicted proteins | sample ASW8metaG_FD_204518 | JGI IMG/M metagenome (GOLD analysis project Ga0315338, IMG submission 204518) | Ammonia-oxidizing marine archaeal communities from Monterey Bay, California, United States - ASW #8 | ecosystem: Environmental > Aquatic > Marine > Coastal | place: USA: California | collected... | reverse complement strand
CACGGCTACAGTTTGTGGAACCTGATAGGCAGCCCCGCCCGTCGCATTTCGCACTGCCATCCCTGCCGTAAGCGCTGGGCCACTCCAAGGCTCAAGCAGCTCGACTCGATAAGCACCCGCAGTACCATCAAAACTTATGGCACCCGGTTCCCATAACCCATGGTCGTACTGAAAAGCAACATTCCGCGTGTAACTAAAATCAGCATAAGTGTGCCCCGTCGAGTCGGTATAACCATACCAGGCCAGTGCCCGAGACTCCGCCGACTGCCAAGCCTCGTTACTCCAGCCTGTAGCGTTGTAAAGTAGAAACGATGTGTCTCCCGGATTTAAGTTTGCTGCCAATGCGGTATCTGCCGCGAAGGCGTGCTTACTAACATGCAATGGGTGGATCAACTTTTGATCGATATCCAGAGACGCAAACTTGACGGGGTTCTCGACTTCCTCAACCGTTATCGAAGCCTGGCCAGTAATTGTATAAAGCTCGTTCGTATCAACCTGAACTAAAGCCTCAGGCCAAAAATGATGATTGCTGTAACCAAGCGGCAACGCCTGGCGTTGATCTTCAGTCGTCACATCCGACAAATCCAGAATCGGTATCGCCAAGTCTTCGACAAATGAATTCACAGGTACTTGTGTTAACGCAACATTTCGCCAGCTAATGAAATTACCGATCGACCCATGCTGGTTTGCCAGGATCAGTGGTTGGAGATAAGCCGTACCGGGGCGAAATTTTACCGTCGAGTCATTTCCGTTCTGAAGTACTTGCCCGCCAAATTTCCCCAGATACTGATTCCAGCTCCAGTCTGCCGGCACCGATTGCGAATCCAGTCCCACTAGGATTTCCTCGCCACCACTGCCAGGATTTCGCACCGCTACACCCGCAGGCAAAGCGGGCCCGTTCCATGCCGACGCTAACGTGATCGTATCGCCGCTAATTCCGCCCGCGTTCCATAGCCCGTTCGCTCCGTCGGCGGCAACATTTCGCGTATACGTATAGTCAGCATAAGTCGTTCCGGTGCTGTCTTGATAACCATACCAAGCCAAGCTGCGAGTTTCATTCGGATCCCCGACTAGATTGCTCCATCCCGTTGCATTATTGAGTTGAATCGTCGTATCGCCCGGATTCAGCGGAGCAGCGAGCGTCGTGTCGGCTGCTCCAGGAAATCGCAACACATGCTCTGCCAAGATCGGTAACTTATCGACGTCGTAAGCGACCACTCCAAACGATTGCAAATTCCCAGGTTGATACCGCTGGCCATATTCATCCCCCGACTTCGCCCAACCGCTCAAGACGTATGCTTTCGTCACATCCACCGGAATGTAGTCATCCGCCTGTATCGTCTGGTTGCTGCCAGCCGATTGGTATGTGGCATCTTGTGCGAATACTGAATACCAAGGCCTAGCTGCACTAAGGGTAGATGCGGGTCCCACGATTAATTCCGAATCACCAGTCTGCGGACCACGCTGCAGCGACAAGACATCTCCTGCCGGATTGCGCGTCAAGGCAATCACGTCATCGCTGAGTACGACAACAGTATCGACATTGTTAATAAGCCCTGATGATGAGGCTTCGTTGGCGTTGATCGCAACCATCGGAGGTACCGTGGTTGCACTTGAATCGTTGCTAGAAAGGTCGACTACCCAAGGTAACGATGGATCACTAGTTCGAGTAACTATCGCCGTAGCGATTTCAGGATTCTCCGAAATAGAATCAATCGCAACATCAACCAACAAAGTAAGCGCTAGCCGGTCTTCAAGTTGTTCAAATATTGAACGACGCTCAGTAGCTGAGTGCCCCTTTTTTTGATTATCTAGCCAGAGAGAAACGTTCTTCTGCTTAGAGCGTATTTTTTGGGCCAAAGAAAATCGATTCACGGTAATCCTCTCGCCCCAGATGATAATATTGCATGAGGATCGGAGCGGGGAGGCCGATCTCTCAAATAAATCTTATTCAATCATGCGATTGGATTCAGTGTACACCCACCCAACATACTAACCCGCTCACCTGCAAGTCGATGCACGGTGAGTATGATATCACACAAAACAAACGTGGAGGATGTATGCCACCCAAGACTCGGCAAATCCTTTCTACAAGCCTACCAATATATATTTCAGACATCCTCACGCATAAAAAAAGAGCCCCAACAAATCGGATGTATCCAGTTTAGTGAGGGTATGCAAAAGAGTCAATTAAATCGAAACCTTCTACAGATGGAAATTACCTATAAAAGAGCAGTAATTAAAAGATAAGTAAATTAAGGGCACTTTTCCAACAAGCCTACACCATGCTTATGTACTCTTTTAATACTCTGTGTAGATCATATTCACCACAATGCATACTGTTCGAACACTCGTACGAGCGACTCGTCTGACAGCAATTTGTGTACTTGCCAGTGGTCTGTAGTTTTTACCAAATGTAATTTCGCAAATTGCTAAATCGCTAGCGGAGACTCTTCGTTTGCGAATCCCACCTGCATAATCACAGACGTTAAATGGCCCTCGCTGTGTTACGAATCAAGTTAGCTCAGTCAAACTTATGAATAGCTAGAATACAGTTCCCAGAGGATAACAACGAAGGTAATTTAGCGCCAGCTGATATTCTCCGTCATATTACCGTAGATTCCTAACTCACGGGATTTAAACTTGCGCCCCATGGAACCGGTGATGGCCGAACCAACGGAGTGCGATTCTAACTCATATTCCCCATGTTTAAGTCCTTCGAAAACATACTTGCCATCAGCGCTGCTAAAAGTACTTCGACGTACTATCGAAGAGTCACCATTCTTTGATTCCAGTTGAATCCAACAAAATGGCGGGGCTGAACCAGAAAGCGAAAGAAAACCGTCTGCACTTCCTAAATCTGCTATTCTGTGTTCGCCAGCTGCCAAGGATATTCGATGAGTAATTCTGACACGAACGGAATTTTCTAACGTCTCTGAAACCGATACGAAGTATTCACCGGCCTCAAGGTCCGACAAGGCGAATTTTCCGTTTTCGTCGGATTTCGTCTGAAGCGAATAGCCGCCAAAGCTTATATTGCTGCGTGGCCACGCAGAGACTGAGACATTTGAGTCTGGAGCACCGTTTCGCAACACGGTACCGGTGATCGAGGCATCCGCCTTTACTAAATTGATCGTTGCCTCGCCGTCGTCGCCCGACTCGGGTCGATCATTGGCGTTCAGGTAGACCCGTCCATACCCAGGAGCAATGATCGCTAACACGCCCTTCGTCGATCCTTCACTGAAAGAAAACCTACCGTCTTTAGCCGTCGTCATTCGCTGGACATGGTTGAGCCCCATGTATCCATCTGCGTATCTAGAGAATTCCGGCCAATGGAAATCGGAGTTCGTCCTTTCCCCGGGAATCCCAAACACGATTTCAGCGTTAGAGACTGGGGTTCCGTCACGGCTTACAATTCGCCCTCGGTAGGACGGCGATCGCTCTAATCGGCATTCAAAGACTTGCTCACCGTCCAAAGGTGTACCTACGACGCCTCCACTGACATAACATTTCGCCGCATGCGTACGCTTTGCATCGGCCCCGGCCAAACCAGGCGAATATCCCTCGGCAAAAACATGGACCTCGTAGGGTTTGTTTGCAATGAGGCCTACAAGGACAAACACTCCATCAGGATTGCTGAAAGATGTAAGTCCTTCGCGAAAACGCAATCCAACCTTGATGTTTTCAATGGGCTGGTTCGTCTCAGCACTGACTACTCGAAATCTTACGACACCAGGGGTACTTTCCTTTGTCCCTAGCCATTGACTTTTCACAACGACATGAGCAGGCTCGCCACAGGTCGCATTTCCTCTCGGAGAGATACCACGTGCCGTTTTCCAGTAAAGCGTAAACTCCCGGGATTGGTCTTCAAAGATTGGTTCTCCGTCTTCATCATTTCCGACCATGGTCGATACCGTGCCAGGTAAGTCGACGATTTTAAAGTTGCCCTCGGAATTCGTCATTGCCGAATGCGCTGGGCCCGGAAATCGATAAGAAGCGATTGGCATCGAAAAACTGCTGTAGAACCCTTTTGAGGCGCTCTTGGCGAGGATCGTGATTCCCTCCAGCGGCGCACCGTTTTCGTCAACTACGTTTCCGGTTAATGTGCCTCCCGGCTTAAGAGTAATAGTTCGTGTGTCCGGATTGTCGGACTGCCCAGGTATTAAACGATCAATCCAGACTGGCGCAAATCCAGGCGCAGAGACACCCAATCGGAAATCTGGCCCAACCTTCACTGACTCTAAACGGTAGTTACCGTCATGATCCGTTTCTGAAGTTTCGCAACGCGAAAAAGACGCATCAAAGTATCCCCATTCGATCAGAGCATCTTCTATTGCGTCGCCATTCTCTGTAACAACCTTGCCTTGCAGCACCCGAACAAGGTCGTTCGACAGACCAAGGTTTGTAATACAGAGACAAACGGGGATTGATAACCAACAGTGCAACCGCATCATCTATCTCCTCTGACAGCGTCAAACTGGCTTGCCCCTCATTCCATACCGCATTTCTTCGCCCAAGGAACATTATCTCCGAGATATGTCCCGATGGCCATAACAAACAGGACACAGAGATTGGTCCGTACAGCATTCTTTATGCTGAAATTTAAAAAAACCTGGGAAGCCGACGAGAGCGTTTGAGAACAATCGCCATCAAGCTGTCATCCACATATAAGCGACACAGAATCCTAGACGATAACTGGCCAAGTCTAACTTGTAGCGGACCCTGTGCAGCAGCTACGTGCAGCTAGGCCACATAAGCTCATCTAGGTGATTCGACGATCTCGCCAGCGGCTATAGTAGATAGGACACGAAAAGAAATCATGTCGATATCCTCAGCTAAATAATGCACCGACCCGTCGCAGAATAGGAATAATGCACCTCCTGGATGATCACTCCTGAAATTGCTCACCGCATGCTTGCCGTCATTCAGACTGCTGCTGCAATCAAAAGCAGAGCCAGTATCTAGCATCGTGTCTGTCACCAGTCTTTTATTAATTGGTTCGATAGTGCAAGCGTAAATCGAGGACATAACAAAATCGGGCAACATAAAATCGGCAGCCAAATTGCCGATAATCCAAGGCACCGAAGCCGTGGCTTGCGAACTGTGGGGGCTGGCACAACCCGTACCACGACAGACCAGCCAATGATCGCCACCAGCAGCTTCCCCCATGGCGATGGTATGGCTGGTACCGTCGGTGACCTGACGGAGTTGTGTTGATTCCCCAATAGTGAATACTCCTTTTTCTTCGTCAGGGTATTCCAGGGTTAGGCACCAACCGTCCGTGATTCCTCGGCAATAAGCGTAATCAGTAGTAGCAAAAGAATCGCCAATGTCGACTGGCAAAAAGCTTGATAAGCGTGAATTCTGGAAAAGCTGATCCCCATTCGTCGGGCATGAAAACATCTCGACAGACGTTGTAAAGATGCTGCTCTCCTGTTCCCAGTACGGTTTAGAGTGGTCGTAGATAGCGGCAATAGAGTTTTGCTCGTAGTAGGGCATGAGAATCGAGTTAGCATTCGCAAAAATGTCTGCGCCCCCTGAATCAAAATTCGCTTTAGCCCCAGGAGGCAGACTGCCAATGGCCCCCTCGTAATTCAGCATCGCTAGGCCAAACTGCCTCAGGTTGTTCTGGCAACTAGAACGTCGAGAAGCTTCTCGGGCAGCTTGAATTGCTGGCAACAGCAATGCGACAAGAACCCCGATAATAGCTATGACTACCAGCAGTTCGACCAAAGTAAATGCATTTCTCTTGCAACTCTGCATAGTGTTAGGTCTTTTACGAAAGCTTTGCTTGAGAGTATTGACAGGAGTATTTTTAGGTCCAGGCATAAGTATCAGGTATATAGCAGCAATATACACAAACCTCTATAACCCAAAATACCACCCATTTACTATAATTTGCGAGGTCATCGCTATTCTGAACAACTTTATAGCAGATTATTCCGTATCTTTCTGCGTACCTTTAGACGATAGCAAACGATGGATTTTTCTACTACTATTATAGAATACTCTGCACACACCGCCCCTATACCTTAACTGTCTTTCTTATGAAAAGTATTACCGCTCTTGGTGGTAGAATTGCATCTCTTCGAAAAACATGCAATTTCACCCAGGCAGAACTAGGTGCTAGGTCGGGCTATAGCGTCCGCACTATCCGTAAGGCAGAGGCCAGCAAGCCGATGTCGTTCAGCACACTTAGAGATATCGCAATTTCCCTGGACGTGCACCTAGAAGAATTGATGCCCTCTGAAGAGTACTTACAAATTGTCAAACCCAATAGCGAAATTGCCGAGCAGGTTATTAGCTGGGTTGCTGATAAAGATGTTGATAATATTCTCAATCAAATGACTGACGACATTTCTTTGTTCTATTTAGGGCCGGAGAAATTAGCTCACGCCGGTACTTTTGTTGGCAAACAAGATGTTCGTACTTTTTTCAAGTCGTCTTTAGACGACATCGATTGGATAGAGCGTCCTGTCATTGAGTCATGCGTAGCAACTCACAGTAATGTAGTTATTCATGGATATGATGTGTTGCATGTAGTGAGCAATGGCTCTAAATTCAAGGCCAATTGGTGTATTTTTTTTAATTTCAGGGACGATTTGATTTGTGAAATACGTCATTACTCCGATCAAACAACAATTGTCCGAGCATTAGAATCGGATCGACCAGAGGATTTTTCCTAGAGAAAGTGTCACTTTCGTACGTTATTCTCAATTTTAGACATTTCACCAACGAACAAAATACATTAGTTGTCAAACATGCCTTCTGCTATGACTAAACGTAAATCCTGCCCTTGCATTAGTCTTGCTTGACTTTTAGGCCTTGGCATTGAAACCGATATAATGAAAAGCTTAGCCGCCCTCGGAAACAGAATCGCAAACGTCCGCGAATCTCGAAACATGACTCAGGAAAAACTAGCCAGCTTAGCAGGCTATAGCGAGCGTACGATCCGAAAGGCGGAGACCAGCAAACCTGTGTCGTTACAAACACTGTGCGATATCGCAACAGCGTTAGAAATTGAGCTTGGAGAAATACTCCCACCCAGTGTTTACCAGGAAATCGTTGAGCCCAATCGTGCTGTCGTAGAAGCGACCCTCAATGCTATTGTAAGCAAAGATATTGACGGCATTATTAGGCGCATTACCGATGATATCGTTTTCTGGTATTCGGGCCCTGCAGAGCTGCCTTATGCAGGTACCCATAAGGGGAAGGCCGAAGTTAGAAAGAGTTTCGAAATCTCATTGGGCATTTACGAATGGATTGAAGAGCCTATTTACGATGCGTGGATTGTTACTTACGACCATGTTGTCGTGCATGGCCATGACAAGGTGCGTGTCATAGCCAATGGGGTAACCTTTATGTCGCAATGGTCGGTGTTTTTTCAAATCCGCAATGGCTTAATCTGCCAGATTCGTCATTATGCCGACCAGACGGTACCACTGAAGGCGATTAATTCAGACTGACGCCTGAATCGACATCGATTTACTTGCCTCAGCAATCAGAAGGCATGCTCAGGCAGATTTTTGGACACGAAAAAAGGCTGGCAGGGCTTGCAAATAATCTGTTCCGCTGTGCACTTCTTTTCTTGTTACATCTTAGATGCTTCTTCAAATTATAAGCCGATTGAAAAGATGATTATCACTCCGACTGTGGACTCGGCTGAAGCGGCTAAGTCACAGTGCTAGTACAAAGCTAAAACAAAAGAGACTTTTGGCAGAATTGCAGCATAATTGGGGATGAGCTGCGTTTACTTGAATTCTTACATTATCTTTAAAGCCAGTAATTACCAGGGCTTAAAACCCAACATGCCCTTGGGACTTTTGCAGCTCATGAACGCTGGGGTTAAGAGGAGGAAGAGCTAACGATAGCACTCGTTGATCACCTAGGCCTAGCAGCTTGTTCGACTGCCTGAAGGCATCCCTAAGGTGTTTAGGATTCCATTCCGCTCTGGTAGACTCTGAGGCAAAAAGATGTCGTGATAGAAATTGCCACTGTTCTTGGAGTTTTGAGTGCTGGTCGTTTGCAAATAATGTTTCTCTTGTATTCACTTCTCCATCATGTTGAATGGCATCAAACCAAGCCAATAGAGCCGAGTAGGCAGCTTGAGGATTGTTCGATGCACAGGCTTTGCGCAATTCATTGGCTGCATGTACCTCTGGCTGATGCTGATAAGCGTGCCAGTATTGTTTCATGCTCCAAAAGGCAAGTAGAGCCAAGCCAGCCAGCAACCCACCCCCGATTAGCCTTGTAACGGTCGTAAAACGATCCTGCGATGAGGCCGTCTGTGATTCGACAGACTGTTGGTTGCTATTTTCAGACTCGATAACTTGAACCGTCAGGCCTGGTAAGGTTTCTTGCTGTAACGATTCTTGCTTAGGATCCCACCATTGAAATTCAATTTGAGGCAAGCTGTACTGGCCAGCACGTTCAAATTGGTATTTAAGAGTCTCAGTACGCATAGCACTTGATTGCCCGCGTTCGTAGTTGTCCTGCACATCTGGAGCACTGGTGTGCAATCGAATTCCTTCCGGTGCAGTGGCAGACACGGGTGGCAGCATCATCGCGGTTGTTCCCTCGGCGGTGCGAGTGATTATTCGTTGCACAACATCACCGGCTGCGAATTCAACCATCTGCTCGGGGTTCCAGCTTTGACGGATCTGCATCTCTGTCGCGCTCACAACAACTCCCATTGATTCGGTGCTAGGCGGACGTCGAGAATCGAATCGCAATTCTGGCACGACGCTTTCCCTGGGCACCGATTCAGAGATGAAATCGTTTTTTCCCGAATACCTAACTTGAAAAGAGGGGATGACAATTTCGCCGCTGCGTTGTGTGTAAATGGCAAACTCATGTCGCTGAGTAATATAACTCTCTCCGTTCACTTCTTCACTGCCGACAAGGGGGCTGCCAATTTTCAAAATCGCCGTACGCGGCAACTCTGGTAGATCGAAGGAAGGTGTGCCACTAAATGGCCCCGGGGAAAACAGCGTGATAATTAGTGGAACCTTTTCTCCAGTCCAAGCAGATTCTTTGGCAAGCTCCGTTTGGATCGGAATCTGCTGCCCCACACAGTCAGTTGCCCAGAACAGCATCAGTATCAGACAGCAGAAGTATCTCATTGAGGATCCTCCGCAGTATCTTCAAACGTTAGCTGATAAGCAAACTTCGACTTGAGAAAGTCGGCCGGTTTTGTCTGCACTCGCCGCAGCCATAGTGCCTGCATCGAGGCATCCGACAACTCTTCGCCGCTCTCTGTGTTGGTCTCCTGCCCTTCGGACTTCTTCTTGTCGAATATAATTTCATCAGCCCCGAGCTTTTGATCGCCCATTTCTCCGCCTTCTTTTTTCACCAGCTTTGCACGTGCGATAGCCAGATCGCGGTTCACTTGGGCGTCTTCCCAATTCGGACGCAACTTCAGTGCTCGATCAAAACGTTCAACGGCCGGCTCGTATTTTCCTTGCATGACGAGACAATTACCACGGTTGAATTCCCCCTCAGAATTGGCGACGCGTGCAAACGCCTGTTCTGCTCTGGCAAATTCTCCTGCCTTATACCAGGCAATTCCCTGACGCATCGGGTCGCGATAAGTGCTAGCCGCTTGTTGAAGCTCACCACGAGTTTGCAGACGCTGCCCTTGCTGATCGGGAGTAAACCAGACCTCCCACCACGCTAGGGTTGCGACCAAAGCTAATGCGACCAGACCCTTCATGCTCGCAGCTCCTCTGAGGTTGCAACATTCGAAGTGCGACGAAAACTAGTTAACGACAGCAAGGCAAGCACCGGCACAAGCCACCAGCCCATCTCCGCCCAACGGACTCCTTTTCCAGCGGCAGCGATCGATACTGGGGCCTTGGCGGTACTTTTTACTAGCTGCTGTATGTCATCCAGGTCGGGTGTAATAGACACGACTGATGCCCTCAGTGCCTTGGCTGCTTGTTGAATGGATTCAAATTCTGGCGTCTCTGGTCGAGCTATCGCCAAAAAATAAATCGGCAGCTGATTCTTCGCACGAAACTCGACCAATGCGTCTTCGTTCCCTACATTGATCGCATCAGTAATAACAACTATCGAACCACCGCTGCTGCCCAGTGTCTGCTCAGCAAGCTTGAGTGCGCCGATAAGATTGCCCCCGGACTTGGGCATAATTGCAGGACTGATCTCGGCTGCCATTGTGGCAACAATATCGGTGTCACGCGTGGGGGGAAGCACCAGGTGGGCCGATCCGGCATAGGCCAGGAGCCCCAAGGGCTGTCCTTGACGCTCGACAGCAAAGTCGGCCACTTTCAACCGAGCTCGCTCCATGCGACTGGGCAACATATCCGTCGAGTCCATGCTCTCATCTGCATTGAGTGCGATCATGACCGGTACGGGATCGTCGGCAAAGGGCGACGGCTCAGGCTTCCAAGTTGGTCCAGCAACGACAATCACTGCAATCAGCCAGGCAATGAGCGTGAATGCTTCTCGCCTGCTACTCCTTGAGCTTTTTCCAACCGTTAATGCGGCAAGTAAATCTGGATCCATCACGTCGCGCCAACCTCGCAATGGGTCTTGCGACTTTTGCCAACCTTGCCAAATGAGTAGCGCAAGTGGCAACAACAGAAGCCAGGCAGGTCGAATGAAATGAAAATCGCCGAGGTAATTCATGATTCGACCGACTCCAATTCAAACGTCTGCGTGTTAACTCGCAATCGCATCGACGATGCTTGGGAGCGAAGGGTCGCCTTTCGGGAAAGCAGTTTCCAGGCGTGGGCCAACAACGACACGAACAACGCCGCACAGACAGGCCAGAAATAGAGATCACGCCGAGGGCGATGACTCACCTTTTTCACCTCGTGAGTTTCGATCTTATCGAGTTGCGAGTAGACGCCTTCGAGTTCGCTGCGATCTAGCGCCAGAAAAAACTCACCACCGGTCGACTTGGCAACTTCCTGGAGTGCTTCTTCATCCAGCTTTTCTTCGCCGACTGTTTCAGGATCTCCGATTGCAACTGTGTGAATTGTTATCTCACGATCTCTAGCAACGCGTGATGCTTCCACTGGGGGCAGCGAGCTGCCGGTGTCGTTGCCATCGGTTAATGCGATAATCGTTCTCGAAGGCACGTCGCTATCCTCAAACAAACGGATCCCGAGACCAATTGCGTCGCCGAAAGCCGTACGTGGACCCGCCATCCCGATCGAAGTTTCATACAGCAATTGCTGGCACAACGACAAATCAGTGGTAAACGGAACCTGCAAAAACGGGGCATTCCCGAAAACTACCAGCCCAACGCGGTCGCCTTCTCGGCGAGACAAAAAATCTGCCAGTACTTCCTTCACAGCCTCCAGGCGATCGACGAATTGCCCTTCGTTGTTCTTAAAATCTTCAGCCTGCATCGAACCCGAAAGATCGACTAATAGCAATAGATCGCGTGTTGGGATCGATCGTTCGATAGGTGGCTCTAACCATTGAGGCCGTGCCAGCGCTAACACAATTCCCCCCCACACCAGAGAACGTACCGCCAACGATATTTCCCGCTCGCCCGCTGAGCCCTGGGCACTCCCGCCCCCGGCTGCCTCTAGTCGCTTCAAAAAAGGCACTCGAATAGCCTGTTGCACATGCCGCCGCGGTGGAGCGAACCACCAAACCAACAACGGCAGCGGAGCTAGCCAGAATATCCAAGGATGTGAAAATATCAGCACGGCATGTTCTCTATTGCATTTTTGTGTTGCCTACCAGAGCCAGAACTTAGCGAGTCGTCATGCTTGCTGTTTGCGGGGCACTTCACTTGATGATTGATAATCCAATGCTCAGCAAACGCTGCCAGTTCCTCACTCTTGCCTGAACTTGCAGCGCCAAATACTCCCTTAGTCAAGCACTCGGCAACACTGTCCGATACTTCTTGATCCCCAGTTTCTCCAAGCCAACGACACCACGCCTCGCCCGAGAGCGAAGCAACCTTGGTGCGTGGATAGGCACACAGAGCGGTACGTTTCAAGATGTCGGCTACGATGGCAACATCGTCATTTTCGCGAAGCTCACTGATAGCAGCGCGACGATAGGCGTTGGCATGCCACTTTCGCAGTGTTCTAAAAACAAAGTAACTGCCTGCCACCACAGACAGACCAATAACCACCCACCAGCCTGCTGCCAATGGCCACCAAGAAACGGGTGCTAATTCGACAATGTCGCGCAGGTTGTCGAGACTGGCAGCGTCTGGGGTCATCGACGCCTCCCCAACGCCTGCTGTATTTGTTCAGGCACAGACTCATGCGTGCAGATCGGCAATATTGGAATGCGAATATCACCTAAACGCTCACGCAGTTGATCGCATCTAGCTTGAAATTGGGCTTCAAACCGCTGACCAAACGATCCACTTTCAGGCACAGAAAATTGTCGTTGATTGTCTGTCACAACCAACGGTCCAGTCGAAGGTAGCCGTATCCCCAGCGGATCGTAAACCAAGACGGCCAGTACATCGTTATGCGCTGCCAAACGCGTTGTGAGTTTGCGAGTTGTTTCGTCGTCGCCATCGTAGTCGGTGATCAAGATCACCAGATGGTCGTGTAAGGCAACATTTACAGCACGCCTTAGCGCGTCGTTTAAAGACACAGTTGCAGAAGCTGTCGTCGAAGCAGATAAACGCTCATTCATCCTGGCGAGTTCATGGCAAAT